>Ga0315288_10000908_pt1 | contig 37629 bp, 38 predicted proteins | sample YL17G11_20_MG_FD_203454 | JGI IMG/M metagenome (GOLD analysis project Ga0315288, IMG submission 203454) | Sediment microbial communities from Yellowstone Lake, YNP, Wyoming, USA - YL17G11_20 | ecosystem: Environmental > Aquatic > Freshwater > Lake > Sediment | place: USA: Wyoming | collected...
GTACGGAATACCCTGGATGCGAGCTGGTATCAGATGGTTCACATTCCTCCAATATAAGACCCTAAGGCGTGGAGGAATCGCGCTACAAGTTAGCGAAAAATTCTCAACCTGCACTTGCTCGGCTTGTTATCAAAGAACAGGCCCGAGTGGACTAAGGGGGTTGGGTATAAGAGAATGGAAGTGTGGAAGTTGTGGAACTGTCCATGGCAGGGATATTAACTCAGCACAGAATATTCTCCGTTTCGGGCATGAAACGCTGAGGCAGCCTACGGCTGCCGAGGGAAGCCCCCACTATAGCGCCTGCGCTTAGTGGGGGAGGATGTCACGTTGGAGGGTGTGGAAGATGATCCAGAGGCGGAAGCGGAGGCGTATAGAGAAGCGCTATTCGACTCGTTCCAGTTCCAGCACAAGACTGGCGAGGACGAGTGGCTCGCTGAAGGTAACGTCAATGTTCAAAACGCCATTGTTGCGGTAGTGATATCGTCGAATAATTTTGAACGCGACAAGAAGCTTGCAGAGGAACTAGCGCCGGGCGTACCACTCGATTGGTGAATACTATAGAGATTGGTTGAAGGATTTCCGAAGTTCAGTCACGGTTAGATTCTGAAACCATTTGATGGTATGTCTTGTTTCTTCTTGTATTGCAACGATGCTCGCTCTATCCATACGAGCCCCCCAGGCTTTCCCGTAGGCGTTCGCTTTGGCTACGTGCTCGGCAAAATCATTTTCAAACTGAAGAAATTCTTCGTCTAAGACTTCTTTCAAGTCTGTAGACTTGAGTTTTTGACCGTAGGCGGCTTGGGTCTTTTTGAACTGCGCCCGTAGCACCTCGTCGGTAGCAATCCATTTTTTGATCTCATAGGAGACTTCCTTTTCAAACCTCTTGCTAAAACTATCCTGAGCACCTGCACTTTCATGTTCTATACTGTCGAAAAAAGACTTAGCGCGGCTGTTGATCTTCTCCAAAGAAGAATCGAGCGCGGCTAAATACCCCCGGAGGAAATCTTTCACCTCCGCTCGGAAGTCTTCCTTGAGGCGTACCGGGGAGTGTGAAGGGTCTACCCTCACCGCATAGCGCTTTTTCAATTTATCAAGAAAGTCTGACACACAGCACCTCCCTAAGAAAGGGATACAAGAAACATACCAAGCCTAAGTGGCTGTAAGTGCATTACTAAATTGTGCTGTGGGTGTCAAGAGTTTCCACGGTTTAGGGTCGTCCTAGATGGCCGCATACCCAGAGGACGTTCTAATCCAGTACAAACCTCAGTGCTAAGCCCAAGCCTAGCCCCATAAATATCTCTGGTGCCACGTTGAGCGCGGGCGCGATCTCGGCGCTTAGCTGCAAAGGTGCTTTGCTAGGCGTGAATAGCAAACCGAGAGGCATCCTGGCTCCGATTGCCACACGGTCTTCGTGCTCGTGATGGTGCCAGTAGTGGTGGTCAGCAATGTAGCCGCCCGCGCCATAGTACCACTGGAGGTCTTTTGCTAGGGGGTTGAGCCAGCAGTGGTCGCCGACTAGCGCTGTAGGTCCGAGACCAAGAAGCCCTTGCACAAAGGTACCACCACCTAGGTCATGGTAGCCCGACACGCCGGTTGACATAGAAGATACCCCTAACCCCAGACCTGTCTTGGCTTTCGCCGTAGAACAGGTAGTGGTTAGGAGCATGAAAAACGTGAAGATGATAAGTCGCATAAAGATTCCTCCTCTTAAGGAGAATCTTCTAGCAGAGGAGAGCGCTCAGAATTTCCGGCTTACTCTTAAGTATCGCGCTAGGGATGGCAATGTAAACAGTGCTGCCGTCCGAGGTCACTGAGATGCGGTCGGACTGCACGACGGGCTTAAGCGCAGGTAGGGCAGGTTTGTGCTGCGCGACTACTTGCGGGGCTGCGCTGATCGAGGGTCCAACCTTTGTGGTGCCGCGCATCTTACGCACATAGTCTTGAGCGTTACGCTCAGAAATGTTGTAGGTCTGAACTAGCTCCGCAGGCGACATCGTCTTGGCAGCCTCTAGTACAGAAGATCTAAGCTCTTTGGGTAAAAAGACCCTGCCTTTCTTCGGCGCTTGGTTCACGTTCCTATTTTTTTTACCAAAAAGATAACGCTCTATGTAGTATCGCGCAGCGTCTTCAGTGATTCCGTACTTCTGTGCTAGGTCCCCTCTGCTCATGCCCCCTTTGGCGTCCTCGGCTGCCGCTTTGCGCTGCTCAGGTGTTAGCTTCCTGCTATGAACGGTCTTGTCACGCACGACGACGTACTTGCTTGCCGCAACTTTATCACGCCCGCCGCGCCCGTTGCGGTAGTAGCCTACGGTGCCTTTCGCAATACCGTACTTATCAGCCAGCTCCCCATCATCCATATCCTTGGCTATGTCTGCCTTCAGACGCTCACGATCTTTCGGCGACAACTTTCCCGCAGCCATAAATACCTCCTAAATGACCGTATGGAACTTTCCCTTTAGACCAAGAACGCTATTCGCGCAACAGAAATAGAGGCTTAACGACCTCCTCCCTGAAGGCAGCGTAGTGATCTGGATCGGCGAGATTGTAAGTTGCGACCTTGTGCGCCGCTGCGAGCCGCAGCGCCTGTCCCGTGCCTCTCACAAAATTAGGCGCTTTGCCGACGTTCGCCTCCGAATAGCACACGACGAAAGCGCTTGGCGTCTTTAGGTCTAGACCCAGTACCTGATGGCAATTTCGTGTGTGGAGCATTTTTGCGCCGTCTTTCAGAGTGTCCCAGGCGGGGTGTGTCTGGCTGGCAATTTCCTTAGCAAGCTTATACTCTTCATAGTGCGTATCCCGCGTGCAATAGTATCCTTCGTTAGTTTCATCGCGCCCATTAAATTTGCTCCAAGGAAGATAGATCTCCTTCTTGCCCTCTACGGAGTTGCAGCCTTCCTCAAAGGCCGTATCAGCGCCGCTGGCACCGCCACTGCGCAGGGTGTAACCCGCTTGAGCAAGTGTGGTGCCGATTTGGCGGAGAAGTTCGACTATGTGGCTTGAAATATCTGTGCTTCCTATGCCGGTATAGTGGACAGTCATTTTCACCCCCGAGATTTAATTCAGTATGGCTCAACCAATGTATAAGCGTCGCGGGTGGAAATTCCCAGAGTATTGTGGTGGCAATAAAGAGGATTGGCGACAGCTCTCTGATGCCTGCAAGCTTAGGGACGGCTGGAAGTGCGTCAAGTGCGGGGCCGCAGGCTCGCGTGCAGGCGGCAACACCGTGCTGCAGGCGCATCATATCTTACCGAAAAGCCGGGGAGGAGCGGACGCGCTCTATAACCTAGAGACCGTTTGCGTTAATTGTCACGGAGCCGAACACAAACACCTAAGGAGGTAGGAATGAACTGGTCTGACTTTTGGAGTTCACTAGGTCAGATAGGTGCTGGTTTTATCATTGGCGCTTTTGCGTTGTGGATCAAGAAAGCTCAGACCTATATTAAGCACAAGACCAAGAGTATGCACACTGTGATCTCCGAGAATATGATGCTGCGCCAGCTTTTGTCAGAGATAAGAAACTTCTACGATGCTGACCGCGTGGAACTCTACCAGTTTCACAACGGCGAGTATTTTGTGTCGGGAACTTCGATACAAAAGGTGTCGATGACCAACTTCGTCATAGCTCGCGGTGTCAGCGTTCCTCTAGAACCTGCTAAGCAGAACATACCCATAGGCTACGTAGTGAGCTTGACTGACGAGTTGATGAAAAGTCCTTACGTCTTTTTTACTAATCAGGACCTGCTAGGTGAGTCCTACTTCAAGGGGATCTTACGCTACGGCGGCGCACAGACGGCGTTGCTGCGTGGTATATTTTGTCCTAAGCACAGTATGATGGGGTTTATTGCGCTCAGTTGGTTTGAGGAGGTCACACCTAAGACAGAGCAATTCAAGGCGGTCAAAGAGTATGCCGTGCGGGTCAGCGACGAGATGCTGCTCGGTGCGCAGACCAGAAAGCGTTGAATCTGGCTAAGATTCAATCTTATCCAACTAGCTAGGGAGGTAAGAATGAGTCTGTGGTCATCGGTTAAAAGCTACTTTGTCAAAGAGCCTAAACTCAACAAGTACGGCTGGCGTCCAGACTTGCCAGACCACCGTGACTACCTCTATGCTTCGGCTTGGACAGGAGCGCTGCCTGAGAGCGTAGACCTTCGTAAGACTTGTCCACCTATCTACAACCAAACAAGTTTAGGGAGCTGCACTGCTAACGCCTCAGGCGGCTCTGCACATTATGAGATGCTTCAAAACGGACTGCCTGCCTACTGTCCGTCTAGACTTTTTATCTACTATAATACGCGCAAGATCGAGGGCACGGTAGGGGAGGACTCTGGTGCTACAATCAGAGGCACCATCAAGAGCCTAGCGACCTACGGCTTTTGCGACGAGAAGCTGTGGCCGTATGACATCCGTAAGTTCACTAAGGCACCTCCCGCTAATGCCTATGCTGCTGCCAGTCAGAACAAGTTGGCTGCTGTGCAATACATGCGCGTAGCGCAGACAGAGCGTGGGTTGAAAGAGTGCCTGGCAGCAGGCAACACCGTAGTCTTTGGCTTTACTATTTACGACGGGTTTGAGTCGGCGGAAGTCGCGAAAACCGGGATAGCAGACCTTCCCAAGCCGGGGGAAAAGGCCCTTGGAGGACATGCTGTCACCCTTGTAGGTTATGAGAACGCGCAGAAGAGATTCTTGGTACGTAACTCGTGGGGCACCGGCTGGGGTATGCAGGGATATTTCGTAATACCGTTCAGTTATTTAACGAATCCACGTTTAGCTGCCGACTTTTGGTGCATCAAAACTATACCTGGCGGAAAGGTCTAAATGCGCTTCATCACAAAGGTATTAGCTAAGACGCAGCCAGGTACGATCAAGCCTGCCAAGCCTAATAAGCCTGCCAAGCCCAACAAACCTGCAAAGCCTAACAAGGCTACTAAGATTAAGCCCGGACCTTCGCAGGCGGCTACGCCTCCGACTACGAAGGCTTCGACGAACTTCGCGCACGTTAGGCAGCTTATGGGTAGGTTTGCTGAGGAAATGCAGATAACGAATCCATTCGATCTAAATGACCCAAGCTGGATGAAGTTCATGAAGGAGTTTGCACCACAATTACTAGTAGCATTGCTCTGGGATACAAAGCACGTCACGGAATCTAAAGACAGAGCGAACTTGCTACGCTTATTTAGGCAACGCATCAGGGCCTAACCAAAGGAAACATGGGATATTTCAACTGGAAACAGACCATCAAGGGTACTTACCTCGACACTCGTAACCCACCTTTTCGCAACAGGTCACTAGGCGAGGTTAAGACTCATATTACCGCCTCCGATAATTATGCTTCTGGTGACCAGTACGGCAACACGCTCTTCAGTCCGGTCTACGACAACCTAGCCGAAGGCAGCGTCCTTGAGGAGATGATCCCAAGGCAGCCGACGCAGTTGCACATGATGTTCCGCAAGATCTACCTCCGCGATGCGATTGCAGGCACGGTCGTAGACCTCTTTTCGAACCTCCCTTGGGGCAAAAGCTGGGACCTGATCTTTAATACCGACGATCCTAAGATTCGGCAAATGTACCTCGACATGATGGAAGGCATTGACATTTGGAGTCAGTTGCCGATGCTAAGTCGCGAGATCCAGATCATCGGGCGTATCATAGGCTCTTTGTCTTTCAACGAGCGTCTAGGTCACTGGGACGCCCTTGTGCCTGTGGACCCTGACTTTGCGATGATAGAGCCTATGCCGCTGGTCGGCGTTAAGCCTCTCATCGACGTACTCTCTACTCCCGCGTGGCGTAACTTTGCACGTAGTACCGACCCTCGCATCGTCGAACTTAAATCCCGTATAAGCCCTCAGGTTCTAGACATGATCCAGAACCAATCGGGCTACATACCGCTGGACCCACTCAATACTTTGTGGGTAGCTCGCAAGGTCAACCACTATGACCATATTGGAACCTCGCTCTTCACACGCATACTACCTGCTTGGGCTTATGAGACAGCACTGTGGAACGCCTCGCTTATCGGCGCACGTCGCCGCAACCGAGCCATCTTGCTTGTCACCGCAGGTATCGAGGACGACTGGCTACCGACCGACGAGGAAGTGTCTTCCCTTACTAACTTGTTTATGCAAGCCGATGAGGACCCGGTTGGTGGGGTGATTACGGTGCGCAACGGTGTGGAAGTATCGGAAGTCCGAGACCCCACGGCCATCTGGGGCATAAGCCAGGAATTCGACTTTTTGAGCACCCTTAAAATGCGCTCACTAGGAGTCTCTGAAGCTTATCTGTCGGGCGAGACTAACGTTAGCAACATGGAATCGGCTCGTACCTCGCTCGGTAAGCAGATACTCGCGTTCAAAGAGATGATGCTACGCGAGATATTTTATAAGCAGCTCTTTCCGACTTTTGCTCGTATCCATAACTTCCAGCGGATCACGAAGGCAGAATTAGCGCATGGCGTCCGCACTAGCGGCTATACAAAAGCTTACATATCCGGCAAAGCTGCCATGGATATACCGCACCAGGCACTTATCATCCCGGAACTGGTCACTGAGGAAACCCTGCGCCCCGAAGGTGATCCGGCGTGGGTTGAGATGCTAGTTCAACTTAAAGACCTTGGTCTTCCGCTGCCTCTGAGATTGCTTGCCTCGGCGGCAGGCTATGACTTGGACAAAGCAATGGCAATGATGTCGGAAGACGCCATCCTGCGGAAGCGTCTAGTACAGCTCGGTACCGAGAGCCCGGACAGTGGCGGTGGAGGAGGGGGAGGCGAAGAAATGTCAGATCTTGGCGCTGGCGGCGGGGGCGCACCTCCTAAAGAAGAAGGACCTGGCGGCTCGATAGAGGACACGCCTGAAGAAAGCTCCTCAGGTGGCGGAGGCATGCCTAAGCCTAAGTGGTCAATCAACTCACAGTCACAGTCACAGAGCAAGGCGCTACTCAATACTTACCACAATGAGCGGTTGATTAATGCCCTGGCTAAAATACATCCGAATCTTCTCGCAGAAATGCAGGTGCCGCATAGTAGGGCGCTAGTTCCCTACATCGAAGATTAACTTTAGAGTTAACTCTTTTAAGGTATTGAACTATGCAATCACGCCACCTGACGCGCATTCTTGCCGCAGACCCTAGACCTCCTGCCTCTAGCCAACTAGGTGACGAGGAAGAGGAGATTGCGCCTTATTTGAAGCCTGGGGAGAGCCTGCCGCAAGACGCTTTCAAGTCTACTAAAAGCACGGAAAAGAAGAAACCGGCAAAACCTGAACCGGATGAGCAGCAGGATGAACAGCAGGATGAGCAGGATGAAGGACCGCAGCCTGGTGAAGTTAAGACGGGCAAGAGTCTCAAATCAACCAAGGATCGCTTCGCGCAAATTGAATCCTACAGTCCCTTCCTGTTCATTGTTTCAGGTGTGGGGCGCATAGGTACCCTGCTGGCTTTTTTCCAGGATTCTAAAAACATTATCAATGACTCGGCGGTGGTCGAGCGTATTGCGGGTCTGTCAACGCTTAAAGCCTCGGAGACGGACCCACTCAAGTTGACGTTTGCGTACCTAGTATCGTTTAAAGTCATAAACCACCTAGTGTCTAGCGCGGCAAAACTCTTAGTCCACAAGGAAGACTTTTCACGCAAGATGGGTTCCAGTTCGCCGTTTACGTCAAGTAAGCTGCCGCCTGAGCTAGAGAAAGCCTTGGGGGGCAGTAACCTACGCCGCTTGCAGGAAGCCATGCTGACGTCGTTTAAGGACCTCAAGCAATCGGAAGCGTCGGATGCGGGTGCGGTCGCTGCTCTTCAGATGCAATCGACCATACCGTTAGACTACCTGCGTTGGCTGTCTAAAGACAATAGACCGCATGAGGCTTACATCGGTGGCGAACCCACTGATGCTGGCCGCCAGGGAAACATGTATGTGCTTTGCTCAGAGACAGAAGCCAACCTGTTGATCACGACGGCGAAGGACTTCAAGCCACCGAACTCTTTTTTTGAAGATCTGTACTATGTGGCTAACATCGACAGCGGGTTTAAGAAAGAGGAACCAAAAAAACTCGGCAAGCCTCATAACTGTCTATTACTGACTTTTGAGGAAAAATTTGACGTTAAGAACATAAAGAGTCTGCATGAGGTTGCTAGCAAGATAGCAGGTAAAGATCTTAAACCCTACAACTACGTGGATGGTACCATCGTTAAGGGAGATCTCGTAGCGCACTTCAGCAAAGATTTTATGCGTTGCGTATTGTGGCTCGGTACCAATCCTATCACGGTAAAGCCTGAGCAGGAAAAGCAGCTTAAAGAGGAATTTCACGTAGGGGACATCGACACCACTTTCGCAAAATGAGGCCGTATGGCAAAAGCCTTAAATCAAAACTTCTTTACCGCAACGCTCTACGGCTCGCAGGACCCTAACGGCACGCTTACCCTACAGAGCACCAGCTCAGTGACACTCGGCGAGGTTCAAGTCGTCGGTGCCTCGCTCGACCTCGTTATCGGTGGCTATGTAGGAAGCTTCGTACACACCAATACCGCCGATCGCATCTACACGCTGCCAGACTATGATGGAACGCTACTGGCTGGCGGTCTATATACGTTACCAAACCAAATTGCCTACTCGCTCGCCGCCAACTCTGTGACGGTACTCAATTCCGTAAACGATGCCGTTCTGACCACTGACCCTGCAGGTACTCCCGCTTGGCTTACCGGGAGCACGGGTGACTATTTACAGCTCGTAGCAGGTGCTCCGGTTTTCGCGCCGCTGCCTGACAACGGCTCGGTGGCACTTGGGACCGCGCAGGAGCTTGCCTACTATGCAGTCAATGGTAACGATGCCTCGGGGCTCGCTACGACTTCAGACCGCGTGCTCCTCTCTCCCACAGGCAATTTGACCTGGGGACTTATCACGGCGGAGTACCTGTCGGATAACGCATCTAACCCTTTGGGCGATGGTACCTCAGGTCAGAAGCTAAAGAGCAACGGCGACGGTACGTTCTATTGGGACAATGACACTTTCGTTATCAACCCAGGTACACAGTACTTTGTCACTTACTACACCCAGCCTGGCGTAGATACTGAGGTTGGTAGCTCGGGGTTTCTTGAAGTTGATGAGACAACTAACACTTTAAAGTTAAACGATGCGGGGTCTATAAACTTCTATGAGGACATCGGTAACGGACTTAACTACATAGCACTTAAAGCGCCCTCTGCAGTGACGGGTAGTCAGACGTTTACGCTGCCTGGGGCAGACGGTCTAGCGGGCGACGTGCTATCCACCGATGGTTTTGGTAACCTAGTCTTCTCGACGCTTACGTTCGGCACGATATCTCCTGGCGTTACCAATGACCTTGCGTACTACGCAGCTTCGGGGACGACGGTGTCGGGTCTCACGACGCCCATGTCAAGGGCGCTATTGTCTACGGCGGGCAGTGCGCCGAGCTGGGGATTCATTACCACCGAGTACCTCGCGGATACTGGTCCGGTCCCTTTGGCGACGGGTACTGTGGGTGATGTCTTGTCGTCTAACGGTAATGGTACGTTCTCGTGGCTTACAGCGGCAGCTCTCAGTGAGGAGAAGCGTCAAGGCAGCGTTGTGGTACCAAGCGGTGCCGGTACGGTGACCGTGCTTTACGATGACCCGTTCGCTTTGCAGCCTAAAGTCGTTATGGCGCAGTGGTCGCTCGAAGGCGCGAGCCTGCCAGCAACGATGCCAGTGATCTCGGTGGCGGCCAGCGATCTAGATGGGTTTACGCTCCAGCTAAGCACGACAACGACGCAGGCGTACCTGCTGTATTGGTATGTGGCGCAGGACGGTACGGCGGTGACGACACTGCCTTATGTGTATTTGGCTGGTGGCGACGATGGTGGCAGTTATCAGACTGCAATTCAGTATTTCTCGTTTATGACAGACACCATCATAGCTACGGTAGCCAGCCTTCCCACAGCGGTTGGGTACACCCAGACCACGGCATCGGCGACCTATGGGTTTATCAATGGTGGTCAAACTGGGTTAGCCGTCTCAGTGGATACTGTTTACTCGTTTAACTACACGACGGCTACGGTTGCTTTGGAGTTCCCTACCTTCGCATTCCCACGTTCTAGCGGCGCAGGCGTCGGCACGAAGGATAGCGGCTATGTGTGTGGTGGAGAGGACGTTAGCGGACCCACGACACATACAAACATAGAGAAGATCACACACGCCACGGTCACCATAAGCCCGGTAGCTTCGGTGCTAACCGGCAGCAACACCGCTTGTGGCTCGGCAACCTCGCGGACGCACGGGTACGTAGCGCTGGCAGACGGTACGGTGGATAAGTTTGATTATACGTCGGAGACTTTAACTAATTATCCGGGCTTTGCAGCAAATGCTCAGGTTGGGTGCAATGATATTATCGCTGGAGTAGGTTACTTTGGAACTAGCGCAGGTGACTTGCAGTCCTATGATTTTGCAACTGACACGGTTGCGGTCATCTCAACTCCGGGGTTTACCTGGAGCAGCGCAGCTAATTCCTTGACGCATGGTTTTTTCACCGAAGGTGGTGGCAGCAACGTAGCCTATAGATTCTCATTTGCGACAGGCGTGTTGTCGGCCAGCGGTGTAATAAGTTTTAACGCAGAGGATGCGTCGATAGCGACGTTTCAGTCTAAAGGCATTCTTTGAAGGGGGTGATATGGATATTTTGAATCAGATAGAAAAAGAAATCCCATTGCTAAAGGAGCTACATCTCGGTCACACGCCGATGCAGATCGAGTACTTTAAGACCGCACCCCAAAGGGGCAATAGAAAATTCGAGTTCTTGCAGCATCTTATTCAGATGAAAGCGCTGAGTAATGCGGTGCGCGAGCTGTGGTTTGACGTTGAGGAGACGCAGATCGATTTGGACTCGTGTAGCTGGTGGAAGTTTTGGGTTAGGCCCTCGCGGCGAGCTTTGCAGCGTAAACGACTTGGGCACAAGCTAGAAAACTTGAAGCGTAAGTTGGACGACATTCAGGTGGAGTTAACGGGGCATTTGCGTGTGGTACTTACTAAGTTTGGTGACCTATTGGAGTTGTCTGAGCAAGAGATCCTTCGAGATGAGGGTGAGTATTGGGTGCATCGTTTAGCGGGTCAGCTTGCCCACGCGAAGCTTGCGTTGCAGCACGGCTTACCAGCAGGCGAAGTGGCGGCTGTGGCGGCGTTGCCCAGCGCTCTGCGCAGTAAGATATGGGAGGAGGCGCAGAAGCTATTTTTGGGTCAAAAACAACTAGAGGGTTAATTTGGCAGCGACGCCACCACTTGGTTACAGTTTAAAGGCCGAGCCTCAAAGTCGTGCGGAGACGTACCACGAGCTGGTGGCGGACAAGGCAGTGTCTATTACCAAGAGCGCACTACAGGGCTTTTTAGACAGCTTTCTAAACCCCAAAGGCAGCAATCGTCAGTACCTTAACTCGACGATCTCGTCTGAGGGGTTATCTTACGTTACCTCTCTTACTTATGATGAGGAGATGAAGGCATCTCCCAATAAGCGCAAGACCTACTTGGCTCGGTTCTTTCAGGAGAACACGGGGCAGCTTCCCTCCATACTGATCATAGATGCCGGGATGGAGGATGGCGATCCAGGGATTAATTCCTTGGTGCAGGGGTTTGGCTTTCAGAATCAGTGGTATGCAACCGGCACCTACATGGTCAAGGTGTCGCTGTCCATCCAGGTGGCTACCTACTCGGAGGAAGACACTTCGACGCTTTCGGGTGTGATTTATTACATCCTAACTAGCCTTGTGGACTTTATCAAAGCCCATTTGATTAAAGATCCTGTCAGTAAGTGGGAAGTACGGTTGCCGCTTGCAGGGATTACTGCGGGTCAGCTTACGGGATCTTCGGTAGAGGGCGACGTTAAGAAGCAGTATTGGCTGCGTTCGATCGACCTGACCGTAGACTTTGAAACGGCAATCGAAATGCGCATGCCGACACCTAAGATCCTGTTGCCAGCGATAGGCGTGGTAGGAGAAGGAGCACCGCTGCCTAGGGTGCTTAACTTGGTGCCTAACCAGAGTGTGTCCTTAGGCAGTTCCTATACGTTGTTTATAGAAAATATGCAGTTGAAACATACCTTGGGGGTATCTGACCCAAGTGTTGCATTGGTGTCTAAGGCAGAGCCCTTGTGGTATTTGCAGCCACGTAGGCAAGGCTCGTGTGTGTTATATATCTTCGATTCTACGTTGCCTGTAGGCAATTCATTGCATTCACCTAATCCTAGATTAGTGTCTGACATTCCTTTCAAAGTCACGCTTTAATTAGCAATACCCCCATCTAAATTAGTGTCAAAGATTCTGTAGAAGACTTCTTCAGGTACTTTTACACGCTTTTGATTTAGAGGGGTCCTAATGGCAGCACCAGAATTAACCACTACCCGCTATGTTGAGGTAGGCGTTTACATTGGTCAGTTCTTTACGCCTGGTGCGGGTTCCGCAGCGAATGATCGCCGGATGCCCTGCATCGTGGCGAAGGGCGACCGGTTATTCTCGTTGGCGAACACGCCAATCCTACGCAGCTTTCGTTTCCAGGAAGACTTGACGTTCCCATCTGTGGGACCGTTCTTGGCGACCTTGGACTACAAGGCAAATGGAGCGCAGGCTAATCCCGTTAAGCTTTATACGACGACCGGTAACCCGGTGCCCACTAACCAGTGGAAGTTCGTAGAGATCGCTGGGGATTTCGTGCAGGTCCAAATTTTGGACACGGCTTTTGATCCGCTGGCGCAGTACCGTATCGACTACCAGACGGTGTCTCGCGACATTGCCGACCCGATCCCTCTTTTGACCATAGGTACCCTAAGAGGTGTGGAAGCTGAGATTCGCAAGATCACGGCGGTCGGCCCCTTCCAGGACCAGGCGTTCTACGAGGAGTACACGCACTTTTTCGATCCTTATGAGATCGACGTTCCAGCAGCGGACCCAGGCAACGCATTTTTGAGCAGTGACTTCTCTGCCGTGGTTGGTGCGGGCGGTAATACTGGTAGCGGCGTTATCTCGGTTTCGGGATCTGCGTCTTACAATCACCTATATAACCGGCTTTACACGCTGACCTGTACTAGCGCTTCCGGTGTCACGCCTTTCCGTCTTGCGAGTTTCACATGGGCGGCCACTCCGTTGTCGGCGGGTAATGATGCGCTGCTGCAGTCGCCAAGTCCTGGCCTGCCTGCGCTGACGATTAGCATAGACGAGAACGTTCCGGCGTCTCTGAGTAACATCTCACTTGATGACGGCATCGACGATAACCTGGGAGTGATTGTTGACTTTGCGTTCGGTCTCACCAACTTTACGATCGGCGACACGTTTTACTTGCAGGCAAACGGCGCTGGTTTGATTGAGATCGACCCGTTGGTTGATGGTAACATCAATCAGTTTACAGATCTTGGTGCGATAGTTCCAAACTTCGCGGGTCCTTCCACGGGTACGGTCGAGATTTCTTCCCTGCCTTCGGAGTATGCGTTCACTGATTCTAACGTCAAGTTTAGGTTGGTGTGTACTAGTGTTGCAGGCGGTGTTGGTACCAGGGTAGCCAACTTCTCTTGGGCAATGTACGGGATGAAGTTTGCCACGGGTACTTTTACGGTTAGTGAGCTTGTTACGGGGTCTGAGATCCAGACCTTGGGTGCTACGGGCATCACGTTGGAGCTTGGCTTTGGCGGAACTCACTTCATAGTTGAGGACCGTTTCGATTGGACGGTGAAGGCTCCTCGTAGGTTCTACCGTGGTAAGGAAGAGGCGCGCAACATACAGCTTAGCGTTTCGTCGGTCACTAACTTGGCTAACAAGGCGCTTTATACTGGCGGTTGGTTAGCGGACACGGCGGAAGGTAGCTTTGGCGTGTGGTCTGCTGATACGTCGGTGAACGGCGGTCAATTTGAGATCAATGATGGCCTGCGCTTTTATGCACGCAACGGTTACAGGAGTAGCTTGATTAACATTGTCCCTGGTGGGTCTAGGACTCAGGTTGGGGATATTTGGTTAACTGAGGCACGTTCGTTTGGTTTCTTAGATTTCTCGTTGCAGCAGGAACAAACCGAGACCTTTACGAATCCAGGTCAAATACAGACGGACGTTACTGGTGCAATCACCGGTACCGTGGGTGCCAAGTATATTACGTTGGAAAATTTACCTGTTGAGATTCTTGCTGTGCGCAAGGTTTCCGACAGTAGCGCTGTGGGATATACGCTGATACCGAGCACGCAGGTGCTCAGGCTACCGACTGGGTTTGACACTTCGTATGGCGATCTAGAGGTTATTTATCGTTGGTACGGGTCTGAGCCTGAGCCTGGTCAAACGTATTACTTGAGCGGATATTTCTTACGTCCTTTGGAGATGTATGAGACGCCGTTTCTCTTCTTTACGTTGGGTGATGCTCAGAAGTTCTTAGGTCCGAACTCGACGCGTAACGATGCCTACATGGGCGCTGAGATTTCTTTTGATTATGCGATTCAGGGTTTGTATGTGATTCAGGTACGCAATGCTGCTGATGACGGTAATTACAGCCGGGATGACTACAAGCGTGCCATCAACGCATTCTTGGATCAGCCGCTGGCCACTGACTTGACGATGCTAAATAGTTGGCAGAACATTGGCGACCAGTTGAACGTGATCAATCAGGCGAACGATCCGTTTGAGCGTCATGAGTGCCTTACCTACTTCGGCGCACCTATTGGGACACCGATTGGTTCCGAGCGCGAGCCTGGGTCTTTGGTGTTTTACTCACGCCGCACCTTCGCGGTGCATGGTGACAGCTTTTCCCATGGAACCAGAATATTGATTGGTTCTACGAAAGCTAAGCGGACGTTTACCATGCCGGGCGGTAACTCTGTGCAGGTGACTTTGGACGGTAGCTTCTTGGCGTGTGCTTTGGCGGCTAAGGTAGCTTCGTTTAATGATCCTAAGGCGACGGTTCTTTTTGAGCAGATTATTGGGTTTGATGAGATTGAGACCTACCGTCCCGAGCAGAACGCTATTTTGGGCAGCAACAATATCATCTTTATGAATGATGTCGGTGAGGGCATTGGTCAGTTGATGGAAGACGTGACCACGGATGATTTTGCACCGGACACGTTAAACCTCAACCAGATGACTCAGAAGCAGTATGTGACTCGCGATATTCGCAGGACGTTGACCACAGCGATCATCAAGCAGGTGTTCCCGTCTGCGTCGGCTGGTGTGGCGTTGATAGAGGACATATTGCAGACCAGGCTTTCGACTTTGGTTTCACGCAGCATCATGGGTCAGTACCAAGATGATACGGGTAATGTGCGGGGTATCACCTCTAAAGACATTTATGTGGTGAGAGACAAGGCGGACCCGACGCTATTCCGCATTGGGTATAATTACTTCTTAGCTACGGTAGCTAAGCGGATCTTTGGTTTGTTTACAGTAAGTTTGCCTGGCGGTTTTCCTAGCTAATATACCTTAGAGGGGGAGAGTAATATATGACAGCATTATCCAGTGTTGTTGGTACGGACACTGCGGTGACCAATACTAATTATGTAACGTATGGAACGAATCAAATCTCACAGTTTGATTACACTACGAGTGACTTTCTCACTACCAAGTCTTATCACGGGGTGAGCATTGTGGCTGGCGGAGTTTCCGGTACTGATGCAAACAATCAGATTGTCGGTCGCATACAGAGCTGGCAACCGGACAGTTACACTCGCGAGGGTGTACATTTGTACGAGTTGTCGGACAAGTATTGGGGTCGTCCTGTAGAGTACGTGCCTGGTAAGGCAAGTGGCTATACGATTGCGGTTACGCGCGCTGAGATTTGGAAGAATGAGATGGAACGGGCATTTGCCGGAGCCGAGGGGCTATTTGACGACCTGATAGATCAGAACTTTTCTTTTTCGATCAAGGAGTTCTGGATTAGAGGCGCAAATACATATAATATCTGGACGTATCGTGGCTGCTGGTTTACGTCGAAGAACTACGATGCGATTACGTCAGACGGCGATGGTATTACTAAGATCTCGGCGACGATTGCTTATGTCAGCAAGTCACATACAGGCTCTGAGGCCGTTGCTTAAAGGATAAACTGATGCTAGTCCGCGAGGTATTTGGTTGGCTGAGGTATTGTTTGCAGAAGGACCCGGTGTGTGTAGCATCGGGGATCTTGTGTGACGAGATAGGGTCGCCGTCGCTTAGTCTTATGGACGTGACGGACGGCCCTCGTACCTTAGCGATCTACAAGTCTGACAAGGGGTACGTGCCAAGGATCGAGATACGGTTCACGGGCGAGTTCCCTCAGGTTTGGTGGGTCGCCGAATCGCCTGTCGGAGGGGAGAATGGGACGTATCTTACATGTCCTTATAGCAGTCGTTTTCCCGGTGGTTTTCGGTCTTGGACTCGTACTCAGTTTGTGGCATTCCTGGTAGACTTGGCGCGCAGCAAATTCGCTAACGATACGGTGTCGTTCCTGAACTTGATACCGACGACGGCAGAGGTCGTGGCAGCGGCGGCGAAGTTGGACTTCAATAGTTTCATGCGGCTCGTTAATACTGCGCACAATGCTAAGAGCAAAAACACAAAAACAAGTAAAGCCAAAATAGAGGATTTTGTAAAGAGCAACTCTAAAAGCTCTTATGATGTAGGCATTGATATCGCTAAGGATGCCGAGTATTATCTAAGCACTAAGAGCAATGATTTTAAATTCTTTCAACTTGTAGAGCTGGTTGAGTGGTTAGAAAAGGCGGGCATTAAGATAGGTCCTATCTTGTGTAAGGACTTTCAAGACCCCAAGTTGTGGAAGCATTTGCCACCAGACTGGGAAGAGAATGAGGTATTCTGTACCCTTACGCAGAAGAAGCAGTACTTTGAGGAGACGGCTTCGGTGGAGACCAAGATCAAAGAAATCTTGGACTGCGCCAACGAGGGTGAGAATTTAGAATCGGCGGTGAAGGAAGAGCATGATGGTCAGTTCGGCGAGACGATGCATACGGCGTTATCGAGTGCTGGCATACCTCTACACTATTTACCGTTGGTGGAGAAGGCAGACTACCGTGAGGCGCTTGCGCCGTGGAGCATGATCCGCCGCAGTGTGATTGCGTATGAGATCCCCAAGGAAAATGACGCGGCGTTAGAAGATGCGGTAGTCGCCTGGCTAAATCATGCGCAGCTTATCACAGCGCTCTATAAGACGAATGACGAGACGATGCAGGACTTGCTGCGCAACAAGGTCAAGGCGTTTACGGCGCGCACTGTGGGCAATCATGCCTGGGTATGGAACGTCTGTGAGGACGTGACTGCTGCAGGCGAGTTGGACCGCGCAAAAGCACTACAGTCTGAGTTTGACATGTGGTTGCTTCAGGCTCTGAGCCCTGCCATGGCTGGATGTCATTTGCCACTTTCTCCTTACGCGTTCAATACGGGGCGCAAGGACGAAGGGCATTACAACAAGGTGTTCGGGTCGTGGCTTAAGGCGTTTAAGAATGCCGCACAGGAGCGGCGCGCACATTCCATACAGAGCCTAGCGCAGGCGCTGGATCATTTCTACCGAGACGTGATTGCGGCTTGGGATAAGGAGTCTGTGCTTGAGGGCTATGAGCCACGCATTCCGTTGGTAAAGAGCATCCTAGCGAGCGCTGTGAAAGGCGACCGGGGTGGGCTCTTCAAGGTACTGGCAGCAGACTTGGAGGACGAGATCGGCAGTAAGGTACCCTATGAGATCAAGGCACAAATCCTAAAGGGTCCGAGCTTCAATACCGTATACCGGGAGATCCGATTTCAGAACTTTAAGCTGTAGAAGGCGTTTATGGGTTTATTTATTAGAAAAGTCCTGGCTAATTATATCCAGTCTGAAGTCATGCCGACGCTTGACAAAAAGCAGCTTGAGAGCGAGCTACGCTCCCCCCTGACAGACCTGGGAGCGGAGAAGCTCAAGCTGGCTATCATCCCCTCCGGCAAGCACAAGGGCCAACCGGCATTGCTTTTTGAAATACCGGGACAGACTATCGGGTCGCACCTCGGCGGGAAGCTCATTTGGAACGTTTGGCCAGGAGAGAAACCAGGCCGGTTGCTCTGGAACAGCGCCTACCCGCCCACGGGGTTTTACGGCGGCTCGAAGCAGGATTTCCTTTCGCATATGACCAGTGAGGTTAAGAAGGGCAAGCTAGTTTTGCTTGCTCGAAGCCTTTTGGATAAGGCTAATAACGACCTTACTGCCGCGTTCAAACTCGCTAAACAAGCTGGAAATAAAGACTGGTCGCTAGATGATATTGAGAAGGCATTAGAGGACGAGCGTGCTTTACGTCGGCGAAACAAATGACTAGAGCATCAGTAAAGTGGAACGAGGTTGATATCATCAAGGGCACGAGCTTCAATACCGTATACCGGGAGATCCGATTTCAGAACTTTAAGCTTTAACCCGCCAGGCTTGGAGTGGCATGCGTTACCTAAAAAAAGTGGCATTGCAAGTTAGGGCTAAACTTTCGGCAGTTCTTTATCACAAAACGACTGAAAGTAATGCCATTAAAATCCTAAAAGAAAATCAGTTTAGGTTATCTACGTGGTTAGGTGGGGTAGCAGATCGCCCGAAAGACAAAGACCATATATGGTATTTATCTACGTCCTATAAGCCTGGGGCTTATCGTAAAGACTCTTCGGGTGTAGTGTTTGTTTTAAACGGAGAGAAACTTGACCGCCATTATACAGGCGAGCCCTTTGATTACTGGGGACCGGAGTGGAAAGAGATAGCAGAAAAAACTAACAGGGACTTCGACGAAGCTGAAGAGCGTATTTTTTCCGACGAACCTACCATCCCTGCTGCCGACTATATTGACGAGATTCATGCTGATTGGTTCCTGCCGAATAATGAGTATGCCGCTAACGCCTATAAGCGCCATCGCGAATTAACAAAGTTGGCAAAGCAGCATGGCATTAAACTATATTGGTATGATGACGAGAAGAAGTTAGATACTTTGCCAAAAGCTCAGGCTAAGAAGTTTTCAGATTTCCCCCCCGGTCCTGCGATGACACAAGAAGCTCTACACGACGAAGGTCGCTGGAGCAGCTCTTCCCCCCATACAGTTAAAAAATGGACGACTCTTTTAAGCATAGAACCCGCTAAGAGCCTCAAAGACATCCCCAAAGATGTCAGGAAATATCTGTCTGGATACAGTGACGGACATATGGGGTTTGAAACCGATATTCACACTGCCTCAAAAGGTTCAAAGGCTGATGTCTTGCGCTTCGTCTACAAACTCCAGGGACAGATGAAGCGAGTCGGAGCCAAAACCGTAAAAGAGTTCTATTGGAAAATGATGGATAAGCTCCATAAGCTAGAGAAACTGGAGCGGAATGCGCCGCAAAGGTCAAGTTTATTGACAGGTAACTAAGGCTAAGACATTGCTTTAAAAGCAATTTTTAGGTATATATTTTGCAGAGGATATAGACATTGGCTGATGACGTGGGATGGTGAGAAGGGGGAGATTGAAGTTTTTCATCATAGAACGTTGTATCATTTAAGAGTATTACACCCAAATGGTGATTTCAAAGACGAAGCAGTTGCCGGACGCAAATTGAGGATAAACACTTGAAAACTTTTTTTCAAAAATTTTTAGACCATGAAGTAGAGGTAGAGGATATCTATGACTACATCAAGGAATGGCATAATACTCCCGGTGCTCCTAAAAGTGTCTCTGAATACCTAGGCATGACCAAAGAGCAGTATGGTATTTTTACTGGAGAACCACCTGCCGTGGTGGAACAAAAACTTAGAAAGAAAGCAAAGATAGGCGCATCTTTTAAAGAGCGAGTATCTAAAAAATACGATGTTAAGAGGCTCGATCCTTGACCCAACTTACCTATCTTGAAAACCTTCTCAAGGGCTACCGCGAGCGCTACGCGAAAGGCGACAAGGGTCTTATCGACCGCATCAAGGCTACCATAGCGCAAATAGAAACGATCAAGTCACAGAAGGCAGAGGCTCCCACACGCCGTCCCGCAAGCCGCCAGGTGCTGCCTAGACGCGGCTGTTGCGGCGGGGGGCGTTGATGTTCCTGCACAAGGTATATGTTAGGCACCTTATTAGTTCAAAAACTATCGAACCAATTTGGTATCATTTGACCGATCGGGCAAAATTCAAGTTAGATCCTAAGTTCGCACCTGCCGACAATGCCTTTGCTCTTGAAGATCGTTCAGGTCGCCCTGGAATTTATCTGGCAACTGACATCGAACCTTGGCTTAACGGCAAGGGCTACTGGCGACCTTTTGTTGTTGAGCTTCAGGTTGACCCTTCGGTAGTGGACGATCCGGGCATCCACGGCAGGTGGGGTGGTGAAATGTTTGTTCCCGCATCCTCATTCGGGAAGCTAACCATCAAGCGTGTTATTCCTCTGGATGCCTACGGGCGCGAAAAGTACAAAGAGTATGGCTGGATTGAAGGGGCTCTCGGACGCGCCTTCGATACTGGTGAGCCCATAGACCTACGCAGCAAATTACCGTCTGGCTATAGCTACACGGGAAAAGACGTGCGGAACATGTCAGCAGAAGAAACCAACCGGTTAAAACAGCAATTGAGAGAAGGTAAGAAAATTCGCCGCTAAGAGTACCTACACGAACTTGACACGTGTCGTACCTGGGAATGCCTTGAAAGCGTGCTCGCGTACAGCTTCTTTGCTGCCATGAAACAAGTCCTCACCGCCGTAAGGTTTGCCCTCTTTTGCTAGCCGGGGGTTCTCTAGCTCCATGCGAGCTATCTTGACGAGACCTTTGATGCCGTGTGTCTGATCGCTCTGGAGCGACCAGTGCTTTTTATTCCCCTCCTCAAAGGTGCTAAAGTGCTCAATCGGTTTGACCTCAGCTTGCACCTCGCTGTAAGGCGTCTCTTCAAGCACCTTGATGACCTTGGGATTGTAGATCATAAGGTGCTGCACCCCGCCTTGCCTGGGCACCAGATGGCCGTCATAGCCAAGCTCGACGATGTTCTCTAGGTAAGCACGGGGGTGGTACCGGTAAAACTCGTACCAGACCGAGAGGAAGCTGTCTAAGGCACTGCCTTGGTCCATGATACCTTTGAAGGCGATCCTAAACGCAGTACCGGGATTCTCGTCGTAGTTGGAAAGCGCGTCGTGGAACACCGGGCTCTTGCGTATTAGCTTCTCGACCTCAGCAGCCTTGGCTTTGCCCTCCACTAACTTTTTGGGTTTTACCTGTGCTGTGATGACGATACCTGAAGGGTAAGCATAGCCTGTGGCGTCTTTAATATCGCTGGTGAAATAGAATGCCGGTCCTTGCTCGTCGTTACCTTTGCCCACAAGCTCTAGGTCAAAACTAGGATTGGTGGCAGCGCGCCCGTGGTACCAGACGGAATCTACGACATTGTATTTGGCTGTGACTCGGCTCTTAAACATATGCCCTCAGCTTCTCTGCCAATTTCTCGTTGGCAGGATATGACTCCGCATGTTCTTCTAGGTAGTCAATTATACCCTGCGCTCGATTTTTGATGTACTTATCATCTGGATAATCCTGTAGCATACGAAGCATCGCGTCCACGATCCAGGCTTTCTCGGCGACGGTATCCTTAGTGCCTCCACCGTAATGGTAATGATTCAGGAGTTCCCAAGATAGGCTAGAGAGTAGCGCAAAACGCGCTTGAGGTTCGATGGTCTCGTAGGCTTTGAGCCAGGCGTCGCCTTCGCCGTACTCCATGAGGTAATCGAAGGCTTCCTTCAAGACTTCTGTTTCAAAGTTTCGAAGTCTTGAATACTCGCCTATGACACCTAGAATCGCTTCAGGGTCACGCATCCTAATCGCCATTCGGAACCTGACGGCTGGGGCGTAATTCTTGTCTCCCACCATCTTCTTCACCGCAAGTGGCATGTCGGCAAAGCGCATCACATACTCTTGTCTATCGGGGTTTAAGGCGTCGAAGATCTTCTTCCAACTTTCGTGCTTTACGGGCATTTGGAGTAAAGCGTTGGAGCGTGTGTAATCGACAATGTCTTTATCTTCAGCAATTTTGAATATGATGTTGGGATCAACGTGACCGACATAACTCACGCCCAATGCGTCAGGCACCATAATTCTGGCAGCAGTGGCGTTTTTGGCGTCCTTACTTTTTGCCTTTGCCCAAGCTTGTTCAAGCCCTTGGAGGGTGCTGTTAGCGAGTAGATCCTTGAACACCCTCAGGCTGTTTACATCGTCATCCTTCAACGTCTGCGCCATCTCAGTAGTCACGGCTGGTATGTTAGTTGGACCCAGGTGTTCTACTGCGTATTGGCGAAGTGAAAGCGGGTGTTCGCCTTTGACGATGTCGGCAATTTCATCTTGGGTCCTCTTCGTGATAGCGACTCGCATCAAATCGTTATCGTTGCCGTCGTAGCTGTTGAGTATTTTATAGTCAGAATCTTTGTCATTGAGCTTGTCGAGAGCAGCGGCGCGTAGCGTGACGTCTTTCTGCTCATCGAAAGCAAAGTCCTTCAAGAACTTCTTGTCTTTGATCTTGTAGAGGGCGTGTTGCGCGACGTTGTTAGTTCGATACCCAGAAGGACCGGCGTTCGCCAGGTCTTTTAACGCATCTTCGTCGGTCAAGTTCTGGATCGCAGCAACGCGGACGGAAGCCGGGAGGGATTTGTTCTCCGCATTTTCTTTGAGAATCTTCTGGTTTTTGACCTTCCTCAAGACGGCCTCGTAGGCGGTCGGAACCTGGAGGCGATGATCCTTCTGGTTTTTCTTTGCATCCTCGTAGGTGTCCTTGACCCACTCATCGAGATCCGCAGAAGTGAGGTCTTTCAACGGCTTAAGGTCTTTACCGTTAAAAAGGTCTTCGAGATCGAACTCATCATCTACCTCGCCGCGCTTCTTCTTGAGATCATCGCGTACCTTGTCTACGGCTGTGTTGTGCTCTTTAAACTCTTTAACATGTTTCTTGTTGCCTACGTTGATCGGTTTCAATCGTTGGAGATCAATGTCTGGCTTCAGTTTCAAGATTTCGGCTTGCTCAGCCTCGCTTAAATCGTCAAAAGAGAAGTTGCGGTAAGGCTCGTAACCTCCGCCCCAAACATGTTTGACCATAGGGGCCTTCAGCAGTTTCACGATGTACTTGTGGTACTTCTCAGAGGGGCGCTCATTGGCGCGACCTTTCATCTCGCCAAGAACCCCATCGTTGAGGATGAAGGTCAGGTTCGGCTGGTAGAAGGTTGCCGTGCCGATCTTTTTTTCCTGTCTCAGAGAAAGAACAGTGTCGCCTTCGTGGGGGCTCGCCGTGTTACCGCAATGACCCATAGCGTTGCCTTCCTCTTTGTCGGAAGTCGTCTGGAGGTCCCACCAAGCCCAGCCGCTGCCTAGGTCAACAATCTTCTTTCCTTGCTCGGGTAGAGCCGCACCTTTGTCGCCCAACTTACAAATAGCGGATTGCTCTACCTCCTGAAGCTTATTAATGCCGTCATCATAGGACCACTTCGCCTCGAACTTCAGCTTCTCAATGTCTTTGAGATGTGTCATCGACATGAAGTGTTCTAAGGACTTCTTAGTGTCGTCGCTCCAAAGCTTGGGATCGGCTCTGTAGTTTCTTAAAAACCAAACGACCCTGTCATCTTTCTTTAAGGTGTCCAGAGCCCACTTCACAACGGGTTTAGCTGTGCTCTCTGAGCCCTTGAACATCTGAAGGTAGCGGTCCAGCTTGGAGGACACAACCTCGTAACGTGCAAAGACGGCAGCGCGGAAGCTACGTGTTGGAATGTCATAAGCATAGCCTTTGATGACACTACCTACGACATTGTATTTAGCTGTGATTCGGCTCTTAAACATTAAACCACCTTGTACTGCGCTTTCTTTAGCTTATCTATGACATTGTGCAGCCAATGCTCTGCCTCTTTGGCGTTTTCAAACTCGTGCGTGTTGCTAGGACGCGCTACGCCATCTTTGTCATCCAATACGATGATTTTGTTAAGCTGCTGGATCAGCATTTTCTTGGGCAAGTCCTCATGTCCCTTAGGCGGTATGATGAGCCAGCGCGTCTTAGCGGTGACGAGGCTCTCAAGTTGCTCTCGAACTCGGGTATCGAGTCCCTCTGCTACCTCTAGGATCTCGTCGTCGGTAGGCTTGAACGGTACCGAAGCCTGAAACATATGCTTATCCATATTGTACTCAGTGGGGTAGGTGCCCTCGGTCTCGGGTACCTTCTTCTTGCGGCTTGGATAGTCCGTTCGTAAAGGAACCGGTGCATCATCGAACTCACCGATTTCTTCTTCCGTGCTGGAAATTATAAGCCTCACCTTAACCCTCCAAACTATCGAAGTCCTTGAGATCAACTCCAAAGGTGTCTTTGGTTCTCCTCTGAAAGTCATCCCACTCTGCGATCTTAACGTCGGGATATTTATCCTGTATGTCCTTTAATAAACCTAACAAACTGCTTCTTCTTATGGGTAGGTACCAAAATGGAGCGCCCTCTTGGAAGCCTTTGCGTTTTAGCAGTGTGCCCTCCTTAGAACCTATCTTGACGTTGTCGGTTACAACGCGTGGAAAACGGTCTATGGTCGCGAAGAAAAACTCTATCTGCGGGACGACCGCACCGATCACAGACTTGCGGCTCTCTTGCTCTAAGCGCCGCATGACGCCTAGGCGACCTGGCTGCAGCATTTTAAACTTCGTAGCGCCGAGTCCCTCCTTGTCGAGTACTTCGATACCGGCATCCTCCATCTCCTCTATAAAGGAGGGTATGTCCAGCTTAGAGGTCAACTCACGGTAATAGTAAGCGGGCTGCAACATGAACCTAAGCTTGCGCAGGAACCCCTGCGGGTCGGCTGCCTTAAACGACGTAATAAACCACTGCTCATCCCAGTATTGGTAGTGGAAGGAGAGGAGCTTGGGGGCATCTGCATGCCAGCGCATCTCTGACAACTCGTCTTCGATAATGTAGTTGGCGTCCCGTAGGTTGCCTTCAAAGACATCCGTCGAGGGAACCACGGCAAGCTTCTTACCTGTTCCAGGTGTATAGGTTGCGGGCTGCATCACCCTCGTACCGTAAAACTCCTTTTCGACCTCAGTTTGTTTCTCGGCGAACTCGTCTAGCTTCTGCTGGCGCATCATAAGAGGGTCTAGCTTTTCGATCTCTCTGAACGTCCGCATGCCCTCTAGCGTCATCTCCATGTGCGGCAGCATCTCCTCGTCCTCAAAGTCTGAGTTAGCTTTGGAGATCGTATGCTGCGCCGAGAGCAACCGGGCGTTCTTAAGCATTTCATGGGAGTCCTGGGTGACAATATGATGTACGAACACATCTCTTTGCTGCTTAACGCGGTGAGCCCGCGCTTCGCGCTGGCGCATATCACCAGGCAACCACAAGGTATCCGCATGGATTATACAGTTGGCGACCTGAAGGTTATGACCAAGACGCAGGGTCTTATCGACGCCGACTAGCACCTTGAGGTCTGAATCGGGATTTCTAAACCTGGAAAGCACATCCACCATACCGCCCTCGTAATACTCGGCATGGGGCTTCACACCGGCATCAAGCTGGTCAAGGATGTTCTTAGCCGCTTCCTTGTGCTGTACAAAGATGAGCACCTTACCGTTACCCGCAGTGCTCAGGTGCTCGCTGCAGATCTTATTAATCTCAACCATCTTCGGTGAGAACCTGTCGTCGCCGGTTAGGTTGGCGTTGAGGTAGGAAGCCGCTTCAGCGGGCGAGTTCAAGAACACGTCAAGTGGCGAAAACCGAGCCAGAAGACTCGGACTCATCTTAGCGTCCTCGTCTTGCTCCTCAAGACGTGCGTTGAATTTCTTGAGCATCTTAGATAACTTAGGATCTTTTTCTATCTCCTCTACGGAGTTATTGAGCAAGCCCTCGTAGAAACGCTGCTGCGTCGTATTGAACTTAACGAAATGGTATTTGCGGTGCAGCCGAGGCATCATTGTGCCCCACGCCGTTTGACGTATGGACGGCATACCAAAGCGCTTGAGCTTGGCGCGGATCTCCTTAGGCGCTTCTTTCTTATAGCTATTGATCGTCTTACTTGGCGAGTAGTCTTCTAGAAAGTCCCCCGCCGAACCGAAGACACTACTATGCACCACGCCCATCATGCCGAGCACGTCTACAAGATTGCCAGGCATGATCGTGCCTGTGAACGCTTTGAGCCTAGGCAGCTTAGCAAACGTACTCACCGCTTTGGTGTGTGTGCTGTTGGACTTTAGCGAGTGAGCTTCGTCGATGAACACCGAGTCGATGCCTAGCTCGTTGATCAGCCTGTAAGGTGTAGTGTAGACTTCCGTGGTCTGGTAGTCCCCTTTGACGATGCGCCCGGTGTTCACTTGCTCTTTGGCTTCCGCGAGAAAGTGATACGAGGTAATAAACAGCGTATTGGCAGGTGCCTGAGCGGCGGAGGTCAGCATGTGATTAAAGTCACCCTTGCTCCACTTACGCAAGGTCTCTGAGGTTATCACCCACGGATTTAAGTCCGAGAAGCTACGTACCTCTAGCGCAAATTGGCTTACCAAGTCGTTAGGCACGATGACCAGGGGTCGCCTGGACTTCTTCTGTTCTATCTGCCTTAGGGTGTCTGCAATGATGAGCAGCGTTTTACCGCCGCCTGGGTCTATGTCGATAGGTAGCCGGTCACGGTGTTGCATCTTAGCTAGGGTGTAAGCCTGGGTTGGTAGAAATGCCGTACCTTCCTTGAGTCCGGCGATGGTCTCTAAGCCATCCGAGGGTCTCGCAGCGCTGCTGTGTTCTATGGTTTTAGCGATAGCCGCTTGGTCTTTGGCGCGTAGCGCTGCGACCTCATCTAGGAATAGCGGCGCTAAGTCCTTGAGGGTAAAGCGCTCGCGCATAGGCTTCTTGTAAAAGTCTTCTTTGGCTTGGCGCGCGGCGTTGGGGTTGTCATAGAGCCGGTGCTTAACTGCGTACTCGTGAATACGCTCGCGGTCCCACATATCAAGCTTACGGTTACCAACGAGGTTGATACATTCCCAGCGGCCAGCTTTGGTGACAAAATAGACGAGGTCGTTTTCGACCTTGTAGACCTCATAGGCGTGCGGTTTAAGCAGCGCTTGTAAAGGAGCTGTTGAGGAGCCGCTTTTGAAGGCTTCCTTTTGCTCGTCTACGATGGCGGCTATTTCCTCGGCGCTTGGCGAGAGTGCTATGTTAAAGAAGCTCCCGTCGTAGAGTGCTATGATGCTTTCGAGGTTGAAAGTACCGGGACCGAACTCAGTGGACTCCGAGCGGTCTAGGTAGGGCAGCCGGGTGTCCCAGACGTTGTGTAGTACGCCTCCGACCTCTAGGTCGTCGCCGCGCTCTTGGATGCGGGTGACTTCAAGGAACGCTGGGTTGATCCTTGACCCCATGAGGTAAGGGTGAGGGTTTATAACTTCGTAGGTGTAGCGTGCGCCCTTTTTAAAGTGATCAAGTGTCTGCCGGTAGATCTCGTTGGTCGGAATCTTGTCAAACAAAGCAGCAAACGATAGCAGACCATCGTCTTGAACGTAGATGTAGAGGCTACGACCAGACTTTATGGCTTGGTAGGATTTAGGTTCGCCGCGTAGGAGGAACCTTTGTCCTTTAAGTCGCTTTACGGGCATCTCACTCTCCTAGGAAGTCGGCGCTTTGAGCAATCAGGTGCCAGTGCGCAGGCGCAGGGATACTGTTGGCGTCCGCGAATGTAAGTAGCTTTTGTGCATTACCTTGCGCGGCTTCCCTGGTTAGATAAGTGAAGTAGGTCACGTCATAGAGCAGGTCCATCTGGTTCTTGCTACGCTCCATGTCCTCTTGAGTAATGGGAGTGTCATAGCGGTAGCCTGTGGCGAGTGTCGGTGCGTCCACTTCCTCTATTTCGGCGTCCTCGGCAGCAGCGGCAACTGGCTTAGGGTCGGGCTTAGAGTTTGGCAGGTTCTCGATATCCTCTAAGCTATTGGTTTGCTCGAAGTGATCTAGGATCTTAAGCAGCTCTTCCACATGCTTATCTTCCATAATGTGGAAGATAAAGTGGTCTAGCACGGCCCACAAGGCCTTGCGGTTGTAGCCTTTAAGTTTGGCGCAAAGTCTCTTATACGATTTGGCGCTGATCTCTGCTTCGACGGCGGTGGCGTTCCTGACCCTGATGTGACGCATTGTGAACCCTCAGATAATTAGTGGTTTAGCTTGTACTGAATCTAAGATTTACTAGTTATGAAGCTAGTCTACGACAAACGCTACTGGGACGATTACTACGGGGGTACCTACGAGGATACCTTCCACTATGCTTTTCCCTTAGACCGTGTGCTGAAAGACTTCTGGGGTAAGATCTATAAAGAACCTCCCAAGTCCTTTGCGGACATTGGTTGTGGTCCTGGCTACACTTTGCAGGTCGCTGAAAAGCTTCTGCCGGGCGCTAAGATCTGGGGCATTGAGGTGCAGGACCTACCCGAGTTTGTTCATCCTGGCGTGATCAAGGGCGACTTTCTAGATCTCTGTTCAGACCTAGAGCCTGTGGACTTTCTTTACTGTGCGTGCAGTATGTATTTGTCTTGGGACCAGCAGGAACACCTTATTGAGGAGTGCTTGCGGTTGGCAACCAAAGCGGTGGTCTTTGCCAACGTGTACCTAGAGGACGGGGAGGGCATACCCGAGGACATGCATCGGAAAGTCATCTATTCAACGCGTGATGCTTTCGCACAGTACATCGAGTCCAAAGGCTGGCGCAAAGCGCCGGGGCTTTATGACTTTTACACCAGAGCAGGAGATTAATATGTTCAAAGAGAAGGTATTGAGTAAGTATGTCGTGGTTAGTAAGATCATCACCGACCGCGAACGCGCCGAGCTTTTTAAGCAAAAGGCTAAGGAGATCATGCGCCGGGGTCCACGCGATTACGGTAGCGATGACAGCCGTGATGGGAGCAAGCAAGATAAGAAGCCGCGTTTGAAGGTGGAAAAGACGCCTGAAGGTGCCTTAATTTTCCCAGGAGCAAAAAGCCAACCTAGAAAGTCAACAAGAACGGAAAAGCAGCCTGACGAAGTTGAAAAGGTATTGAAGCTTTTAGGGGAAGACAGGGCAGGCTTCGAGAGCTACCTAAACAGGTTCCCAGAAGAAGAAGCTATCCGTATAGCTAAAGACCTGCTTACAGCTCGTGACGAGCCCTATTCACATGACTTGCATAATAAGTTGTGGCGTGGGAACAAACAGACCCCGAATCTTCCTACACCGCAACGTGTGGAGGATTTGCGGGGTACTTTAGGCAAGAGGGTACCGGAAGGTCATGGCGATCCCTTTCACTGGATGGATGCTAAATTCAAGATAAGCTACAATCTTTTGCGCAAGCACAAAGGTAAGGACCTCACCATAAACACAGGCTCAGACCTCCTAGCGCACGATGACTATATTGAGGCTCTGGACAAAAACAAACATCAAGTAAACTTTCATCTACTGGGTTTACCCTCCGCGTATCTAAGGCGTATTGAGCCTGGAGCACCCTCCAACGATCGCCGGATAAAGGCAGTTGAGAAGCTCGTTAAAAGCGGTGTGAAAGTCTCAGCAGTGATAGACGTGTTTGAGGGCTTGCCTGCTGACCTTAAGAAAGTGATGGACGAGGAAGTTAAGGAGTTAAAAAGCCACTTGTCTAAAGTTTCGGTAAAACTGAACAAGGTAAAGCTAAGTCCTAAAGAGGTTAAGAAGATACTTGATGCCGTTGAGGATTTGAGGCATAAAGCTGGTTGACTACAGGAGATGATGGAGACTCTTACATAGATTCAGGTGTATTAACAAAAGGAGTTAATACACGATGCAGTGCGGATACCGGAATTGCTCAAACGAGCTTACAGAAGGCAAAGAACGATTTTGTAGCCCTAGTTGTAAAAACACTTATCATGTTGATAAACGAAGAAAGAAGTTGAAAACATTAGCGATGCAACATTTGGGTGGCAAGTGCGAACGGTGTGGATATTCTAAATGCCATCAGGCCCTTGAATTTCACCATCGAGATCCTACTCAAAAAGATTTTGGAATTGGGCATAAGGGTTACACAAGAGCTTGGGAAAAAGTCAGAGTTGAGATAGAGAAGTGTGTTCTAGTTTGTTCTAATTGTCACAGGGAGATTCATGCGGAGTTACAGTTAAGTGCCTAGTCTCATCAGCAAGATTCAAGGTTGGTTCATCTCGGGAGCATCAGATGGCGCTAAGGGATAAAATTGCGGAGTTCATCCACAGGAACCTCAATGTCTTGGCCGAGCCTTCCATACAGGAGATTCCAGAAGAGCGGCGCTTTGTTTTGCAGATCGGATGGCCTGGGAACGAGTTATCCTTGTCGGTAACTGAAATCAAGACGCTACCGATTAGAAATCTGTTTGCAAGCGCGGTGGACCCCTTTACCCTCTGGAACAGTCTTGAGCTTATGTTAGTTATGGGAGAGATTTGAAGGATGCCACTTATTCGCAACCAAAAGGTCTACGTTTCAATCGTGGCGGGGAACGGCCCTGGCATGTACGAGTTTTATGCCGACTATGAGACCGACCCGGACAGCGAATGGCATGTCGAGGTGTCGTGGGAGGAGTTGGAGGAGGTCAGGCGACTGAAGGCTGAACGCGACGCGTACTACAAGCTGTGTGCCAAGCTGAAGGCCCGCGAGGTCGAGCCGCTCGCCTGATAACGCATTTAAAAGCACCTAAATCACAATGTTCTGTAGATTGCATCTTCGATCCTAATCACTTCGCTGCCTGCGTACTCATATTTAACATCGTCAAAATCTATCGGCTTGTTGTCCTGCATAAGCTGAAATGAAAGGTAGAGGTAGTCCCGAGGCATCTCGATGCCGCTTCCGTCCCTGTTGACCATTACCTCGCGGATCTTTACAGCCTTCATTTCAGCCAAAGCCTCTTTCATAATATCCCGGTAGACGTCCTCGTATTTCATTGGCGCGCCGCTTTCGTCAGTATCACTAAGCGCAGACGCCTTTGCGTCCTTGATGACTTTGTCCTCGTCGATTGTAATCATCAAAACCAGTTTGGCCTGATTGTCTCGGGATACGACCTCCGTCTCGATGACAGAGAAGGTCAAAGCCCGCTTTGCCGATTTATCAGGTGCCTTTTTAGCTTTACTTAAGACTTTTTTCAAATAGCGCATCAGTCCTCCTAGATACCTAATCTTTGACTTGAAGTTGAGAGGCTAGCAATTATCTTCATTTTTTCTTCTTGCGGGTAGAAGTATCCTTGATGCGGACAATTTTTTGACTTTTTAAGTTGGTTGTAGGTCTCTCCATTGTAATGGTCGGCGCGCACCATCTTTAACTTCCCCCACCAACTGTCTCTATTCTGTTCCTCGAAGCTCTCCACCAGCGATGAACTACCTACACAGCCATAACCGTCATAGACGCCCTGTATTTTGATGCCGTTAGGCAAAAGGACAACGACGTGGCTTGCCGCCTCGGGTAGGTCGGCATAAGGGTACGCCGGAATTGAAATACCAGTCTTAGCGTCACACCATGAAAAGAAACCCATGTCTACTCTCCTAACTAGATATTCAGTGCATAGATTAAGGGCAGAATCAACTTAATCAAGGAGCGCGATGACCTTCTTCGACCCTCGCCACCCGGATCGTATGACCGCCGAGCAACAAAAGCAATACAACGAATTCCTTAAAGCTTACCCGCAGTTAGCATCCAAAATGGATACCTCGCGGGAGCTTAATACGCCTTTGGTGCAGGCGGCAAGCCGGGGGGAAGTCCAAGGCAAGCCTCTGCCGACTCTCCAAGATGGCAGCGTGAACTACGCCGATTTGCGCGACGATGAGGACTTCCCGGACCTAGAGGCTATTGAGACGCAGCAAAAGCAGCCGCAGCGGTTTCACGATAAGCCGCTCGGTACGATGCAAATCGCGGAAGAGCCTGCGGCGAAGGATGACGATCGGGAGCGTCGTTTTAAAGATAGGTTACGCGCCGAGCGCGAGGCTTCTCCACCGCCTAGGGTACCACCGAGAACGCCGCCCTCTTCGTTTGAGGAGCCGCCGCCACCGCCTAAGAAGAAGGTTAAGTTCTCACCGGTCGGCAAGCGCCATCCGGTCTTGCAGCGCATGCGTGATTCGCTTGGTATGGAGGAGCTGGAGCGTCGTGAGGGTATAGAAATTCAGGGCGTGACTTATACTATGAGCCGGTTGGTACGTGAGGAGATCACCAAGGCGGTAGCTATGGCTACTACCAAGGCGGAAACCGACGCCGTGTTGCGCAGTCACATTGAGACGGCGATTGTGTCGTTTGCGGTACGTGAGATTGACGGTATTGAGACTGCTGAGGTGTTTGAGGTTCCGGCGCATGATTACAGCTTAGCAAAAGACCGCGAAGCGCCGTTGACTGTGGAGGAGCGCAGGGCACGGGGAGCCAAGCTCTTGTTTGACTTTTTAACCGAGGGTCCTACCGAGCTTACCGAGTCTCTGTTGACGTTTTACGATCAGAATTATCCGCCTGTTAACTTGTTGTCTGCCGATACGAGTTTGGCTCTTTGTCCTGCCTCTGGGTGCTCTTACCGGGCGATTATTCCGAGTAAGGCGGTGCGGTTTTGTCCGTACCACGGCGACGAGCTGCGCAGGGAAGAGACGCTACCAAACCCTTCCTAGGCGATCCGCTAGAGGTCTACGACCACGACGTAGCAGTGGCTCGCCGATTACTTGTCATGGCGCACTGGCGCAAGACTCCTCGGGAGATGCGGGACATCCCGCCCGAGGATCTTGAGCTTATGGAGTTTTCCTTTCTGCTCCTAGAGCGCAGGCAGAGCGAGACGCTAGATCATTTGTTAGGCAGTACCCTAGGCACCTCCTGGGATGCGGGTGCTTTGATGGGACGCCATGAGGAAGAGAAAGCTAAGCGCAGCAAGAAGCGGTTTGATTGGTCCTTGCGGAAGAAACCTCCGAGGGTGCATTTGCCGCTTACTACCGTGGTGACACAAGATCCTAAGTTCAACCAGCATCTAAAAGAGATGGCGTCCAAGGCAATGAACCAGGCGCGTGAGAATCCTAGCATCGTGGATGCCCCTAAGTGGGTTGATAAGCGCGATGAAGTGGTGGACCTGTCGTATGTACCTAAGGATGTGTTCTTAAAGTATGCAGGCGCGCTGCCCAGTTAGGAGATTATATGATCTCAATATTCTGAGGGCATATGGCAGACGACAAGACCACAGCGCAGGAAGCCGAAGCGTTAGCTGATTCATCGAAGCAGGCAGAGCGCCAGCTTAGTCGTCTCGGACAGAGCATGTCCAAGACGGTTAACTTAGCAGGTAAGCTCAGCACTGCGGTCAACAAGAATGAACGTTCTTACAAGTCGCTATTTAAGACTCTTACTAAAGGTACCGATTCTCTCGGCGACATGGAAGATGCCGTCAAATCTACGACGGATAAGTTTGTCGAGATGGCGCTCAAAGGTAAGCAGGGTGCCTTAGGTATGCAGATTGAAATGCGCAAGCTCGCCGAAGACACTGTGCGATTAACTAAGAGGACTGATGATGCTAAAAACACCATCAATAACCTAACCGGCGAGTACCGGGATCTTCAATCCGGCATGCGCAAGATCCAGGAGTCAATCGCCAAGCTCAACGACCAGCAACGCAAAGGGACTATAACGTCTGCCTACTACGCCAAGGAAATTGGCAAACTTAACGCTGAGCAAGCCGAGCTAGACAACCGTGCGGTTAGCGTTGAACACAGCTTGAAAGAGCAAGGCAGTGAACTCTACCGGCTAAACCGCGAGATGGTGGACCACCACCAACGCAGCATCAATATGATAAAGGACATGCGCGCCTCTGAGCGGGAAGCCATGCGTCTTAAAGGGGGCTTTAGCGCTCTTAAAGCCGAGATGCTAGAGTATGCCGACGAGAAGCTATTTAGCTGGCTAGACCGCAGCAAAGCCCTAGAAAACCTCAAGAAGTCCGTGACGCTCTTAGGCGAAGGCTACGCGAAGATTGCCGACCAATACGAGATCAACAGGCGGCTAGACGAGCAGTATGGACGCACCGCCACCTTTGGTCTTAAGGGCATGGGTGACGCCTTCATGCAAGCCGAAGGCAACGCGGCGGCGTTTGCCCGCACCTCATTTCGTCTAAGGATGGACGTCAAAGAGGTCGCCGAGATTGGCGGCCAGATTCAGGCTCGTAAGCTCGGGATCTTTGGTGCCAAAGACGCCAACGAAGCTAACGACAACATACGGATGCTGACCGACACGGTCGCGAGCTTCACGCGGATAACCGGTGTCGATGCAACTACGGCGTTAGATGCCTTGCAGCGGCGGATGGAGAGCACTGGGCTTTCGGCTAAGGACGCCAACGCCGAGCTTATGGACATGTACGTCACGCTGCGGCAGATGCAGGGAGGCATCGAGGGCGACGTCGTAGGCTTAGACGACATGGTGAAGCTCATTGAGCAGGCGTCTGCGGCATCGGATTCCTATGTCGTAGACTCTAGGCTTATGACGCAAGCCATGCGCGCTGCGGCTAATGAAGCAGAGCGCCTCGGGGGTAGTCGTAAGCTCGCTATGAAGTCGGCAGAAGCGACGGGCAAGTTTGTTGGCGGAGGCGGCGAGGTTAGCGGCAAGTCGTCTGTGGCCACTTACATGGCTACAAGAAGGCTGATTAAGGACATGATGGTAGACCCGACGCCGTTTCTTAAGGGCATGAACGAGCAGCAGAGGAGGTACGTTGAAGGCATCATGGCCGAGGTCAAGTCGGGTAAGATCTTAGAGCACCAGGCAGCGCCACTTATTGAAAAAGCGATGGGTGGTACCGACGAGATGACCAAGCGGAAGTTCGCCGAGTTGCAGCGCATGTACGCCAAAAGCGGCATGAAGTATAGCCTCATGGCCGAAGAGCTAGGTATGGAAGAATCTGAAGTTCGGGTCATGTATAAGTCGATGGAAGATGCCATTGAAAACCAGAAGCGCGTGCAGGGTTATCTAGACGTTTACAGTAAGGAGTCTGAAAAGCTACCGCTATCTGAGTTCATGTCTAAGCATTATGAGAGTGTAGAAGATGCCATTAAGGGTATGAAGTTCGCTGGTAAGAAAGAGAGTGAGGTTAAGGCTCTCAAAGTCCAGATGCTCAGGAAGAAGTTCAACATCTCTGAGAAGGCAGCGACAGAATATGTGGAGATGGGTGGTCCGACCGCTAAGGGCGACACCAAGACTGAGGCACAAAAGAGAGCGATGCTTTATAAGGCATTTGATCCTAGCGAGCGTGCCAAAGAAACCGCGCAGAAGCTGCGCGCCATGCGGTCTGCGAATACTGATTCTACTAAACTTAAACAGTCGGTAACTGACGCGCTGATGAAGGAATACAACATCAGTAAGGACAACACCAAGGCAGTGGAGGAGGCGAATAAGATAGCCGAGGACATGGTAGCAGGTAACGATGCCCTTGAGGAACCGCTTAAGTCGCTTGCCGCTACGTCAAGTAAAGAGATCGGTACAGCCGAAAGCCAATTGATGGCGGCACTGGCGGGTAATCAGATCCTCTCACAGATATATAAAGCACTTCCCGGCTGGCTGAAACCTGTCGCAGAGCATGTGGTCGGTAAGGGTCCTGGTATGTCTGGGGTTGAAGGAATGGCAACGGGCGCGGTGGCTGTTATAGGGCTTCTTGCCTCCAAAAAGTTAATAGGTAAGATGCTGCAGAAGTACGCAGGTACGGTCCTACCAGAGGTAAAGAACCTAGTTTCTAAGATATTGAGCAAAGGATCTAAAGAGGTAGCTGAAACCGCTGGCGGCAACCTGGCTAAGACAGGCACAAAAGAGATTGCTGAGACCGCTGGCGGCAACCTGACTAAGACAGTCGCAAAAGAGATTGCTGAGACCGCTGGCGGCAACCTGACTAAGACAGGCGCAAAAGAGATTGCTGAAACCTTAGCAGGGCAAACGACAAAAAATGCTTTGAAAGGTGCGGGTAAGCTAGCCGGAAAACTGGGCGGTCCTATTACTGTCGCCGTCGAGGGCATTAGTGCCTACATGGCTAATCAAGAGCTTGATACCCGCAAGGACATTAGCGAGGCAGAGAAGAGTAAGCGCAAGTGGAAGAACTGGATTAGGGCCGGGGGTTCGGCAGTCGGCACCCTCGCAGGCGGTGCTGCCGGTACTGCGTTGGCGGGACCGGTAGGCGGCTTTGCTGGAGCAGTGGGAGGCGGCATGGTAGGTGCTGAGGGTGCTTCCTGGCTTGCCGATCAGATGTTAGGTGAGGATGTAGAGCCGGGTGCAGCAGCCGCAATGGAAGCGGGGGAAAAACCCGCTACTATGGAAGAAAGCAAGGTACCAGAATACCTAAAGATGATCGCCGAAAACACAAGTCAGTACGCGAGCTACCTCAGAGAGGAGCAGCGCTACCGGCTACTTAAAGGGTCACTGCCGACTGCCGGTACGTTTAACGACGCCGCGAGTGCAGGCTTAAACTATACGGGTCCTCAGCAGACCGCGATTCGGGGTGCCGTGGACGAGTCGCGCCCACGCTTGGGTGGCGCAGGTAAAGGACCTGGCGACTACGAAATGGATTTGGACCCGTCCACCTATAACGAAAGCGAAGATTCTGTGATGGTGAAGTTCAACAATCTTACTACTCTGATGGCTATACTTAAGAAAAAAGAAGCCACTATGAAAGGAACCTAATGCGTAGCGTACAATTATCAAAAGCATTATCGGCAGGTAAAGTCTATGTTCGTTCTGGCCGGAACGTTACGGGTCAAACCTACCTCAGGTTCGCGGGCACCACTAAGCCTAAGATCATAAGCCCCTATCCTCTCGCCGATACGCTCAAAGACGAATCCTTCATCAATTTATCTATGACCTACTCTGCGGACCAGCTCAAGAATTCCAACATCGAAGACCTTATTGTAAGCGGTGCTCTGGAACTAAAAAAGGCGTGACAAAAAGGACACATGTTTAAGAGCCGAGTCACAACAAAATACAATGTCGTAACCGCTGACTTCAAAACCGTAGGGTTGAAGTTCGAGAAGCAGGGTATCGAGCCATCCCTAGTCGAAGACTACATCGCCAAGTTTAAAAGTCTCAGAGCTAAAAACAAAATCAAAGAAGCTTCAGAAAAGAATATTGATTCCTGGGGTTCTAAAGACTTTAAAACTTTTAAAAAGTTTGTAGATAATCTCTCTGAGACTAGAACTAAAACCGAAGAAAAGAAAATAACTCGCGCCGAAGGTGCCAAGTTAATCACTGAGAACGAAGAATGGGTAGTTTACAAGATCCTATCTAAGGATGCTTGTCTCCTTTACGGTGCGAATACGAAGTGGTGTATTACAGAAAAAGAAACTAATCACTGGGAAACCTACGAAGTTAAAGGGGATTTTTATTTCATCATAGCTAAAAATAAAGATAAAGACGACCCCTTGGCTAAAATAGCTATTTTTGTGCTTGGGAATAAGGAGCAATATTTTGATGCTAAAGATAATGAACTAACTTATTTACCTCGTGGAATACCTGCATTTAAAAGAGACCCTTTCAATATTTGGGATAAAGTTAAAGATCTAACGGACATTAACGTGTCAAGCATCGGCCTAACTTCCCTAGAGGGAGCGCCGAAGGCGGTGGGGGGAGACTTTGACTGCTCTGAGAACTATCTGACTTCCCTAAAGGGAGCGCCGAAGACGGTGGGGGGAGGCTTTTACTGTACTAGCAACAAGCTGACTTCCCTAAAGGGAGCACCGAAGACGGTGGGGGTAGACTTTGACTGCTCTCGCAACAAGCTGACTTC
>Ga0315288_10000910_pt1 | contig 37600 bp, 46 predicted proteins | sample YL17G11_20_MG_FD_203454 | JGI IMG/M metagenome (GOLD analysis project Ga0315288, IMG submission 203454) | Sediment microbial communities from Yellowstone Lake, YNP, Wyoming, USA - YL17G11_20 | ecosystem: Environmental > Aquatic > Freshwater > Lake > Sediment | place: USA: Wyoming | collected...
TTTTTGGGTAGATACAAACGGCAATAGATGGACTGTGGCCACGCATACCGAGGCGGAAGCTGTGGCCAAGAGTCTAACTCTCAAGAACTGCGAAAACTGCGACAACTGCAACGACTGCACGGGCTGCAAGTACTGCAACGACTGCGAAAACTGCACGGGCTGCGACAACTGCACGGGCTGCAAGTACTGCACGGGCTGCAAGTACTGCAATGACTGCAACGACTGCACGGGCGGCAAGTACTGCAACGACTGCTACAACTGCAACGACTGCGACAACTGCACGGGCTGCAGGTACTGCAAGCACTGCACGGGCTGCCAGTACTGCTACAACTGCGACAACTGCACGGACTGCAGGTACTGCGACAACTGCAACGACTGCACGGACTGCAAGCACTGCAAGCACTGCAAGCACTGCAACGACTGCTACAACTGCGAAAACTGCACGGGCTGCACGGGCTGCGACAACTGCAACGACTGCACTGGCTGCAGGTACTGCACGGGCTGCAAGCACTGCAAGCACTGCAAGTACTGCTACAACTGCGACAACTGCGACAACTGTATGAATTGTAACGACGCAACGGAATTAAATAACCAAATCGTAGCTAGTTTTAAAGATTTTTAAAAAAAAACTTGACAAAGCATTGCAATGGTGTTATATTACCGACTCAAATTAAACAACAGCGAAAGGAAGTGAGATGAGAATAATAAACGATTTTTGGGTTGATACAAACGGCAATAGATGGACTGTGGCCACGCATACCGAGGCGGAAGCTGTGGCCAAGAGTCTAACTCTTAAGAACTGCTACAACTGCGACAACTGCGCGGGCTGCGACAACTGCGACAACTGCAACGACTGCAACGACTGCAACGACTGCACGGGCTGCAAGCACTGCACGGGCTGCAAGCACTGCAACGACTGCACGGGCTGCAAGTACTGCGCGGGCTGCAAGTACTGCAACGACTGCAGGTACTGCACGGGCTGCAAGCACTGCACGGGCTGCAAGCACTGCGACAACTGCGACAACTGCACGGGCTGCGAGCACTGCACGGGCTGCAAGTACTGCTACAACTGCGACAACTGCACGGGCTGCAGGTACTGCACGGGCTGCAGGTACTGTAATCACTGCACGTGCGGTGAGGGTAACATTAACAACAACGAAAGGAAGTGAGATGAAAAATATTAACGGTTTTTGGGTAGATACAAACGGCAATAGATGGACTGTGGCCACGCATACCGAGGCGGAAGCTGTGGCCAAGAGTCTAACTCTTAAGAACTGCGACAACTGCGACAACTGCAACAACTGCTACAACTGCGACAACTGCCAATACTGCTACAACTGCGACAACTGCGCGGGCTGCAAGTACTGCACGGGCTGCAAGAACTGCACGGGCTGCAAGTACTGCGCGGGCTGCAACGACTGCACGGGCTGCAAGTACTGCACGGGCTGCAAGTACTGCAACGACTGCACGGGCTGCAAGTATTGAACGGGCTGTAAGCACTGCACGGGCTGTAAGCACTGCGCGGGATGTAAGTACTGCACGGGCTGCAAGTACTGCACGGGCTGCAAGTACTGCGAGGGTTGTAATGAAATTTAAGAACGTAGAACTGGAAGCGGTTATATCTGAAAAGAAAGTAGTTTGTTCGATCTTCGGGCAAGGAAAGATTACCAGAACTAAGGGCACGGGGAACTTCCCGTTAGTGTGTCAATTTAAATCCGGTGTAGTGTGCTCGTATACTACGGACGGTCGACTGGCTGTAGGTGGGAAGATCACGCTGACGATGAACTTTTAAACAAATAGTCAAAAAAAAACTTGACAGAATGAAAATAAAGAGTTATATTACCGACTCAAATTAAATAACTAACTAAAAGGAGAAAGAAATGAAAGTATCAATCGAACTAAACTTACCACAGGACACACAAATAATGGAAATGCTCATGAAAGAGCTAAACAAGGCTAACCCGACTAATAGACCAGTTGAGAGCACAACAACTAACGAAGATGGAGAACTTGCGGACACTACAGGTGATTTAGAACTTTCCGACGATCAAGGGACTATCAGAGAGACAGACGCTAAGGGTATAGCGTGGGACGCCCGTATTCACTCAGGTAATAAGAAATGTCTGGCTTCTACCGGATTATGGCAGAGACGCAAAAACGTTAGCGACGCTGATTATGCACGTATCACGGCTGAGATCACGCCAGTAGTAACCGAGGACACAGGCACCCAGACATTACCTCCGCCGCCACCAGTAACCGAGGCCACAGGCACCCAGACATTACCTCCGCCGCCACCAGTAACCGAAACCACCCAGACACTACCTCCGCCGCCGCCACCAGTAACCGAAACCACAACCGTGGCCTTTGACGGGAATGCCGCTGTAGTTAAGGTCAGATCGTGGCTTGTTAAGGATGCAAGCCGTATGCCAAAGCTTAAGGAAACTTTAGCCGCTTTCGGTATTATCGGTTACTTAGATATTGCTAAAGATAAAGATACAGCGGAAGCATTTTTAATGGCGTTGGGAATTGAGTAGCGCGCCAGACACTCACAGCTTTTTAGCCCCTTCGGGGGCTTCGGCTTGGGTGAAGTGTGCTGGTGCCGCCTACATGTCCAAGAGCTACGATAAGGGTAGTAATCCAGCCGCAGCGGAGGGAACGGCGGTACACGAGATCGCAGAGACAATATTAACAGGTGGCGAGGTGCTCGCGGGTTCTCTGGCCTCAAATGGTGTGATCATAACCGCTGATATGATAGAAGCTGCATTATTCTATGTCCAAGGTATTAGACAGCTATGCTTATCCAATGTCCAGTATGAACAACGCTTATTTTGCAGGGGGGTCCACCCAGAATGTTTCGGAACGGCTGACACCGTGGGTATTAAAGGTATAGACACTATAGTTATTTGCGATCTTAAGCACGGGTTCAGACAAGTAGACCCCTTTGAAAACTGGCAGTTAATAACCTACGCAAACGGAGCCTTAGAGAGACTCCCGAACGCAACGTTCTTTGAATTTTACATCTTCCAAACGAGACCCTCTCCGACTGTCCGAAAATGGAAGGTACGAGTGGAGCACTTGAAAATGTTTTGGGAAGAACTAAAAGTATCGGCAGCTAATGCCACATGTGAGGGATCGCCAACACTAACGGCAGGGCAACAGTGTAGAGACTGCAAAGGCAGACACCTGTGTCCAGCACTTAAGGAATCAGCGTTATTTGCTGTAGAGATGGCTTATGAGTATGTAGACTCTGATACAATAGGGCTTGCTAAAGAACTAAAAGTACTATTGAAAGGAAGAGACGCCATAAACTACCGTATCACAGGGATTGAGGCAGAATTAACCAGCGTTATAAAGTCTGGAAAGCCTGTTCCGGGATTCGTTCTGAACAGAGTAGAGGGAAATATGGCGTGGGACATACCCATTGAAGACGTCGTATCCTTGGGCGAAATAGAAGGAATAGACTTGAAGAAAGATGGCGTTTTGACGCCTACACAAGCGATAAATAAAGGACTACCTAGAGAATATACTAAAAATTACGCATCGAGACCGCTTAAAGAATTTAAGCTGGAGATTCTTGATGAGAAACAAATAAGAAAAAACTTTGGAGAAAAATAAAATGGCAGATTTCAATTGCGGCCCAGTGGGCAGAATGTTACAAGGCGACTTTTTTACACCGGAAACTACTGATTATAACGGAAAACCACTTGAAAACAAAGACGGAACTCCCGCAGTTAATTACTACGTAGTTCTTGCAGTACCAAAACTTAGCCCAGAGTGGCCAGCTTTTAGAGATATGGTATTGCAGACAGCAAGGGAGGCATTTCCCCGATTGCAATTTAGTGTTGCGGCAAACGGTGCACTACAATGCAACCTACCAACATTCGCCTTCAAAATCACGGATGGTGACAGCACGGTACCAGATATGAAGGGCAAAGCTCCGTGTGCTAAAGAAGGTCATCCGGGGAACTGGATAGTTAAGCTTAACACCCGAATGGCCCCGAAAGTCGTAGACTATAACATGGAAACCCGAGTAACTACTATCTTAGAGAACTATACCCAAGCTAAACGCGGCTGGTGGTACCGCATGTCTGGAAATATTAGAGGTAACAGAGAAGAAGGTAAACAGGGTCTATTCCTTAACATGGGAATCGTTCAACGCATGTCTTTTGATACCGAAATTTCAGGCGGAATCAGTGCCGAAGAGGCTTTCGCGTCCGCTCCGTTAGTTCAGTATGGTACTCAGATACAAACTTACTCTACAAACTCAGTAGCTCCGGGAATGGCGTATGTCGCTCCAGCAACACCAGCAACGACAACGACAACGACAACGACAACACCGCCAGTAACACCACCGCCAGTGGCTAGCTTCTTAGCGGGTGCAGCGGCTCCACTACCTCCGCCGCCGCCAGCCGGAAAAGCAACAGTTCCGGGATGCGCTTATACCTATCAGCAGTTAGTAGACGCAGGATATAGCGACGAACAAATGAAACAATCTGGGTTTTTAGTATAGCAGTGATTCAGGGGGTGAAAGCCCCCTAATCTTTTTTAAAATAAAACTTGACATTGCTATGTTTTTGTAGTATCTTTGGTAAGTAACAGTAAATAATTAACAAACAGGAGAATAAAATGGGTGACAACGTAATAGGGTACTGGGTAGATGAAAAAGGTATTATCGTGGGTAGATACTACAAAGGCGTAGAAGTAGCACCGTTACACGCTGGACAAAGAGTTATGAATTGCAACAGTTGCGCACCTTCCTACCGCATGCACTGTGATATGAAAGTTTGTAAAAAATATCTTGCCGTGGAACAGTTAATAATAGAAGAAGAAATCGGCCACCTGTCATCGAACGCTATTAAGTATCTTAAAGAACGTATCCGATCGGAGGACGCTATGAGCAGGGAGAAACAGGAGTTTAGCTACATAGCTGATAAACTGCGAGACATACAAGCCTCGTCGGAACGTGCCGCAAAGGAACTGGTTAACCTGTCTAAAGAGTTTCCGAAAAACCGGATTGAAACACACGTGGAGATCAAGGGGGCCACACCATTACAAGATGTGTTTAGACTTATGCCCACCCCTTCCCCTAAAATATTCAGCGAAATAAACCTAAAAAACCTAAAGCGTGACTTTAAAGCTGGGGCATATGTCACGTTATACAGTATTCCAACAGATACAACCTTACGACAGATTGGGGCACTTATGAAGGACATTGGTGCGGATGAGTGGGTAGCCGGAAGCCTCGGCCTTTTAGAGTCACACCTTACATTTGGTGATCGCTCCTTTATCATAATTAGAGACCATAGCGATTTATTGACGCGGCTACTCAACTTCAGAAACACAAGTATATGTACTATTAAGACTAAACCAAACATCCTTGTGCTCTCAGATAGTGAGAGATTCCAGAAAATATCAATGAAAGGGTATTAAAATGAATGACGAAGTCAGGGGGTTTACAGCCTACATAAACCAAGAACGCAGGGAATGCACAAAGTGCCCGACACCATACCGTGTGGCCTGTAGTGGTAAAATCTGTCAGAAAGATATAGACGACAGGAACTTAGAGAAGCATAAGGCACTTACACCCGAAGAAAGCACCCTTACCGATTGCCAAAAGTACCTTATGACGAAAGAGCCGCCAAAAAACACGCTAAAATTTATAAAAGACTCCTTATCGGGTGAACTAAATTACCCTGTCCGCGTGTCCACACAATGTAAACTTAGGGAGTTCCAGCTGTTGCTTCAATCTACGGATAACCAGCGTTCCCGAATTGGGGGGACTGAGATTCTTAAGATGTGTTCATATACCGCTAAGTTCTTCAGGTTCCTGATCGTCTTCGATAGAGGTGAGTCTGACCTCCGTCGTCTGGTTGAGAATCACTACATCAGTCGAGCACTTGAGGACGGAAGGTATCCAAACGTAATTATTATCTCCGATACCTTCCAGTGTGCGGATATGGCTACTTTATGTTAGATATAGCACACATAGATTTCGAGACTTTCAGCGAGTCGGATATAACCGAAGACGGGGCGGCGGTATACTCAGAACATCCGAGCACGGAAGTGTTATGTATGGCATACTATATACCGTACCTAGAAGGCGTTAGACTCTGGGAACCTTCCAAGCCAGCACCACAAGAACTGTTTGACTTCATTCAGTCGGGCGGTCTGATAGCCGCGCATAACTCAGGGTTTGAGTTCATGATATGGCATAATGTTTGCACTCCCCGCATGGGTTGGCCCGTTCTCCCGTTCTATCAAATGCGTTGCTCAATGTCACGTGGTAGGGCGTGGGGACTTCCGGGCAAACTGAAGGAGGTGGCCAAGATACTGGGAACCTCAGAGCAGAAAGACACCGAAGGCCAGAGGCTGATTAAGAAATTCAGTAAGCCACGCAAGCCAACTGCCAAAGACCCACGTACCCGAATACATATGTTACCGGAAGATCCTGACACCCAACTAATGTATGAATACTGTAAGCAGGATGTATTAACGGAGATGTCAATTTCTGAGAAACTACCAGAACTTAGCCCCATAGAACTAGAACTGTGGCTATTAGACCAGTATATAAATTTATGTGGCGTCCATATTGATACAAAAGCCCTTGGAGACTTACAGAGCCTTGTTAATTCTGCATTCTCGAGGTACACCCAAGAGTTGTGCCAGATCACGGGTAACGCGGTGCAAACGGGCTCGGAAGTTGAGAAGATGGGGGATTGGTTGCGAGCTCAAGGTGTGGATTCTGATAGCATGGATGCCAAAAGCGTTGAAGCCTTACTAAAACATGAGAACTTGCCACCTGATCGCCGCAGAGTCTTAGAGTTACGGCAGATTTTGAGCCAGTCGAGTGTTAGGAAGCTTGACACTATAGAACGCATGTTAAGCCACGATAAACGGTTACGTAACTTATTTATGTTCTGTGGAGCAGCGAGAACCGGACGGTTTGCAGGGCGTGGCCCACAACCTCAGAACTTACCGAGTTCTGGCCCTTATTTGCAACTTTGCCCGAAGTGTGGGAAGTATAGCGGAGTCTATGGGTTCTGCCCTCACTGCATGAGTGAAGAAGTCACATCCTCGGAATGGACGAGTGATGCCGTAGAAGATATATTAACCGTTGCCGCTTCCCGCAACATTGATATTTTTGAATCTGTATTCCCTGACTTACTGGGAACTGTATCAGGCTCAATGCGGGGGCTGTTTTGTGCCGCTCCGGGGAAAGATTTGTTGTGCTCGGATTACTCAGCGATTGAAGCGGTAGTTCTGGCTTTCCTGTCCGGTGAGTCTTGGAGGGAAGAAGTATTTAGAACCCACGGAAAAATATATGAGATGTCTGCTTCCAAAATATCAGGCGTTCCGTTTGAGGAACTTATGGACTATAAAAAGCGAACAGGAGAGCACCACCCACTAAGAAAGAAAGTCGGAAAAGTTGCGGAGCTCGCCTCTGGCTACGGTGGAGGTATTGCTGCTTGGAAGGTCTTTGGAGCTGATAAATTCATGAATGATGAAGAAATAAAACAGAAAGTAGTTGATTGGCGGGCAGCTTCTCCGAACGTTGCAGGAATGTGGAAAGCCCTTGAACGTGCGGCCGTAAGATGCCTGAAGACCTGCCAGCCACAGAGCTACCGAGACACGACATTTACCTTTGACGCTATTACGGGGGTTATGTACGCCCGCTTGTTATCCGGCCGAAAACTGGCTTACCACGGGGCTCGTTTGGTTCCGGTAGTTAAGCCTTGGGGAACAGCGGAGTGTATAACTTACATGTCCATGCAGATCAAGGGCGGCTGGCAACGTATAGACACTTGGGGTGGGAAACTGACAGAGAATATCGTACAGGCCACGGCTAGAGACCTCCTAACACACGCAATGGTTAACGTCGAAAAGGCGGGTTACCACGTGATCTTACATGTACATGACGAGATTGTTACCGAAGTTCCCGAAGGAACCGGAAGCATTGAAGATCTCGAAAGAATAATGGGCACTATGCCAGAATGGGCCAAAGATTGGCCGATAAAAGCTAGGGGCGGATGGAGAGGAAAAAGGTATAGAAAATGAGTAGAACACAATCAACTAAATGTCCCCAATGTAAAGAAACAGTGGTTCTCACGCCCAAGTTACGGGCGGAAAGTAATAAAAAGAAGTATAACATCGCGTTATTTAATTCCACAGCTTCGGAAGCTACCAAGATAGCATTCAACAAGAAAGCCACATATATTGTTTGCCCACACTGTCATAGAGAATTTGGAGCACTGTAAGACTCTGGGGGGTGAGAGCCCCCCTAATCTTTTTTAAAATAAAACTTGACATTGCTATGTTTTTGTAGTATCTTTGGTAAGTAACAGTAAATAATTAACAAACAGGAGAATACAATGATACTAACTACGATGCCGAAACTACCATCTGTGGACGAGAAAGCTAATCGGATAGGTAAGGACTTGGACACACGTCCTTGCAGGATCTGGATAGGGAGAGCCCTAGAAGCAAACACCGCCGTAAACATAATGTTAGATAGAAACATACAAGGTGGTGAAAGCTTCTTACTAGGGGGTTGTGCCACAAACCTATTTATTAAACACCCTGAGGACGCACGTGCTTTCATCCTTGCCCTGAGCATGCGGGGCTTAACCAGTTTACTATGCGGTGAGTTGGCACCACTGGAAGACTTTAATACTCCGTCACCCCCAGCGGCACTCTCCACCACACTTGCCGACATCCAGAGGCACGTAACCGAAATGTCTATATCCGAGTGGATTAAGGCGGTCAAGGAGCACGGGGAGTCCGTTAAATTAGAAGTGTGCTCGTGGATGACTCCGGGGGCCATGGTGCTAACTGCCCGTAGTATAGAGTTAGGTGATACCAGACAAGTAGAGGGTATTAAACAGGCATTAGATAGATTAAAGGTACCTTATGAAGACTTAACGGAAAGGAGATAACCATGCGTAAAGTAGTTACATATGAAGTACATCCTGAGGGAAACAGTGAACGGGAGCTAGAGACCGCAAGGCTCATATTAGCGGCCAAGAGTTGTCGGGGCTACATGTGCTACGAAGATAGTTGTCCACTAAGGGGTAGATGCCGCATGTCTGGGATATTCCCCCCAACCACGCAGGACATTAGTATAATGCTGATATTAATGCGCGACTTTGTAGCTCGCCACACGGTAACCCAGTTTGACGGGGTGGGACATGCCTGACGTAAATAAACGCGATGTTATCGCCGAGGGCGTGAAGCACGGAGGGGACAAGGCCACGCTTGAGAAAATGAAGTCCGCCGAGGTCTGCAAGGTGGTCAATACCCTCGTTGGACACGGTAGGTACTATTTCTGCGCCAGATCGAAGGCTATAAGGTTTGTTAAGATGTACCGTGGTGTTATGGGCAGGGGGAACCGATGAGTAAATTTCAATACACATGTCCAAGATGTTGTGCATTGGTACGATTATGAAGCATGCGAGCCTGTTCTCAGGAATCGGCGGCTTTGATCTGGCCGCTGAGTGGCTCGGTTGGGAAAATATATTTCAAGTAGAAAAAGACGCCTTCTGTCAGGGGGTGCTTAAAAAGAATTTTAAAAACACAAGGATCTATGATGACATTACCACTTTCGACGGAACCCCCTATAGAGGAACGATCGATGTTCTCTCAGGCGGATTTCCCTGCCAACCTTTCAGCATCGCAGGGCATATGCGTGGCCATGAAGACGAGCGTGCCCTCTGGCCTGAAATGCTTAGAGTCATTCAAGAGATCCGGCCTCGCTGGGTCGTTGGTGAGAATGTTGCTAACTTCGCCAAAATGGGGCTCGACAGTGCGTTTGCTGACTTGGAAAACCTCGGCTACTCCGTCGGGGCGGCAATACTTCCAGCTTGCGCCGTCAACGCTCCACACCAAAGAAACCGGATTTGGATTATTGCCCACGCCAGCGGCACGGGACTACAAGGGGTCTCGGAGTCTGGAAGCCCTAGAACGATCGGGACGGGGACAGCGCAACAATCTACCCGACTTCTTCGCACAGACTGGAAAAAGTTCCCGACTCAATCACCGATTTGTACTGGAGATGATGGGCTTTCCCCCAAACTGGTGCGATTAGCAACTAAAGCGGCCGGAAATGCGGCAGTACCGCAATTAATTTACGAAATTTTTAAAATGTTACAGGAGATTGAAAAATGACTATAAGTGAAGAAACACGTGATTTATGGAAGAAAGTTAAAGACAACTCGAGTGTGCTAAAATCCTGCGCAGTTCACAATTTTGGGAGAGTAGAGATCAAGAGCATCCTCGTTGACCCTAAATTAAAATGCACCCTTTGCGGCGGAGAAATGAGGGTTATGGTCATATCCCATTACGTAGATGGGTACCGTGCGGCTGGAGGTAAAATAAAGGACATCATAGATAGTCCCTTCTTTGGGGAGGACAGGTAATGACTATGCCAACAGTAAGAAACGATCTATTGACAAAGATAACTGCCAATGTGCCTATGTCCGAAAAGTGGCTTGAAGAAAACGGGTTTGACGGATTATACAACGTGTCGGCAGGTTGCGCTTGTGAGAGGGCTGATTTTCTAATCTGTAGTGAGGATTGTTCTTTTAAGGATTGCAAACCCGGAGTCTACAAAAACTGCCGAACCTGCCGCCTACGCCAATTCGAGGACTGTTCAGATCCTTTCTGTATCGAGATGGGCACACGGGGGGTAACCAGTGAATAGATACGCCAAACATTTCAGCAAGAAAGATGCCCCTATCGTTACGAAACTCATAGCCGTGGAGGCTCTACTTGCCGATATTCATGACGATATGCTAAAAATGCCAGCCTCCAAGGTCGAGAAGCTCTCGGCACTTAGGGCTTACCTGCATCTTGTCACGTGTGATCTTGACGAACTAACCGAGGGTATAAAGTCACAGTTTATGAAGCACTACAGCCATACCGACTGGGATAACATGATAACTAAAGTATTGGAGAAACTAAAATGAGAAAAGACTTGACAAAGCATTGCAATGTTAGTATATTGTAGATGTACCAAATTAAACGAAAGGAATCAAAATGAGTGTATGCCGTTGCTGTTGTTGCGGAAAGCAAGCCGTGGCCGAGGAGGTCTCCCCTACTGATCGTTATCGAACAACGTTGAAGGGGGCGAAACCGGGCTTTGCAGGTAATGAATGTTATTGTGGGCATTGTGCCAAAGATTTAGATAAAAATGGGTTATTCCCAGAAGAAAGGAATTAAAATGGGTTCGGAGGGTATGAAACGATTACAGCTCCTCGCCACTATAATAGTAGGGGTGCTTATCCTGCTGGTAACGCACTACTCTCAAACACTAGCTTACAAGGAGGGTATTGAGACTGGCCGACAGATTGAAATTAACAAACGTAAGGCATTTATAGACAGCCTTGCGAACCATAATACTTACCGCAATGGCATACCTAAAGAGCTTTGCGGAGATGAAGACGAGGAATAAAATAATGACTATGCCTGTAGAAGGGGGCTTTGCCCTCAAAAGAGCGGAGTTGATCACCCGCTTAAAAGAACAGATCAAGGGTAACGGGTACGGAGCGGCTAAAGCTTTTTACCTGAGAAACTTCAAGAGTGAAATTGACTTTCAGACCTTCCGAAACATATTGTATGGAAATTCCCGAAATCTACCAAGTGCCAGTGTGTGTGACATTATCGAAAAGGGGTTACTATGAATATAATGGTAAAAACCGGAGAGCTTAGAGAGGCTTTCCGGTTCTCGGTGGGCGGTGAGTTTCGTATCGTGACTGACGCCGCAGGTAAGACCTCCGTAAGATCAACAGACGGGGCATTGAGCGCAAAATACGAGCTACCCTCTGCCGAAGTACTGGGAACAACCGACACCGTGGCCATATCTAATAGCGATAAAACGATAATCCTAGAATCGGAAGACTCGGAGGGTCTGAGTATTATAAGCACTGACAGTGCGGGAATAGTAGAAATTACATTTCCTTCTGGAAACACCGAAAGATTAGTCAGAAAGCCCTTAACCACTCCATTAAGTTGGGAGCCAGTACAAACCCCCTATCAAACGATGACTATAGCCCCTTGGGAGTACGGTACCGTTAGGCCGTTCGTGACTGAGGAAGAGAGTAAATTTGGCCATCGCTTGCCTCTGAGGCACATACACTTAAGCGGTATTTCGCTACGGGCGTCTAACAGTTATTCAGCAATCGATTTGTTTCTTTCGGAACCACCGTTATTTGAGGCTTTTATACCGGTACTCCCTAAAGGTCTGGAGATCGCAAAGGATGTAATCGTTAGGGCAAATGGTAAGGTCACGGTTGTGGTTGCGGGCAACCTATCGTTACGTTTAGATTCCGAAGGATTAGAGTGGCCGAAGTGGCCAATGGACAATCTGCTACCAAACTGTACCGTGTCGCAAGACTTCCCTAAGATTCCACTGGCTGAGAGAGCTAAGGTTAAGCAAGCCCTTGCGGGTTCACACGCTCTATGCGAAACCAGACAACAGGTAGGGAAGTTCCCGGCTCCATATATCTGGAATCTCACAGATCGCACCATTGCTGCAATGCCTGAATGATTAAAAACCGATAGGGGTTACGGTAACTCGTACATTACGGGTTCCCGCTCCACCCCCTGTGGTTATACGCAATTGATTTCCTACCAAATAACGGTCATTGCTTAACGATACAGTACAGTTAGCCATGTCCAACGGCTTCCAAGCAAACACCCCAACCGTCCAAGTAACGATTCCCACACAAATAAGCATGTAATCTGTATTCTCGCAGGTAATGGAGATCATAAACTGGTTCCCCCTTGCTCCGGGGTGCGGCATAGTAGGTGCCCATACTGTAACGGGAACCCCTTCTGTAGTGGTAACAACAGGGTAACGTAAAGCTACAATCTGCTCTATGGCTTCCACCCCTTGCGAAACATGCGCGTTCTCAGGGTTTCCACTAACTGACAGGTTCGCCCTGTGCAGCAAGGCGTGTAAGAACCCTATTAGATCCTTCCCTAGAGCTTCTTCCCAAGGTGTACCGTCACCCGCTCCGGGCAACAGTTCATTTCTCGGCTCACCCCATGGCCATGCGCCACTAGGGGGGTCAATTCTTCCGGGGTACTGTGTTGATAAATTTATCATGGTAATGTCTCCTTTTAGTTCGGCACTCCGCCGTAATTAACTAATACACCAATCCACAAGTGTGATGGTATCAGCTTCTTTAATAATCTTTCAAACCCTTCTTGCTGGCTAGGATCAAGGATTGCATGTTGTGGGAAAATCTCATCACCAACATACACAAAATACGGCCACAGAGCAGGGTCGTTGGGTACTTCCAACCGAACGGGCGTGAAAGCATAATCGTTGTAACGTCCCAGACTCATTTTCTCGTTACCCAGACAAGAAAGCACATCCGTGGACATACTCGTTACGTACTTAATATCTGCGAACCGTGAGTTATTAACAAGTGGGTAACCTAGCGCAGGGTTGTCGGGAACGGGCGGTTGAGTAGTCGGCCACAGGTATAGCCTTGGGTCTCTGGGTACGATATTCGGTAAGAAGTCAGGATCTGGGAACTCGTGAAGGTACACCATGTAACCTGCGGCTTGCAAGCGTTCTTGAATGTATGGTAAGGTAGGGTTGCCCCCTTCCTTCCAAGCGGCTTCAACCTTAACAATGCTTTCACCTAGCGGAAGGCCAAACTGACGCGCCCATTTGTCTAAGCGGTTGGTTGTCTTAGGCGATAGTTGCGCGTACTGGTGATCTATGTACTCACGGGTTGTGGTGATCAGAGAGGCACTGAGCCCCTCAAAGAATTTCCGCAAGTTCTTAGTTGCCGTAAGACTCCAAGCCTTGGAGCGCGGCAATAAGTGCTGAAACATACTAAGCATAACTGACCGCCAAGCATCTTACAAGCTCACCTTCTGCAAGGGCATAGACCGCCGTACTTGAGCCATTTCTACGCATAACCACACGGCCAAAACTTGCACCATACAGATCGCAAATATCCTGCACAATACCACTTAAAGAATTAACATATACACGATCTCGACGAATCCCTGAACTAACCCCCTCAAGGAATGGCTCCCTATCAAGGAAGTAGTTTTCTATGGCATCTGTGATCTCTGGGCGTAAACCGTCTTCTGTAAGTGATACGGAGACTGTGAAGTCTTGAATAGTTATAGGCTTGATAATCGGCTGGGCGTTGATCGGTTTGCGTAAAGTACTACCCACAGCCATGGACACACCAGCCAGAGCATTTATAGACGGGTAGCGATCCTCTCCGGTGCCTTCGACATAAACGTCAACCGTTCCCGGTACTGCTCCGGTATATGGGTAAATATTACGAACTCCGGCAACAGTCATGCCCCAAAGGTAATAGTCAGCCGCTGCCCCACCCTGTGGCCTTCTCTGGAAGTAATCAGTGATTCGCTTCCTATAAGCCCCTTCGGTCTCTGCGTCTGTACCAGCTCCAAGGCTTACGGTTACATCCGTCTCAGAGTATACTTGTACCGGAGGGGTCAGAAAGGATAGTTTTGCTCCAACGGCTACAGCTCCGATAGTTCCCAGCGTGGTGCAGTCAACGTTTAAGGTATATGCCCCCGGAACGCCTAGAAATAGGGTAGTTTTAGTAATGTAGATCAATTGAGTTAGCGGGTTGACAAGTTGAGTTCCGGCAGGTATTGGGTCACCACCAGCGGCTATGACTAGTACTCTAACTGTAGCACTTGCGGCCGTTGCGGCGTAAGGGTCACCTGCCCCGATCATTCTTCCCCACTCTTTAAGCGGACTTATCCGGTTTCCAAGTATTTCAGTCTCCGCCATGCTGGCCGTAGCGACAAAGAGCTGCAAGCAAATGTAATCTGCGTACTTATTCAGGATAACGAAAACACCCGCAAGGACTCTGGCCAGAACACGGATAAAAGATTTTGGAAAAATAGGTATTTGCTGACCAAGTGAAATCTGTAACTGTGCTATGATGTTAGCGTCTATTTCGGAAACTTTCATATCTATGTACCTCCCAGTATTGTTATTTCTGTTCCTACGGTAATTTGAACTTTATTGACGGCGGGCATGCTTACACCCACGTCGGGTGCCTTGTCCATCCAAGCAATATCACGCTTGACGGCGTCCCTGATACGCAACAAGTTAGCCGGAATCAAAGGTATTGAACCTGTTAGTGCTTGCGTTTCGCTGGGGGTCTTCTGGTTTTCAACCTTGCCGAAGGTATCACCCCACCAAGTTCCGCCCATGTTCCCACCGTAAAGGCTTAAATATATTGCGGTATCGTAACCAGCGGTCATTTGTATCTCACCCGTGATAACTTCTATATCCCCGTCGTCGAGTGTCTGAAATAGTTTTACGTCCATTGTTGCCCCTTACGGATAGTTAAGACTATGAATACTGCCAGTTGTGACAATATTACCCAATAAGTCTATATTAACGAGGTTGTTAAGCGTGATTATACCCACTGGCGAAAGAGCTATCTTACCCAGAGTATTGGAGACCGTAACGCCTCCGGTTGACTGTAGGTCTATAGCCCCCAGATTATTAGAGGCTTTGAGCCCTCCGGTTGCTGATAGTTCCACCTTGCCAGCCAGATTAGAGATAACTACGGTACCGTCTTTCTTAAGCCATATTTCAGCCATTGGCACGCTTAATGCACCACGGGAATAAAATCGCTTCTCTCCCGCTGCGGCTTTAGGTACGTTAACAACGTCTATACTGCCGACTATAATTGAACGTCCATTCTCCCCGATCTCCATTATGGCCACGGTATCACCCGCCATCGGTGCGCTGTCGTCTCCCGCGGGGCCGAACTGCTCGGCGGTAACCTTAGCCGTGTACCCCTTATCACAAACACCCTTACGCAATACACCTTTAATCATCTGAGACAATATTTTTGCTACTCCTCCCATGGCATTTTCTCCGACATGTAACCACCAAAAGCTCCATGAACCGCGAGGGTTAGGGTTGCTCTCTGCTGATTACCTTCTTTGGTAAGTCTAACATTCTTGATATGGAAATTTGACTGTCGGTAAATCATCGCCCCCGGAGCAAGCAAGGATAGGGTAGTGTAAGGACACCAGATTTTACCCGTACCGTCAAGCCACGTGTCCACCTCGAGCGTGTAGCTTATAGCCCCTGCAATCATTCGGGACTTCTTGCTACGTACCGCTTCGGACAAACCCCCCATCGGTGAGGCTTGGACTCTGAAAGCAAACGGCCTGTAAACGCCTTTAAGGTATTCGTTCTTCATAGTCAATTTAGCTCCGATATTCAAACCCTTACCACCGAAAGTAGCCGCATCACCACCGAAAGGGTCCGGCCCAGCCCCAGCGTCTGGATTCTCCAGATTTGCGAAGGGGTCAAAGTTACCGTCGCTTGGTATAGATTTTGCCATGATTCCGGTAATATGTGAATAGTACTCTTGCGCATTAAATACGGGCTCAACGGAGACAAGAGGAGACTCACCCTCAGTCAAGACCGTACTTGGCGCGACATCTTGCGGTTTGTAGAATATTAGCGTCCCTTGGGCATCGTCCGTAATCATAAGTTTTCGCTGCTTTCCCAGATCAACAAGGAAGCTAAGAACCTTGTCTTCAGGCTCTATAGCCAGAAGGGGGAATACATCTCCCGAGGGGTCACGAAACTTAAATTCCACGTTGAAGGGTTCTAAGAGACTTGCGGTAATACTTTCGATACCAACGCCGTTAAACTCTTGGCCTTCACCATGGCAACAGTCGTTAAGAACTCCGGGCAGACTGTAGGCGTTTATCTCTACCGTCCGGCTGTTCTCGGTTTTCTTCGGAATAATATTCATTATAATTCCCGTAAAGATCACATTCCCACCTGCCATGACTATGATAGACTTATAGCTGAAAGGTACAAAGACCTTGCGAAAGTCAGAGTTTAGGGGGTCGAAAGACGCCATCATTGCCACGGTGCCGATACTATCCATAGAACGGTTAATCGTGATCTTATTCCAGAATGAGAAACGCTCACCATCAATAATTACAGCTACTTCTTCATTTTGAGTCAGGGCGTTACCTGCGAAAACCTCTGGCGTTAAGGGGGTTATAATACTCTCTCCACCCCTAAGCGGAAAGAGTACACCCGGATTAGCCCTGCGTATTAATGCTGCTTTGAACTCGGAACCGTATGTTATTCGTGCGATAGATTCCGTGGTATCGCCTTTTTTGCCTATATAATTCATGCTGATAATATACCCTCAATACTTAGAAAAAGCAACAATTATTTAAACGAAAGGGAGCCGAAGCCCCCCACCGTTACTAAACGTAGTATTTGATTGTCCGCCCTGTAGGTATCTCCAGAATCTCCGAGCCTGTAAGGGAATTAGAGGTTATGAAGAAATCAAGGTACTCGTCAACACCCCCGTATAACTCAGCGCACAGGTCAATTATAGACCTTGGCGAAACCGTGACTATCGCCCTTTCACGCTTGAGGCTAAAGCTGATCTCAGCGATATAACCAACGCACAGAGCTATCATATCAATCAGTGTGGCGTAACCCTCACCGGAATCTACTAGATACAGTTCGGCAAGTTTATTATCACGCCATGTGGTGTAGTCCGCCAGCATAGTTTGTAGTTGCTCTGCTGCCTCTAAGGCTTCGGTTCTGTTTCCGAAAGTTGTCTTAAGTACTCCGCTGACACTCCCTACCATAACCGCTGAAGCGAACAGCGTTGAGGTCGTGAAGTCCGCCGCTTGTGTAGTGGCTGTAAGTGTGGCCGAACTGTAACCAGTCGATACCGCACGAGGTGCCATAATCTCAGTCATAAGGTTAGCATAGGCTTCAAGGCTTGCGGTTATTCCAGCCACGGTATTGAAGGGGGATTTGACGAGCTGGATAGCCTGAAATGCCAGAGTCAGAGGGGTCAGTATAAGTAAGTCCATTGCTCCGGTAATACTGGTTTCAATCTCGTTGTATTTGCTCTGTGCGTCTTCAAGGGCTATGGTCACGCTTGTCATTGCTTCCTTAACTCTAGCCATCGTATCACTAAACTGGTTCTTAACGGAAGCTTGACCTGCTGTATCGTCAAGTGGTGCGTCTGCTGCGAACTGCTCAGCGGTAGCGGCTTCACAGGTATTCGCTGCGGATTTTACCATACTGGCGGGGTCGGCGACATTAGCCGGATATGCGGCAAGGATTGTCTCGAAGAATGTGACTTCTACGGTGCACATGTTAGCACCTGTGGCCAGCGCATCCTTGCGAGTTATGGCACCGAAAGGCACCACATTCTTAACGCCGTATATCGGATGTTCTAAGACACCGACACCGTTTTCAAGTAGTGCAGTTTCAAAGGCGTCCGCCCTTACATCATAGTCACTGCCAGCGAATATCATACTTAACGGGTACCGGAATCCCGTATGTCCTAAGTCCTGTACGTAACTCCCGTTTGTCTCTGGAAACTCATAGACTGAGGTCTTCTTATCAACAGACTTTTCGACATCGGTGTAATCAAAGACAGTACGAACCCCCGAAGGGGAGGTATACGCTGCCTCCTTGATATTATCTTCCCAGCTCATTAGAACCCCCCAGAAGTTAGTAGTTTAAGTCCGGTAGGGCTCCAATTGTCTTGTAACGGCCCAACCTTAATGTTAGGATCTTCGGTATAGAATTTGAAGTTCGCCACTCCCATGCTCTGGCGTTGAGGTACCGCTTGCGGTTGGATAGACTTTTTATCCCCGTAAAGCTCATCGTATAAGTCTTTGTCTCTATCCCCTTTTAATAATTTCTGTCTATAAGTCGGGTCATCAACTGGAATACCCTTCGGCATGCCCACGGTCGTAAGGTCATACAGAGCATTACCCGCCGCATTACCGATGCTGTCGAAAAACTCTCGAATAGGGTCTATGGCCTGAATAAGCAGGTAGATAGCCGTGGTTAAAGCCACGAATGCCGCTACTGGGTTAGCTAAGGCCGCACCACCTGCGAGGGTTCTAGCTCCGGCGCCTACTGCTCCGGCTCCTACTGCTCCGGCTCCTACTGCTGCAAATATTCCCTCTGCGGCTGCCACTCCAAAAACGATGTTATACGCTGCCAGTGCTGCGGTTATGCCTTTCCAAGCCTTTTCTACACCATATAAAACGGCTGCAAACTTAGCAAACGTGGCTATACCCTTAGCGATCGGTTCAATGTTCTCAACCAAGAATGCCATGCCCTTTGCGACATTAAGTATGAAGTCTCCGAGTTTTGTAGCGATAACCTCTTTGTTTGCTTTAATCCATGCACCCGTTTTCCTTAAAATGTCTTGCAGTGGGTTTCGGATTTTATCGTAGATTGCGTTACTTGCGAAATCTAGTGCCCTTGTGACGGAGTCCCATGTGTTCTTGAAGTCACTGGCCATTACGCTTGCTATTCGCCCTGTTGCGTTATTTTGCGCGTAGAGAGCATCCCTATCCTTACGGATTTTGCTAAGACCTTTGTCAGCGTGTGCAAGTAAGGTCATTACCTTCTCAGCGGCCTTACCTTCGTCACCGAATATGGATTTAGTAATAAACTTGCGTTGTACTTGGGTATATTTAGACATCTTTTTTGATAGGTCTTCCAGAATGTCGAGTTGATCTCGGAAGTCCCCCTTCTTGTGGATAACTTTTCCGCTTGCATCAAGCACATCCTTTTTATAGCCCGCATAAACTCCGATGAAGTTTAAAAGTTTCTGCTTACTCTCGTCTGTAGGTATTAAGCGATTGTATAACAGTTTCAATCCCGTTCCGGCTTCTTCACCTTTGATATTGGCGAGGTTGATAGCCAGAGCCGTAAATGTCTCAATATCCGAACCAGAAGCTACAGCGGCGTCACCACCGTTTTTAATCGCCTCCATTAACTGCGTTATGTCAGTCGTGGCCATTCTTGCACCTTCAGTAAGTACACCAGATATTCGAGCCATGCTCTCCGTGTTTTTAACGTAGTCCTCAGTTCTCAGGCCGAAAGCATCCAGAATATCAACGAGCCCGAGAGATGTTTTACCTAAATCCATTTGACCTGCTGTAGCCAATTCCGCCGCACCTTTTATGGACATCATACTTTGTGTAGCGTCAAAGCCTGCCGAGGCGAACTCGTCAAAAGCCTTTGCTCCGTCTATAGCCTTATAGGAAGCTCCGTCCAGATTCTCTACAACGTCCTTAATGCTTGTAGCGATCTTGTCAAACTCGGCCGTTCCTGCTCTCAGTGGCTCTGGGAGCTTAGAGGTTCCAGACAGTACAGCTCTCTCAAAGTCCATACCGGAACCCACTATCTTAGCCATCGGTAGCCCTATTGCGGCAACGGCTACACCAGCACCCGTGATCATACCTTGAAAGCCACGGTTGATGCGCTCCAGTTTCGTGGAGGCCTTGGCAAAACTGCGCTCCATGCGGTTAGTGAAGCCCGAAACATCGTTGGACATTGAGCTTACTACGCTGGATAGCTGATTCACACCTTTAAATACTGTTTCTACTATGTATTTCATGCGCTCCCCCTTGTACTTGGTTTTGTTCGTTCCATAAGTTCCCCTGTAATTCCCCTATAAAAAAACCGGATGTCTGAGGCTGTAAGCGTTCTAACATCCGGTATAGAATTATACACGCTACAAATTTGAATTATCATTTCTCGTAGGGTGTTTACCGCCGTGTGTCTTCCACCAGTGTAGAAGTATTCTCGGCCTTTGCGGATTACAGGGGTCTTGACTCCCCCTGCATAATGCCCAGAATTGCGGTTAAGTTATAAGTGTCTCGTTTATTGAGCTTCAGGAACACGTAGGGTTCGCACCCTGTAAGCTGGGAAAGCATCACTCTGTTTTTCTTAAAAGCACCCTCTTTGGAATACTTGTCGGCTTCTTCTGCTGCACCGTAAGACCACTCTTGAAATACAATAGGTTGGGTGATTCCGGTACTTGACGGACGGACGGCAGGACAACCCTTTTCGTTTATCTCAACATCCCCGAAGCGTATAGCCTCTAGCACGGTGCCCTTTAGTTCATTGAAGACTTTGAGGCCTGCGGCATCAAAATTTTCTGGCTTAACTTCTAAGTCCATACGGTCGCAAAATCTGGTGAATTCCTGTTCTGCCACTTCTGGGCAGATAATTTCTTTTCTTGTCATATTGATAGCTCCTTTTGTCCTGTTAAAAAAATTGCGTTCTTACCTCCTTTTCTGGGAGCCTAGGGCACAGGACAGCCGAAAGAACGCATAAATACTACTGTTTAGTTAATTTGCCCGGACCGGATAAGGATACTGGCATACTGGCGTTTTGGTTGGATGACGCCGTTTCGTCTATAATCTGACCTCTACCCTGATAGACGCTACCGTCTACGTAAGTGATAGTGATCGGATACCAGTCCGTTTTAGCTTTTAAGTTGGTGATATACTCTTGGTCACCTCTGGAGTCGTCAATACGAATTACCAGACCCGTTAGACTCCAAGGGATTCTGGTCTTCTGCATTGCTGCGCTTCCGCCGCCGTTAGGCAACAGGGCGTTTTTCCAGCCGCCAAGTTCTCTTTGCACGTCGGTATCCGCGGGAACGGCAAACGATCTACCCGCAAGTGATATGCTTTCTATTGACCCTGCGATATGTGCCATTATGCGCCCCCTGTTCCGAAGTTAAATCCGAAGTTAATAGTCACGCTCTCTTGGTTACAGTTACCTGATAACTTCAAGGTTGTGGCTAAGTCAAGTCTGTTTGGGTTAGTCCCGTTGATTCCGGCTACCGTGGAAGCATTGGCTTCTTCCGGTGAGCTGATTATTGCATCTTCAGCTAGTCCGTCGTTGATCGCACACGCTGCCGCAACTGCCATCTTTGGAGACTTAGCCGTCGGGTTAGTCGTGAACTGATCGTTAGGAATCAGCGGAGCACCTGCCCACTCTGGTGAGTCAAACTCAAGAGCGTAACGGTACTGAGCCTGTTGAAGCTTAACAATCTGAACTACGTAACGGTAAGCAGGTAACGCATCGCCAGACGGGTGATAAGTTGTGATTATGTCGCCTAATACTACTTGACTGTCTCTTACCTCAGTGGTACAGATTCCGCCTTGAACAGCTACTTCACGATCGGCGTACGCCCATTGTAGGGAGTCTTGACCGGGTAGGATGTCCGAGAGCACAAGCCCATAGTAAGATTGAGCTGGGTTACTGTTTGCCATTCTTGCGATACGCATTGCGGCTGCTGCTGCAAAGAGGCAAGGCAAGTTAGGGGAGCCCGGAACTGGAATAAGTACGTTTGATCTTCCGGCTGCCTGAGCTGAATAAGCTGAAACAGCTCCCGCGGCGGTCAGGTTAGCAATTCCGCTTATGATAATAGCTGGCTTGCGAGTTAACGGGTGCCATCTACCTTCACCCCATGTCTTAAGTAAGTTAAGGTTTGTTGTGTCTGCTGCATCACCACAGTTGATGACTATGGTTTCCCACACACTACCGATTTGAGCTAACGCCTCTGTAATAGCTGGTTCTACTGCACCTGCAAAAGGTTTGGTCACGGTGAAATGTGTACCTGCGGTAGTTGAGCCAACCACGCTAACCGTGATGTTATTTCCGCTCTTACCTGCCCATTTACATGTTATACCAACCTTACCCGTCCCAGAGGCCGCAGATACTGGCATGTCTAAAACGCCCACGATTGCGTTAACCATTTTAGCGACGATTGCGGACGCGGCTTCAGCAGGTTCGATAGCGAAAGTCTTAGACTGCACGCCACCGATTAAGACATAGTATTCCGCGGTTACTAGTTGTGTACCGGATACGGCTATTTCCCCCGCTGCGGCTACTGCGTCGTCGGCGTCTATCAACGGATACACTGTAACCGGAATGGTCCCCACGCCATCACCATTCAAAGGGAATAACTGCTTGGCGGCTAAGTGCAGAGGTGAACCGTAGCCATAGACGGCACCGATAGCCGTAGCCGAGGTGTATTGTTGCTTGTTATTAGGGTAAACCGCTGAGGTCGTCCCTTGCCCCATCAAAGCGATTCTCTGAGGCAGGAAGGGAGCGGAGCCCTTGAGGTTCTTATAGACCATTTCAATGCCTACCGCCCTTGCGATAGAAGAAGGATCTAATGCATTTGATATGCTCATGTTTTTAGTTCTCCACATCGTATATGTAGTCTGCGGCCATAACTATTTGGCCGTTCTCTTGGCGTTTGAAGTTTACGTTCGTCTCTAAGAGGGTTACAGGTGTATATTGCGGTGAGTTCTCAATAAAGCTAACCCTAAGTTGCAACCTCATAACCACGATCCTAATTGACGCTTCCATGTCTGCTGGGGCGAGGCTTTTTATGCTCAAAGGCCATCTCCGGCCAACCGTTCCCCTCAGTCCAAGGTAGCGATATTCTGACGACATTATTATATTACGCACGAGGCGTAAAGCCCTTTGTGCATTCTTTGCAGCCTGTTCATCTGCGCACAGTTGCCCGCTTTGGGTGTCTTCCGACATTCCGGCACCGTAGCAATCTATGTTGAATGTGGCTTCATGTGTTTGTTGTTCTCCGGTATCGCCCTTGGACTGTGGAAACTCTCCGCTCTCGTAGGATACGTTTACAATCGGTGTAATGTCGAATGACTGAGAGCTATACTGCTCGATAGCGTCGGAACGTTCGATGTAGACATTCAATGCCCAGAGGCTCGAATTTTTATTCGCCAGAACGGCCTTAGCCTTCTGTAAAACGGTTTCTGCAACCAGAATTTGAGCTATCTTATCTCGAACGATCTCGAAACTATCTTGTTTATCAATGAGTACGCTAATTGCCAATTGGTACCACCTGCTTGTGAGTTCCTAGAGTTAATACAATGACTCCAAGGGTTTCATCGGTTGCCGAACGGAGCACCTTCCATTTAGTGCTGGTTCCGCGTAAATTTGAGATTGTTACTGTCCACGGTACTGCCGTCAGGTTGGTTACTCCAAACGGAACGCCTGAGGTAGTTAGTGACGCCAGTCGTAAAGTCACATTCACAAGCGAACCCGTGACTATCTGCCCTGTTTGGGGGTCGATAGCTCTACCGATATTATCGGAGATCCCTACAATTGGATAAGCTACACCAGCGGGGCTATTTAATACCATATTCCAGCCCCCACCGTTGACGCTATCTTCTACTGTAAAGCTTAAGTCCGCTTCTGCTTGTGCTCTAAGATTCAATTACAAGTCCTCTTTCGATAAGGTCTGATATAACGGACATTCCGCCAGTAAAGTATTCTTCTTTGACTTCTCTACCAGACTCAAGAATACCCACGCTGGAGGTTATTGCATTACCCTCAGACACACGGTATTTAACTGGAGATAACTTACGAAGTGTTTGCTCAGCATCGGCAAGTAAGTGCAGGGTTTCTGCCTTAAGGGTTTGAAGTTCGCTTACTTGGAAGTCAATAACACTTACATAGTCTTGTAACTTCGCAACTTCCAATTCGGCTACTTGTAGCGCGCTGGGTTCTTCCACGGTCTCAACGGTGTCTGTGTCAGGTTCTCCCGCTGTACTATCGGACGAGGCTTCACCTTCTTCATGGTCAGCGTCGTCGGTAAACGTGGCTGTAGTGTCGTCGGTAACCGTGGCTGTAGTGTCGTTGTGTTCATCGTTCCCCTCGTCTTCCTTGGTGTCTGTGTCTGCTGGTTTGTTCTGTAGCGATTTAAGCATGGTAACTAATTCCGCTACGGTACGTTCTTCAAGATCGGGAGTTTCTGGGGCGAACCCCAGAATATCACTGATCAACTCTGCTTTTGTTGGTCTGGACATACTCTCCCCTTCGTTATGATAATACCGTTAAACAACCGTAAGTATCAATTGCGGTAGGAATGAATAAGAACTTGGTAGCGATACCAACATGTACGTTTTCACCTGTTTGGTCCGTCCAAGCATTAGCTGAAAAACCAAAGTTGCTGCTGGTTCCGCCCATTCCTCCGAAAGCTCCCGGTAAGAAAGATAAGACTCTTTGATCAATAGGAACAAGTCGGGCGTAGGCTCCGTAGGTACAGTCAAAACGACTCGCGTGATTCTTAACGATCACTTTGCCTTTAGGGATGTATTGCGTCTCAAGTCCAGTGGTCACATCAACGTATGTTGCGCCATAGCTCCATAAGTCCAGACGATACGCACCAACTACTAGTTGACCATGATACACGCCACCTTGACCATTAGGGGCTCTTAAACCAAGACTACCGAGCTCCACGTTTCTAAGGTCTAATCTCTTTTGGATAGCGGCGTTACCAAGAATGGTTTCGATAGTTTCAGAATCAGTAATAATCTGATCAGGAACCAGCCCACCGTCGTTAATGATAACTTTTACAAGGGCGTCGATGTCTGCGATAATCGTAGCACCTGAGTTTGACCACAGTGTATTAACGGTTACGAAATGTGTAGATTTAGGTTTGAAGTCTTCCGCGTACACAACGGTTCCGGCAGGGTCTTTCAGAGAAATCTTACCCGTAAGCATTACCTGTGCGGCCTGAATTTCCATAGCCCTACGCATCATGTCCTCCATGTTTTGCATTGCTTTAAAAGCAATCTTTGTGGCGACAATGGCGGTCTGAGGGTCAGAAAAATTTATCTGTCCGGGCTGTCTTTTAGTGATTTCTTCGGCGTTGATAGGTGTAGCTTCCTTGTAAGGAATACCGGTATACGATTTATTTGTGTATTTGGTAGATTGGTTTAAGTGGTAGCCAGTCTCGCCTTTAGGTAGTGGGTATGACACCGCTTTGCTTTGGCGTAGAAAGTCTCTTTCGATTGAGTCACCCTTGTAGAAGTTCTCCGCTGGTGCTACACCCATCGAGTGTAAGAACATTTGCGGAGCTACACGGCTGTCATAGGTTTCAAGCAATCTTTTTAATGATGCATCGCTCATGGTTATTGGTCTCCTTTAATTACATGTTATCCAAAACGGAACGTTCAGTAACCAAGTCTACACCGATATTATAGTCTTGTAGTTGGTCTCTAACCACTGAGGTGATATTTGTTGCGTCGCCGTCCGCGTGGATTACAAGGCGGTGATGGATACAGCGGCCGGAGGACGCTACACGGACAGCGGCAGAACCCGCTCCAGCGAAAACAACTTCATGGCCAAGAATTTTTTTAGGGATCCCGTTTTCATTAGTAGTTCCACCTTTAACAAACGGAACCAGATTACCACTTACGGAATCTCTGGCTAAAATAGTCGCACGCTTGACGGTCATTGCACCAGCTACGGTTAAAGTTCCGTCTTCCCATTGCATATTATCGGAGAAGGGGGCTCCTGTGTCGATAATGGTCGTAATCATTTACGCCTTCACTTTCTCAGCACCGCAAATGGCATCCGCTACAATGTCACCGAGGTCTTTGGCTGGTGTGGTTTCATCTTTTAGTTTCGCTGCGTCATCGGCGGCACTGGCTTCTTTATCTTCTGCGATAGCCTGAGTGGTACCTTTTTTTCCGATTGCTGCAAACATGTGTTCAACCATCAAAGCTTGAGTGAACGGCTGACCGTCAGCAACGGCTTTTTTAGCAACATCATGTTTACCTGAATGCTCGGCGGCAGTGATATGCGCTAGGCATCTGTCTTTTTCTTCCGCTTTCCCGAGGCTCAAAACCTCCGCGTACAAAGCGGGGTGCTCCAATCTTAATTGGTCAATGTTCATCTTGGTTCCTTTCGTATTAGTATTAGCCTTATTTTTTGTGGCGGGTAGCGGACTAGCTGCCCTTATTTCGTCAATCATTCCAGCGGCAAGGGCTTTCTCAGCCAAAAACATACCACCTTGACCATACGTGGCGTTGACATTTGCCACCGTGGTTTTTCTGCCCTTGGCGATCTTCTCTGCGAAAATCTCGTGCATGTCGTCAAGCCCCTCAACTACTACCGCACGGCCTTCAGGAGTCGAAATATCCGGCCGTTTCTTTGGTGCGTTGGTAGAAGTTATTGAAATATCGTTAGGGTAAAAACTTGTATCTATAGCCACGCCTATGCTTCCAAAGCGTGTCATTCGACTCGTAGCGGTTACCTTCCCTACCTGACTGATTAAACCATATGCTGCGCTGGCTGCCATATCCCCGACTATAGCCTGTGTAGGCTTCTTGGCATTCCCGATCGCATCCATAGCGGCTAACCACCCAGCGGAAGCACTTCCACCGCCTGAGTCAACAATAAATTTAGTACCTTTTATCAGAGGGCTTCCCTCTGCGGCATTTACGGCGTTTATGATCTCATAATAAGAGGTCTGCTCGACTCCTTGGCGTTGTAGCCAAGTGTCAATTTCGTCAACTAACACACCTTTAACAGAAATATGCATGTCAGAGCCCACAACCCTAGCCACATCTAGTGCTACAGGTTTATAGCTTTCAAGTGCGCTGGGGTTAGTTCTGTTTGATGCAAGTATTGCCGTAATTCTCGCGTGTGTTTCCCGTTCTAGTAACCAGACCATTTTAGTTTCTCCAAATTCTAAAGTAATATAGTGCTTTATTTACCGTCTGTCAAGTGTTTATTTAGGTGAATAATGCTCCCTGTCCATGTACGTTACACAATTCTTTGTCAGATCGCTAAACGCTGCCGCTACGGTTTCCTTCTTCCACGTATTGATACAAATAACCGTTAATAGCCCTACGATAATGACTCCGAGGATTACCAGCCATGTTATTTGACTGAATTTATATTTTTGAAAATTACCCATTTTTTTCTCTCTCCTTATTTGGTTTTTCTGGGGTATATGCCTTTTTGACGTACCCTTCTATTCCATTACACACCGTCTTGATGAATATTTTTCCAGATAATGCCGCCCCAAAAATAAACACGTATGTCCACTCTTTTGCAACGCTTAGAGCCGCCGTTAAGAGTAAGGCCATGAAGACGGCTACCGCTGAAGTAACCGTCGAGGCCAATAATTCTGTTGCTGTTCTGTGCTTACCCTCACACCAATTGTATAATGCAGATAGAAGGACGGAAGTCACGCATACTACTATCTTTAGCGTTGATATTTGCTCCATCCTCTACCCTTCTACTTATTTTGGTTAAGCTCTTTGCGTGTCGTCTTTCAGTGTTGCATTACCCCCACAACCCCCGGCTGCACGGATCCAACAACCACTACAAGATGTTCCTGTCAAATTTTCTACCGGAACTGGTTCAAGTGCTGAGGTTGTTTTACCTACGCATGCTGCTGGTAAGGTAAGAGTTTGGTGGTCAATAGGTAATCTTTTTTCGTCTTCTGGCATTTTATTCTCCTGTTATTTTAAAAAATTAGCCCTCCAAACCTATGAAGGGCTTTTCTGGTTATACTCTTGGCGTGAACTCGAAGCCGTAGAACTGGTTTGGTATGGTCCCTCCCATATACATAACTTCAGGTAATGAAACAAGTAACTCCTCCAAACCGTCCTTGAACTGGTTGTTTACTGGGTCGGTGAAATCGTTGTTCTGCGGTTCTAACGCCCCTCTGTGGAACCTGACCGAATAGGAATCAAAATCATAGGAGTTCCCTATTGCAGAAATTGACTTGTAACAAATAACGCCGCAACTAACTACATCCCCGCCCGGTATCTTACGCCAATTTTGAATTAAGCAGAAAGCCTCGAAGTTCTTTTCTGCTACCTCATTTAACCCTACTGGCTGAGGCCCCCCCTGTATCATTCCTCTGATCATACTTTCCTCCTTAACGTAATCTTATTATTGTAAGCGTACTATCTGATGCACGCATTGAAGTCACCCCGCCATTACCTATAATGAATAAATCAACACGCATAAAGGTAGAGGTGTTATTAACTATAATCAAGTCTAGCTGTGTCTGGTTTCCGGCACTTGTGAAAGTGGGCGATACCAAACTGGCAAAGGTTCCTATAGACGCTAAAGTGTCCGAGTTTTCCCACTGCCAACTTAAATAAACGCCGCTGTTAATGTAGTCATTTAAACCTGTAAACCTCCACCTGCCCGGAGGTATGGAGATAATACCCGCCGCTTGGTTTGTTCCGGGGGTCACCGTTATCAAGCTGTTAGCGTCACCCGTCAAGGTGTTCCATTCAATATGATGTACATTTCCCGTAAGATTAGTCTGACTGTGTGACTTGCTTAGAGCGGCATAAGTGATATAGGCATTAACCTCACTCAACTTCCAGCCGTTCCCTGCTACGTGCCTCAGTACTCCCGTGTCTCCGGGTAGCAATACGCCTAACGTACCCAACGTCAGAATCGCGGTAGAAGTCACGTCATTAATTACCTTGATGTGGTTATCAACAAATTCACCCGCTATGGGGGTCGGTAGCACAAACGTGGCTGGTGCCGAAATGGTAAACACGACTTTGCTGTCTGTGGCTAGTGCCGTCGTTCCGGCTGTCACTTCCCTAACTGGGAAGCTGTTTCTCCCCCGGTTTATGACACCGGGGGTTTTAAGAGCTGTTTGACTCTCAGTCATTATCTACCTCGTTCTAAAATTATAGGTTCTAAGTATATCGGGAATGACGATGTACTACTTGATGACGGATTCCAGCCGTTCGCCCTTGCCGTACATTTCGGTATCCCGTTACTCGCCCCGTTACTCACAAGAGTTCCTGACCAGTTGTAAGCGTTGCTCCCCCTTACGTTCTGGTATATCATACGGAAAGGGTACAGCTTAGCCCCATCCCATGCGGCATTACCTACTTGGGCAAAGTTAAAGGACATGGTGTAAATCTCTGTTCCGGCTACATTCCTACCAACAATGAGTTCAAAGTATTCTCCTGAATAATACATAGTAGAAGTCGTATTACTTGCTCCGTCACCAGTAGCATTATCCATATCAGTGCTCCCACTCGGAACCACAAACCAATTACCGAAAGGGAAGTTGTACCATGAAGGGTGTAGGCCTATTAGCTGGTCGAACTGTATATCATTCTCAAGATTCTTAAAGAACGTGGCTAGTTTCTGCAAGAAGTATGGTAAGGATACTTCGGCCTTATCGATATTCTCAAATACAAACGAGGCATTCGTTGCCTGAATAGCTTGGTTGTTTACACCCGATATAAAGAAAGAATCTTGGTATATAGAGGTTGGAAATGTTGAGGCTGTTAGGTCAAAGCCCTTTTTTACATTCCAGTTAGTCATATTTACCGTTCTTCCTCCGAACCTGCCCATCAGATCGTTACCAGAATACCAGATGTCACCGTCTGTCGGTGCGGAAACCGCTACCCCTGCGGGAACGTTTAGTCCAGCCATTCCAGATGTTGACGCCGCAACCTTGAACACGTTGATGCAAGTCGTGACTTTATCATTTACGCGTCCGGTTAGCGCCCAGTAGGTATTTGCGCTATCGTAGGTATACTTTGAGCGGGTAGCTGTATAGACTGTTCCATTAGTTGGGGTCTGTGGGAAATTGAAGTCGTCTATTTTCTCAGCGATTCCATCGTTTTCCATCCAAGCGTAGATAGCCGGAACTTGACTTACCCTACGGTATAGCATGCTTTTGTTCAGTGTGGTATCATACCAGCTTGTAGGTGCGTACACCTGTGGTAATGGTGTCGTATTCGCATCTCTGACGGTTTTAGTGATTGTATTAGTCAGGGTCAGTAATTGTACCTCAGCATCTCGAACCCAATACATATTTGTGTTGTCGTAAGTGTATTTCTTTCCACGTGGCGAAGTATACTGATTACCCCCCGCTGGACTTACCGGAACTCCTGCACCATATAAATACTCTTCATCCCCGTCATCCTCAAACCACTCAGAAACCCCCAAAGAAACAAGTCTATACAATAGAATCTTGTTTAGATCAGTTGCGTGGTATTTAACAGGTGTAAACTGTGGAGGGGTTGGCTTGCTTCCAAGAATACGTTCACTTAAAGTCACGGTTACCACAACCCCCGGAATCTCGGACAACAACGCCAGTCTTCCGCTTGTCGGCGGTAGGTCATAGGTGTTGGTTGTTGCCGTAGGTACGTTGGCTGCGCTTAACTTAAAGTTGGCAGTAGCATCCGACAGTTTGGCCACGGTGAATTTTGTATCTGTGAAGACGTTTTCACCAATAAAAGTATTGGCCGTGGTTGGAGCCAGCACAGTTTTGTAGGTACCATCCCCAAAAAACGCCTTGTCTCTATCGGCTATTACTGCGGCGGGAACTGTTCCGGTTACGCCGTTGGTTGTTGGTGTAGCACCGACATAGATTCCGGGTATTGACATCGGAACGGCTGAAACTCCTGCGATAATAGGGATTAACTTAGCATTATTAGCCGCAATAGAAGCCGCTAAATCAGTAGTGGCCTTAATCATTACGATTGATGCCGCATGATACGAACCTTCGAGTATGGCTAACGTATTGGCTGCATACTGTGGGGGTTCCGCAGCTATTGCATCCGCAAGACTGGAGTATTCAGCAACTCCATACACTACCATCCACGAACCTGAAACAGGGAAAATATACAGCTCCTGTTTGGAAAATTTGGAGTTATTGGATAGGGCTGTTACCGTTGTTCCTACCGTATAGTTTAAAGGGTCCAGTGATGTTTTGGCAATTGTTGTGTTCAACCCATTCACAATGTAGGAGTATGTCGTTCTTGGGTTCTCTACGGGGTCAGAGTGTATATTTTCACTTCCGTAAGTGTCCTCGGCGTGGTACCTCCAAGAGCTACCTGCCAGTTTGGTTAACCTCAGTGCGTTAGTCGGTGCAAGTGTGTTTCCCGATACAGAAAAACTACCTTTTGCCATCATATAATCTTGAAATGCTGCCAATACGCCCCACGTAGGATTTTCGTAGCTATCCATATTTGTGATAATCGGCCCCGCACCAGACGAATTTCGTATTCTACCAAGTACCGCAATACCCCTCCTGTCTATTGGGCTGAAGCTATCGGCAATGACTATCTCTAATGCGCCGTTAATATCTTTGCGTAATCCCACCCATTTAGAACGGTTTGTCCCTAGTACTCCAGCGGAAGATACCAAAGCCACGCTCCAAGATAGTAACGTTTTAGTAGGTGCGTCAGGATCTACAGGGTAGTCGACTAATTGGACTTTTCCGGGGGCGATGTCAAACTTGGTATTGTCCAAAGCATTGACCGTAAGCGCGGCACCTTTAATCCATCCTGTAACCTCGTTGGACAACAGAGCTTGCTTACTCTTGGTAATCAGTTCATCCCTCGTAAACTGGTCTAAGGTGATAACACTATAAGGCATAAAATCTACGCCAACGGTATGCCCTAGTACTCTGGTAAGAGCTGGGAATTTGATCGTTATTCTATACTGGTTGTTAGGTAAAATCCAGAATGGACGGTTAGACTTCAATTCAACTGCTCCCGGAGCAAACGGCTGCTTACTAAAGCCGTTATGGTACTCAAGGTCAGTCTTAGAATAGTAGTTATACACACCTGTTGAGATGTTGTAGGCTTTCAACTGGTAATCTGTGATAGAATCAAGCAGTTTAATAGCTATTTTAGTTATACTTGAAGATAGTGTTACCGCTGGTGTTAAGAATGAATATTCCAGTATGGCTTGGTTCTCATCAAATAGGTTTTGTATTTCTGTGACTATGCCCCGAACCGGATTGATTAAACAAGTAATGTTCTCACTGCCGGAAACACCAATAAACGTACGGTTTGGGTCACCGAAACTAATACTGTTGTCAGAGGTTGCACGTCCGCAAATTTTAGCCTCGTAACCATCAGCCGCTTTTTCCAAAGCTAATACACCGAGTTCCGCAAGCACTAAATTATCATGTTTAGCATGAATGCCAAGTTCGGCGGTTGTCGTCCAGTCCTGAGTAACGGCGTCAAAAGCGTCTACATGTAACTGATCATTTTCGCCTTGAGTTATTTTGTAATCTCCAGCCCCAAAGCCGGGCGTCGCCATATTCTTCTTAAGCGTGACTTCTTCACCGATTAGAGGTTGTTCGTCTACCCATTCCCTTGTAGCTATGGTTTCTTCCATATCCAGAACACCAGACAGGTAAGTGAAAGGTACCACGTTACCCAAATAACCACTTTGTGAGGTTTCAATAGTAACTTCGTACTCTACTCCGGCTCTTAGATACAGGTTACCCTTTAGTAGTACGTTCACGTCTCCGGTCTCAGCTTGTGTAAGTTCGTCCTTTAGTAGTACACCCCCTGTTGCCGCAAATTCTGCGTCGCCCATTGACTTGTATACAAATACACCACCGACGGCAGTTTTTACCATCAAACGTGCCTTAGTCGGAGTATACAGCTTGTGCAATATTCTAAGTACTTGCCAATCCGTTAAGGCTGTGAAAGTTTGAGAGAAAACCGCGCCTGTTAGTTGCTGTGAGTAATCAGCATTTAGAGAAGCTGTATTCGCTACTCCCGGATACGATGTCCTTAAGCCGTCTCTTGCGTTAGCGGTTAGGTACATTCGATAATCTGAATCACCATATGAATTTTCGTGTGGCTCTCCGGTAAGTCCCCATATTTGACGCAAATGTCCGTCTTCCGCTTGGTAGGCAATCTCATTTATTGCTCCGGTATAGGAGTATTTAACAATGAACTTATCTGAGAGAATAGAACCCCCGAATATGCCAATGTCCTCCCATACGTTGCCGTTAAATCTTTGAATCTTACAGTATTGTACATCCTTGATAATACGTAGATCAAACATTACTGGGGAGGCTCCTGCACCTTCTCTAAAATACAGTATTCCACCAACGACACCAATTCCGGTACCTCCACCACTTCCGGCAACTACTGCCGCAAGGGATCCAATGACTACTGTACCTACAAATTTCTCAGAACTGTAAATCGTAACTGTCCCTGCGTCATCTACGGTGTAATCAGTAACAATACTGTGATTTACACCAGAAAGATCAGTTCTCCCGATGAACGCTAAGAGTGTTTTAGTTATGGGCTGCAAGTGTGTTGTTGCTGGAATGGTAATTGAGTAGTCCGGTGTCGCTCCCACCCAGTCCGTTGTCGAAAACGGTGTTGAGTACTCCGGTGTTGAAGTTCCGCCACCGCCACCGCTTCCACCGCCTAAAGGTAAACCCCCTACGATACGGTTACCCACCCCGCCTTTTCGTGTCCAAATAATCATTACTACCCCGCCTCTACAATTATGGTCACGCCTTCGCCTTTTGCGTACAAGGTGTCGGTTGCGCTTGTGCTGAATGCCTGATCTCCGGGCACAACTATGCCCTTGTTTGCGGTTGCATCTGCTTGCGCTGTGTTAAGGGAGAGTTTACCTGCCCCTTTCACCTCCTCGATGTCTATTCCGCAAACGCCCACGCCTACGGGTTGCCAACTACCCGTTAACTGGTACTTCGTTCTTATTCCCACTTTCGGCCTCCGTCATTATTTTTTGAATTTCTGCCTGAATTGAGGCATCTCTTTTTAATTGTCTTAGATTGCTGCGGGCATTTGAGCCATTTAATTCCATACACGCTTGTTTTCGTGATACTAACCCGCTGTTTATCTGCTCAATATAAGCCTTCGTTGTTTGCAGTGTGTTCATTGTCGGTTGTATCGCGCCTACCCATTCCGCACAGACCCAAGCATAGTAAACCTCGTATTGTGTGGGGTCATATTTTGCCTCACGGAAACCTTTAGCCACTATTTTTCCTTGATTAACAAGTGATAGAAAAACTTCTTCGTAAAAAGGTTGGCAACACTCTTGAGAAAAGAATGTACGCATCTTAGTAAGATAGGTTTTGAAGTCGTTTAACTCCGCTTGACTTGCAGAATAATTGCTTGAATACTGTGACATTAGTTTTGCTGGGGGAACCTCTAATTGCCAAGCAATACCGGACAGTATACATCTTTCAAATTCTGGAAAATTTAATTCGGTACCTTTGTTGTCAAAGCCTACAGGTTCTTCACCAACAGCCAAGTTTTCGATAATCATTCCGGGGGACATTCCAGCAACTCCGACTTCTCTTTGAGTTCCTGTATCGGAAGTCACGGTAACCGTGTCTTTTAATACTGCTCCGCCTGACATTGGCCTAGTAGGTATGCTATCTGCCGAACGCTTGATGAAGATCGTCAAAAGCGAGCTTATAAGGGCTTTCCGTTGCGCTGAATCTCTGTATTTATCAATTTCTTTCAGTGATTGTAGGATAGCGGATAACAGCGGCACTCCACGGGTTCGGTTAAGCCTTTTTGCTCCACCGTACACCATCCAAGCGAGTTTTCGGCCGCTGGTTGTGTAAGCAGGTAGCCGTTTGTGTGTTCCGTCTTTCTGCATGATGTAAAACGCTACTTGCGCACCGCTGGCATCTAACTCAACGCCATCAAAAACGTTGCCATCTGCCCATTTGTCCACAGGTGTAGAGATCGAAGACGCCGAAATAGTTTGAATGCAAGGCAACCCAGAAGCGTTTACCCGACTCACTACTAATATATCACCGTCAATAATAGACTCTGTACGGATGTCGCAAAGTATCGCACCAAATGACTTTTCACGCTTATAGTCACACAATTTGGGTGCCCACTGCCAAACCTCAAAGTGATCCTCCATCCCTTCACACCAGTCTTCTACTTCATCGTCATTCATATCAAGTATGGTCTTCTTTGGGCTACATGCAAGGGAAAACCCCGTGTTAATCTCGTGGGTCACGAGTCTCTTGATAATACCTGCGGCGTATGGGTTACTTAGGAACAGAGCGGAAGAACGTGCACGTAATGCCACGTAGTCCTCAAGAAATTCTTCTGTAGAACCGAAGCCCCCTAGGAACTTCTCGCCATCAAAAGTGCGTTGCTGGAAGTTACCACTTGGTGGCTGTACGTACGCCGATTGTGGTCGGTCGCTTTTACCCGTGATCTTAGATTTAAATTTGTGGTATAGCTCCACTACCATGCTGGCCTCGCGATCAAAGGTTGGTTATTAGCGGGGAGCATGCCCTCCAACGTAATAAGTAACCCATACGCCGCCAGCATCGAGGTTTGGATCTCTTGAATGTTGGAACGTGTCACCGTCTGGCGTGATTGCCCTGTGTCTAGGGTATAACTCTCCGCACCAGCTAAGATCGTGCTGATAGCGGTTTCGTACTTGAGGATAATAGCCTTGTTAGCTGCTATCCTCTCTTCCAGAAATGTCATTTTTATACTCCTCTAATTTAAGAAAATAATATAAGCTATAATACAGATAATTACAAGTAAAATAGTTGTTCTTTTTCGCAAGCTTCCCAGAATAGCATCCAATTAACCGTTTCCAGCTTCCAGATTTCAATACAACGCTCGTAACAAATGATGTCCAGAGCCGCCATATTATACACCGTTAAATCCCACAATTCATTTGCGGAACCGGACGGACGGAACCATTCGAAGCCGAGGACTTTCTTTGTGGCTTTCTCTAGCTTCTCACGCTTGTATTCTACTGTTAATTCTTTTAGCTGTGCGGTTGAGGTGTTCTCCGGTGCGTTGAAATGGTCACGGGGTTGTAACTGTGCTTCTGTAGGTTCCTCCACGTAATCCCAAGAACGTTTTAACGATGCCGATAGACGGTCTTTGTACAAACTTACTACAATACCGCATGTCCTGCCACCCATTTCGTTGACCTGTATACTGAAATTTCTAATCCTCGCCACCTTGCTTGTCGTGTCTATACCTTTGATTGCATATACGCCTCGGTCAAACATTGCGCAGAATCTCACTACCGTATCGTAGTGGTATCCGGCATCTACAAGGGTCATACGTATTCGGTATTTTTTGCCGTCGTCAGCGCAATACTCCTTATTCAGTACTATGTCAGCCAGATCCCCCCAGCAAGAATTAGATAAATCCTCTGTCTTAGTGGAGCCGGACTCGGTAACCCCTGTTAGTGTGATGTAGTCTATGATGTAACTACGGGCGTGCTTTGTCCAGCCCATTATTACGACTTTCAGGAATTCACCGTGGACATCCACCGCCGCAGTGACAAGAAGTATTTCGGATTCTGAATATTTTTTTGCAAATCTGTTTGGTATTTGCCCAAACAAGTACGGTCTTCTATGCATGCTGACAGCTTCTTCCCCGACACGATCAAAGGCCGCTGCAAAAGATGCCCCAAGAACGTTATTGTAGAAGGCTTGTAGTAACCCAAGGTCACGGGGGCGATTGTTTTGAACATCCCAAGCATCCAACCACTCTTGCACCGCTGCCGCCCAAGGGTAAAATGTCGGGGGGGCGTACAGACCGGATAAGTCAAATGAGCGTGTGTCGGGGTGTTTCGGTATTGCCGTTGCTTTCCAGTATGCCCCGTTAGGCTTTTCTTCGCAGGCTTCTGGTAGCATGTTTATCTTGTCATCGTTACAGTGTTCTCCGCCACAGTTCTCACACACATACACCACGGAATCAATGTCAAGCATGCCGTCGTCCCTGTACCTCCATTTTATACCAAATTCGTGGCCTTTCTCCTTGTTGATTCCGTGCCATCTCAAAACTTGGTGAAAGCCACAGTGTTTGCAGGGGACCATGTAGTAACATTGGTCACCGGACTCAAATAACTCGTCAATTTTAGATTGATTCTTAATCAGTGGCGTGGACACACAGAATATTTTCCGTGTCAGATAATATGCTTTAGTACGGGAATCGAAAATCTTTTTCGGGTCACCGTCCTTCCCTATTATGAGCGGCCAGCCAGATATTTCATCTTGAAGCATGAACTGAATAGAGATAGAACGCCCTTTGTTTGGGTTACGAGCACCTGAGGGCACGAGGTACCCTCCCCCTTCCCACTCCATTTTCTTATCAGTCTTTCCGGTCTTACGACTGTTACCCTCATCAACTGAGCGTAACAGTCGTAAGACCGGAAAGA
>Ga0315288_10000911_pt1 | contig 37578 bp, 32 predicted proteins | sample YL17G11_20_MG_FD_203454 | JGI IMG/M metagenome (GOLD analysis project Ga0315288, IMG submission 203454) | Sediment microbial communities from Yellowstone Lake, YNP, Wyoming, USA - YL17G11_20 | ecosystem: Environmental > Aquatic > Freshwater > Lake > Sediment | place: USA: Wyoming | collected...
AAAAAAGCTGGAATCGCCATGCCTACCCAGGGGGACGGCCGGGATGGATGAAGCGACCATAGTGGGACTTCGGGAGCGAGTCCATTCCGGCCGTCCCCCTTATACAGTCCGGCTTTATGAATAATGCAGGCTAAGATGGGGACGGTCAGCGGGAGTGGATATTGAATATTGTCAAAACCGGCCGTTTCCTGTAGAATGAGATTCTATTCCCAAGAAAATCGGCCCCATAGGGGCGATGCCCAAACCAGAGGAAGCGAATATCGTATAGAATATCATCAGGATAGGTGCCACGTGTTCATGGAATACAAGGAAAAAAGGAGGACGTGATGAAAAAATACGCAGCCTGGATTCTCGTGACCGCGCTTCTCTTCGCGCTGGCCCTGACGCCCGCCTCGGCCCAGACGGCCAAGGAGGTTCTGGCCAAGATGATCGAAGCCCAGGGCGGAGTGAAAGCGCTCGGGGCCATCAAAGATCAGACCCTGGCCGGGAACCTGGATATGGTTCAGATGGGGATGAAAGGCAGTATGACCCTTTACTCCAAAGAACCCAACAAGATGCGCATGGATATCGAAATCATGGGTATGCTTATCTCCCAGGCTTATGACGGCGAAAAAGCCCGAATGGCCAATCCGCAAACCGGCAGCATCGATGAGCTGCCGGATAATCTGAACCAGGAGTTCAAACGGCAGGCTCTGGGCAACGATGCCCTTCTTCACCCGGAAAAATACGGCATCACCCATGAGTTCAAGGGAAAAGAAAAAATCCAGGACAAGGAATACCTCGTCCTGGACTGGAAGCTCTCGGACGGCCATATCATTACCTACTATATCGATCCGGAGACCTATCTCCCCTACAAGACAAAGACCATGGGCCTATCCCAGACCGGGGCCGAAGCCCTGGTTGAGATGTTGACGACGGATTACCAAAAGGTCGAAGGGATCATGATCGCCCAGGCCATTACCCAATACCAGGACGGCCAGGAGTTCCTGCGCATGACCATCACCAAGGTCACCTTCAACTCCAACCTGGACGACGCTTTTTTCAAGCTTGCCAAATAGGCGGACTCATCCGCTCGCAAATTCGGGCAGCCCCATCAGTTTGAGTCTGCCTTCTTTTTCCCCGCTCCGATATCAAATGAAAACCTTTCTGGTCCCTCCCCAAATCAGCTGTGATCCATGAAACAGGGAGGTTTCATGTTGACATCACAATTTGCCTTCCTGTAAATTGGGCACCAGGAGAAAAACATGAGGAAGATGATCATCTTGTCGCTCATCCTGATCCTCTTCGGGATGTCTTGCGCCGTCAACCCCGTTACGGGCAAGAAAGAATTGATGCTGATCTCGGAGCAGGAGGAGATCGCCCTGGGCAAGAATACGGACAGCGAGATCCGGACACAGTACGGCATTTACGATGATCCGGAACTCCTGGCCTACATCCAGTCGGTCGGAAAGCGCCTCATTCCCCACACCCACCGGCCTAATCTCCCCTATCAATTCGCCATCCTCGATACTCCGGTCATCAACGCCTTCGCTGTGCCCGGCGGCTACATCTACGTCACCCGCGGCATCATGGCCCTCATGGGCTCGGAGGCCGAGCTCTCGGCCGTGCTGGGGCATGAGTTGGGCCACGTCAACGCGCGCCACAGCGTCCGGCGTATGAGCCAGATGCTGCTCGTCCAGCTGGGATTGGCCTTGGGCAGCGCCCTGAACGACACCTTCGCCAAGATCTCGGGTATGGCCGGCGTCGGCATGCAGCTCCTGTTCCTCAAGTTCAGCCGCGACGACGAGCGGGAGGCGGACGTCTTGGGGATCGACTACAGCCGGAAAGGCTCCTATAATCCTGGGGAGATGGTCGCCTTCTTCTCTTCGCTCCAGAAAATGGGAGACCTCTCGGGCGGGCAAAGCCTGCCGGGCTTCCTTTCCACCCATCCCCTGACAGGCGAGCGCATCCAGAACGTCAGGAAAATGCTGGCCGACACGGACGCCGGCCTGGAGGTTCGCGGGGAACCCTACCTCCGCAAAGTCGATGACATGGTTTACGGCGAGGATCCCCGCCAGGGCTACGTCGAGGACAGCGCTTTCTATCATCCCCAGCTCCAATTCACTTTCGAGATCCCCAAGGGCTGGAAAGTCCGGGACACGCCTTCCCAGGTCACTCTGTCCACTGAGGATGGTAATGCCGCCGTCATTCTTCAGGCGGAGAAGAGCGGGGAAAGCCTGGACGCCTATGCCGGGAAAAAAGCCGGGTCCATCGAAGGCCGCACGTTCATCTCCGAGCGGACGACGACCGTCAACGGCCTCGCCTCCTTCGAGCAAGTCTACGATGTCAGCCAGGCTGAAAAAGAGACCTTGCGGATACGGCTGTCCTTCCTCCGGAAAAACGACTATATTTACACGTTCTTCAGCCTGAGCACGGCCCTGAATTTCAGGAGCTATGATCCGACCTTCGAAGGGGTGGTCAGGTCCTTCAAGGACCTGAGAGACCCGAGGTATTTGAACCGCCAACCGCGCCGATTAAAGCTCGTCCGGGCGGACGGAAGCCAGACTCTGGAATACATTTTCAGGCAGGCCGGAATGAAAAAAGAAGACTGGCCTCGGGCCGCGATTCTCAACAGCATGGAACCGGCGGGCACCCCGGCTAAAAACCAATGGGTCAAAACCGTGAAATGAAAGAGAGGCTCAGGCTTCGGATTCCTTGAGCACGCTATAAGCCAACCGCAACGCCCGGAGGCCCTCCTCGCCCGTCACTTTGGATTCCCGGCCCTCCAGGATGCACCGCATGAAGTTCTGCAGCTCTTTTTTGAGGGGTTCTTCTTTCTGGATTTTCATGGTCCTGATGTCGCTCTGGCGGCCGCTCAGGGGGAAAACTTTGACCTCCTGGTCGATGTAGTCGATGGAATAATAGACCGTCGGTTCAAAGATACGGAGCTTGCGCACCTTGCCCTGATGGACCCGGCTGGCGGTCAGTGTGGCGATACAGCCGCGCTTGAATTCCAGGCGGGCGTTGGCGATATCTATCTTGTCCGAGAGAACATGAATCCCCGAAGAACGGATGGAGCTGACTTCGTCCTTGAGCATGGCCAGGATGATATCCAGGTCGTGGATCATGAGGTCGAGGACCACGTCCACGTCCAGGGAGCGGGCCGAGAACGACCCCAGCCGCTGCACCTCGATGAATTTCGGCTCGGAAATCATGGTCTCCACGGTCTCCACGGCCGGGTTAAACCGCTCCAGATGCCCGACCTGGAAGACGAGTCCGTTCTTCCGCGCCTCGTGGACCAGTTCCTCGCCCTGCTCCACGGTTGCGGTGATCGGCTTTTCCACCAGGACGTGCTTGCCGTTGCGCAGCAGGCTCAGGGAAATTTCGTAATGCGACGAGGTGGGCGTGGACACGATGGCCGCATCGATCTCGTCCATCATCTCTTCGTAGTTCTGGCAGTAGGAAACGCCGTGCCGGTTACCGATCTCCATGGCTTTCTTGGGGTCGGCATCGGCCACGCCTTTAAGGTCTGCTTCCTCCAGGTAGGATAGGATGCGGGCGTGCTGCATGCCCAGATAACCGACTCCGACAATCCCCACTCTGACTTGATTCATGTCCCACTCCTCGCGGCTAATACTTGTTACGCGGGTTTTTCAGACCTTCCTGGCCACGACCGCGATCCCTCGGGCTTCAGCCAGGTTCAGGGCTTCATCCCTCTGAAAGAAAGCGACTTTGTCTGCCTCGACGGCCAAGGCCTCCGCTCCGCATTCGGCCAGGGCTTTCAGAGTGTCCAGGCCGACAGCCGGGACATCGATTCTCATGTCCTGGCTGGTCCGGCCGACCTTGGCGACGATGGCGCCCGACCCGGCCAGCTTTCCTCCCCTGCGCACGGTCTCATCCGTTCCCTCCATGCCCTCCACGGCGACAACGGCCTTGTTTTTGACGACGACGGTCTGGCCGATGTCGAGATCGGCGATCGCCCTGGCCGCCTTAAGGCCGAAGGCGATATCTTGGTCGGCCTCACGGGAAGGCCGGTTCCGGGTGAGGGTTCCTTCCCGGCAGAAATACGGCTCGAGGAGAAAAGCCGGGTTGATGATTTCGATCCCCCGGCCGGCCAGATGCTGAATGACCAGCCCGAGCACGACGGATGGGCTTCGGGAGTCGGCCATCTCCAGGATTTTCCGGGAATTTTCTTCCCAGCCTTCATGCCGATAAATCACTATCGGATCGATTTTCCCGGCCATGATGGCCTGGGTGACGTCATGCATTTTAAAGAACGAGACAAGGCGTTCGACCTCGCCCGCCTTGAACCAAGCAAAGGGAAAAAGTCCGCGGCAGAGGCCGGGGTCGGCCTGGCCTTCGATTCCGGCCGCCACGCATTCGCCGGCCTGCTTACGGATCTCCTCCAGGGCCAGCCGGGGAAAACCTCCGGCCCCACATATTACGCCGATTCGTCTTCCCATGATTCGGAAGCTTTTTTGATGATCCCCCTCTTTGAGGACTGGATAAAGGCGAGGAGGTCATCCCGGTCTGCGCTCGCGGGGATCTCGGCTTTGATCTTTTCCACAGCCTGGGTCGTGTTCAGATTAGAGTAGAACAGGAGCTTGAACATCTCTTTGACGTCCCGGATTCGGTCGGCGGAGAAGCCTCTCCGCCTCAGGCCGATGGCGTTTATTCCGTAGAAAAGGACCGGCCGCATACCGGCGATCTTGGCGAACGGCACGACGTCCTGGGTGATGACCGTGAAGCCGCCGATGAAAGCGTACTTGCCGATCCGGCAGAATTGGTGCATGCCGACGAAGCCGCTCAAATAGGCGAAATCCTCGATGATGCAGTGGCCGCCCAGCGTGGCGTTGTTGGTCAAGATGACGTTGTTGCCGATCAGACAGTCGTGGGCGATGTGGGAATAGGACATGAAATAGTTGTCGCTTCCGATCGAGGTCAGGCCTCCGCCCTTGAGCGTCGCCCGGTGAACGGTCAGGAACTCCCGGAATTTGTTCCGGTCGCCGATCTTGACCAAGGTTTCCTCTTCCTTATAGCCGACGTCCTGGGGTTCGGTCCCGATCGCCGAAAAAGGAGAAAACACGCAGTCGGACCCGATTTCGGTCCGACCGTCCACGAACACGTTGGCCAGGAGCCGAGTATTCTTGTGGATGGTGACTCTTTCGCCGACCACGCAGAAAGGCCCGACCCAGACGCCGCTGTCCAACTGCGCCTTGGGGGAAACGGTGGCCGACGGATGTATGAAAACTTCAGGACGGCTCATTCATTTCCTCGAAATTCAACAGGCTGGCGATAATATCGCCTTCCACGACCACCTCTCCGTCCACCAACGCTCTCCCCTTGATCTGGCAGATCCGGGTTTTGAGCTTGACGATCTCGGCCTCCAGCCGGAGCTGGTCTCCCGGCACAACGGGTTTGCGGAATTTGGCCTCATCGATCTTGCTCAAAACGACTATTTTCTTGTCCGGGTCCGGAATGGAATGGTAGAGGAGAATGCCGCCCGCTTGGGCGATAGCCTCGACGATCAGCACGCCGGGCATGATCTTGAGCCGGGGAAAGTGGCCTTGGAAGAAGGCTTCGTTCACCGTGACGTTCTTGATGGCCACGATGGATTTTCCCTTCTCCATCTCCAGCACCCTGTCGACGAGCAGGAAAGGATAGCGGTGGGGCAGAAATTTCTGGATATCTCCTATCCTATACAATTCGCGGATCCTCCGGGGAGAATTCGGTTTTATTTTACGGGCGGAGCGGCCTTGGAAGCGTCGTATTTTTTGATGACTTCGGCGGTCAGATCGATGCCGGGACTCCAGTAGACGGCCCCGCTCTTGGCCAGGTCGATGATCATGTCAAAGCCTCTTTCTTTGCCCATGGCCTCGACGATGACGATGAGCTCGCTATTGACCTTGCTGAACAGCCGGACCTGCATGTTCTGCATATCGGCGGCCGCGTCCTCCTGGATGCGCTTACGGTCCGTTCTCTTCTTCTCCAAGTCGGTGTTGAGCTGTATCAGGGCTTCCTGGGTCAGGGTCAGCTGCTGGGTGTTGAGCCGGGTTTCGAGCTGGCGGATCTCTTCATCCCTCTTGGTCAGGTCGGCCTGGTACTGCTTGTCCCTAGCCTGGAGCTGAGTGATGACTCTCTTACCCTCGACGGATTTTTCCAGGATCTCCTGGGAATTGATGACTCCGATTTTGCCGGCCGGCTGGGCCGGTTGGGCCTGATGAGCATATCCCGCGGTCATCACGGCGGCGACAAAGAGGATCAGGGTGAAAACCGTCTTAGCGATTCTTGTGAACATCTTTTGATGCCTCCTTTATTCTATTCAGTGAATCCGAGAGTATTCTTTTCCGTTCAGAACGTCGTCCCGATCGCGAAGCGGAAGGCGAAATTGGAATCGTCGCTGTAAATTTTGGGGTTATTATATGCGAAAATGAGCCGGAAAGGAACCCGTAGGGCCGGTACAAAGATCCGGGCCTCGAGTCCCGTCGAGGAATACATGTTTTTGAGGCTCAGCTTCTGATTCTTGAGAACGGTGTTGCCCCGGTCGTAGAAAGCGATCAGGTAGAGGGGGCTCCCCTCGCCGACCTGGATGATGTATTCGGCATTGAGGATGAGGGATTTCTCGCCGCCGATGACGGTCCCCAGCTCGTTCCGCGGCCCGATTTGGTAGATCTCGTAGCCGCGGATGTCCCGCTCGCCCCCCATATAGAAGCGCTCCCAGTACGGAATGGACGAATTTCCCAAGGGCTTGATGAACTGGTATGCAACATGCAGGCCGATACTGTGTCGCGGCATGATGGGTTGATAGCGTGTCCACTCCAGGCGCGGCTTGATCATGTCGATCTCTCCGCCGAGGAATGAGCCGGAGAACTGCAGGGATGCCATGTATAGGGAACCTGACGTCGGCGTCAGAGGGCTGTCGATGGTGGACCGGTAGATGGAGGGATTGAGACTGCTGATGTTGTAATGTGTCAAGCCAAAGTAATAGGGATCGTAGCCGAGGTTCGCGTCATAAGTGATGTCTACGAACTCATAGCTGTAGGTCAGGTTGGCCCGCCAGTATTCATAGAGCCGGCCGCCGACGCTGAAATCGAAACCTTTGCCCTTGCGTTCATAAAGGCCGGGGTAGAACTGGTAGCTGTCGTGGAGATTAAGACCCACGTTGATAGGAAGGTCCAGCAAATACGGTTCGGTGAAGCCGAAGATGTAGTTCTTGACCCGTTTCCCGTACTGGAGCGTCAACTCCAGGTTTTCACCCGCTCCCAGGAAATTCACCGTAGAATAGCTCAGGGCGACGAATGTTCCATCATAGCCGCTGTAGCCCGCCGAGAACTGGATGTTGTTCCGCTGCAGCTCCTTGACACCGACTGTAACATCGAACTCGGTCGGTTTCTCGGGGTCGGGCCGGATGTCGGGATCCTTATCCATGTCGACCAAACCGAGCTGCCTGACCCTGAGGATGCTGTCCTTGAATAAGGCGAACCTGAACGGGTCCCCTTCCCGGATCATCATCTCCCGGCGGATGACCTTATCCTTGGTGTAGCTGTTCCCCTTGAAATCCAGCTTCCTCAGGAAGGCGATCTCGCCCTCGTTGATGTTGAAGTTCACGTTGACGATCTTGCGCTTGGGGTCGAGACTCTCCACCGGCGTGATCTGAGCAAACATATATCCGCCGTTGCGGTAAAGCTCGCCTATTTTCTCCACGGCTTTCTCGCGGGCCTTGGTGTTATAGATCTCGCCCTTGACCAGCTTGATCATGCCCCGCAGGCCTTCGGTGTTGGTGGCCTTGTTGCCCTCGATGGCAATATCCCCCACCCGGTAGAGGTAGCCGGCGTTGACGGGAACGATGATTTTCTTCATCGGCTGCTTCTTAAATCCGAAGATGGTCCTTTTTTTAACCTCTTCTATCCGCGGCTCGCCGATAGTGGCCTCCATGTAGCCGTTCTCCTGGAGCTTGTTCTTGAGGAGCTGCATGCCCTCGGTCAGCTTATTCTCTTTGAAGACGTCCTTGCCCGTGATCCAAGAGATGAGGCTGTGTTTCTGGTTCTCTTTCATGGACTCGCCGAGAATGCTCTCGGGGATCTTTGTCCGGCCCTCGAAGGCGATCTCGCCGACCCGCATTTTCGGGCCTTCGTCGATCTTGAAGACGACCTCGACCTCGTTCTTGCCCTTCTTGTCGGTCGCCACGTCCACCTTGGCCGCCTGGAGGCCTTTTTCCTCCAGCAGGTCGGTGATGGTTTTTTGAATCCTCTGAATTTTATTGGCGCTATAATAGGAATAAGGCAGGAGGTAGGCGTCTTTTTCTTTCAGCTTGTTGACGATGTCGTTTTCTTTGACCTTTTTCCCGGTCTTGTAGGTGATGGTCTTGATGACCGGGTTCTCTTCGACCGTGATCCGGACGACCTTCCCCCGGGGCGTATCCAAGCCTTCGATCTTGATATTGGCGAAAAAGCCCGTTGTCCAGAGGACTTTGAAATCCTTGCGGAGCATGTCCTCGTTATAATAATCTCCCTCCTTGGAGGAGAGATAATAAAGAATGGTGTCCCGCGCGACTTTTTCGTTCCCGGCGATCTCGATCCGATCGATGAATTCCTGGGCGGCCAGGACTGCCGGGACAAGAATAAGCAAACAAAAGAGAATAGTCTTCCTCATAGCCTTTTCCTTATACCATATAATGAATTTTTTTTCAAAGATTCGGGCAAAAAAGGACGGTTTTTGGGCCGGGGTTCTCAGGCGGCGGACGGGAAAAGACTTTTTTTGGCCCACATCATAATAACTTCAAGGCCGGGCCAGAAGTTTCAAACGGCCGTTTTCCATCAGGTAGACCTTCTGGCATAGCTGGGAGATTTTCTCGTTGTGGGTGACCAGGATTGAGGATAATCCCCTCGTCCGGTGGATGTCCAGGACCAGGTGGAGGATGTCCAGCCCCGTTTTCCAGTCCAGGTTCCCGGTCGGCTCATCGGCCAGGAGCAACTTGGGATCGTTGACCAGGGCACGGGCGATGGCCACCCGCTGCTGCTCGCCGCCGGACAATAAGCCGGGCCGGAGTTGGGCTTTGTCCTCCAGGCCGACTTCGCGAAGAAGGTTGGCGGCCTTCGCCAAAGCCGGCCGCTTTTCCAGGCCCGAGATGAAAAGCGGGAGGCTGACGTTTTCCAGGACGGTGAATTCCGGGAGGAGGTGGAAAAACTGGAAGACGAAGCCGATCTTGGCGTTCCGGGCTCGGGATTTTTCCCGCTCATCGCGGCCGAAGACATCCTCGCCGTCGAGAAGGATGGTTCCTTCACTGGGCCTATCCAGCAGCCCCAGCAGGTTGAGGAAGGTCGTCTTCCCCACCCCGGACATGCCCATGACCGCCACGAGTTCACCCGCTTCCAGGTCAAAATCAATGCCGTCCAGGACGCGGAGGCTCCCCTTGGGAAGGGAGTAAGTCTTCCCCACGCCGCGGGCCGAGATGATTTTATTCATATTTCAACGCCATAACGGGATCGGTCTTGGAGGCCCGGTGGGACGGGAAGAGCGTCGAGCACAGGCTGATGGCCAGGCTGACCCCGATGATCATCAGCAGGTCGAAGGCCCGGATCCGGAACGGGACATGGGAAATCTGGTAGATGTCCACCGGCACCTTGATCAGTTCGAAGGTATTGGCCAGCCAGCCCCAGCCCAGGCCGAGCAGCACGCCCAGCGTTGTGCCGATGACGCCGATCATCGCGCCCTGGAGAAAGAAAATTTTCTTGATGCTCCGCGCCGTAGCGCCGAGGGCGATGAGGATGCCGATGTCCCGCGTTTTTTCCATGACCATCATGATCAGCGTGGCAATGATGTTCAGGGCGGCTACGAAAACGATCAGGGTGATAGTCAGGAACAGGATATTCTTTTCCAGCTTGAGGGCCGAGAACAGGGGCTTGTTGAGCTCCATCCAGGTGGTGACGAAGGCCGTGGGGGGTATAAGCCCTTTGATTCGAGCGGCAACCTCCGGGGCGAGGAAAATATTCTCGATCTTGACCTGGAGGGTGCTAACCCTCTCATCCATGCTCAGGAGCTTCTGTGCGGTTTTGAGCGTAATCAGGGCGGTCGAGGAATCGAATTCATAGAGCCCGGTTGAAAACAGGCCGGTCACGACGAATTTCTTTCTCTTGGCGGACAGGCCGATCGGGGAAAGCCGCATGGACGGCGTCAGGACTTCGATCACGTCCCCAACCCCGGCGCCCACGGTGAATGCCAGCTCCCGGCCGAGAAGGACGCCTTCCCGAGGTTGATCGGCGGGGAGGTCCCCCTGATCCAGGCGCTGGAGCCAGGGTTCGATCTTGCGCTCGAGCTCCAGGTCCATCCCCTTGAGCATGGCCGGAGCGGGCCGGAACCCCCGCGTAATCAGCGTCATGTTGTATACCACCGGCGAGACGGAACGCACGCCCCCGATCTTTCGAATCTCGTCGGCCAAGCGACCGTAGTCTGCGATACCCTCTCCCCCGATGTCCGAGACCATGACGTGCGCTGTGGCGCTCAGGATCTTGTCCTGGACGTCCTCCTGGAACCCCGTGATCAGGGAGATGGCGATGACCAGGGCCGCGACTCCGATGGTGATTCCCAGAATGGAGATGAAGGTGATGACCGAGATGAAAGCCTGCTTGCGCTTGGCGGTCAGGTATCTCCGCGCGATGAAAAGCTCGTAGTTCATATTTCTCTCACCTCGGCCGAAGGAGCGGAAAGAGGATGACCTCCCGGATGGAAGTATTGTTGGAAAAGATCATGACCAGACGGTCGATGCCGATCCCCTCACCGGCCGTGGGCGGGAGGCCGTATTCCAGGGCCTGAATATAATCCATGTCCACCCGGTGGGCTTCCTCGTCCCCCTTCCTCCTGTCTTCCGCCTGCTCTTCGAAGCGGCGACGCTGTTCGTCCGGGTCGGTCAGCTCGCTGAAGGCGTTGGCGATCTCCATACCGGCCATCATCAGCTCGAAGCGCTCGGCCTCCTCCGGGTTTTCACGGGAAGCCTTGGCCAGCGGTGAGATTTCCTTGGGAGGATTGATGATGAAGGTCGGGTCAACGAGGTTGGGCTTGACGAACTTGTCGAAGAGGACGTCCAGGGCCTTACCGTAGGTCAGCTTCACGCCCTCACCCGCCAGGGTCGTGGCGAACTTGACCAGTCCTTCCCGGTCAGCGAAGCGGCTGGGTGCGAGTCCGCTGTAGTTCTGCAGGACATCCATGAACCGGAGGCGCTTCCACGGCCTCTTCAGGGAGAGGACCCGCTCGCCGAACGTCAGCTCCTGTTTCCCCAGGATTTTATCCGCCAGCAGGCAGATGAGCTCCTCGGTCATGGTCATGAGGTCGTAGTAATCGCTGTAGGCCTGGTAGAACTCGAGCATTGTGAACTCGGGGTTGTGCATGGTGGAGATGCCCTCGTTCCGGAAATTCCGGTTGATCTCATAAACTCTTTCCAGGCCCCCCACGACCAGCCTTTTGAGATAGAGCTCGGGCGCAATACGCAGGTAGAGGTCGAGGCCCAGGGCGTTGTGGAAGGTCTTGAACGGCCTGGCGAGCGCGCCGCCGGGGATGGGTTGCATCATGGGCGTCTCGACCTCGATGTAACCCCGCTCGTCGAAGAACTTCCGCATCTCGGCCACCAGCCGGCTGCGCAGCCGGAAGACCTCGTTCACCTCGGGATTCATGATCAGGTCGAGATACCGCCTGCGGTAGCGGAGCTCGACGTCCTGGAGGCCGTGCCATTTTTCCGGGAGCGGATGATGGCACTTGGCCAGAAGCCGGAAAGCCGAGGCCAGGACGGTCAACTCCCCTGTCCGTGTCTTGAAAAGGGTCCCGTCCACGCCCATGACGTCGCCGATGTCCATGAGGCCGAATTGGTCGTAAGCCTTCTTCCCGACGACGTCCTCCCGGAAATAGGCCTGAAGACGGGTGCGGCCGTCAGAGATATGGAGGAAGGTCGCCCGGCCCATCTTGCGCACGGCCATGATCCGGCCCGGCACGCGGACCTCGATCTTAGGGGAGTCCAGGTCTTCGACCGAGAGCCCGGCATCTGACCCGACGATATCGGAAACGGTGTGGGTCCAATCGTAGCGGTAGGGAAAGAGGGTTACGCCCTCTTCGCTGAGCTTGCGGATCTTATCCTCGCGGGCGGCCTCCTGGTCACTCTTTTTTTCGGCTCCGGCCGAGTTCGGTTTTTCCGGTTTCGGGTTTTCTTTTTCTTCGGACATTTTTTACCTCAACGGATTCTGAGGCCGGCGTTTTCAGCTTCTTTCTCAGGGCGTCCAGCAGCCCGTTGACGAAGACGGCCGCTTCCCGGCCGCTGTACCGCTTGGCGATCTCAATCGCCTCGTTGATGATCACGGCCGGGGGAAGGGTTTTCTCCCCAATCAACTCATAGACGGCGATCCGGAGAATGTTGCGGTCGACGACCGCCATGCGGCTCAGACGCCAATTCTTGGATACGTCCTGGATGGCCCGGTCGATCTCGTCCTGTCGGGAAAGAATCCCCTTGACCAGTTCTTCGCAGTAATCTTTGACATCCTGGGTGACTTTTTTATTTTCCCAGTATCGAGAGAGGATGTCTCCGGGTTCGGAGGGCGCAAACTCCCACTGATACAAAACCTGCAGAGCGCTTTCCCGGGCCTTTCGTCTTCTGCCCATGGATCACTGCCTTTCCTCCCCCGCTCCCTTATCCCAGCCGCGACTCCTTGATCAGGTTCAGCATCTCGACCAACGAAAAGGCGGCGTCCCAGCCCTTGTTCCCGGACTTGGTGCCGGCCCGCTCGATCCCCTGCTCGATCGTCTCCACGGTCAGGATCCCGAAGGAACACGGGATGCCGTGTTCCAATGCGACCTGGGCGATGCCCTTGGTCACTTCGGCGCTGAGGAAATCAAAGTGCGGCGTGTCGCCCCGGATCAGGGCGCCGAGGCAGATGATGCCGTCCACTTTCCCGGACTGGGCCAGTTTCTTGGCAATGATCGGGATCTCAAACGAGCCGGGGACCTTGTAAACCGTTATGTCGGCACTTTCCCCCCCCAGCTTGCCCAGGGCGTCGAGCGCACCCTCAAGCAGCCTCTCCGAAATGAATTGGTTGAAACGGCTCAGGACAATCCCGACCTTGTAACCTTTGGCCTGCAACTTGCCTTCGTAGGTTTTCATGCACACCTCGCTTTAAAATCCATTCCCGCCGGCTTCCCTCAGCCGACCGGCCGCTCATAAATGCGGTATTTTTTATAGATTTTCGCTCCGATGGAAAAGGCGAACTTGTTGATGGCGTCGTTGTCCTCGAGCTGCCAGGAAAGCTCTCCCCACTGGTACCCCCGCTGCTTGGCGTTTTTCTCCAGCTCGGAATAGAGAAGATAGCTCAGACCGGAGCGGTGGTATTCCCTGACCAGCCCGAAAACCAGGGCCCGCATGCCCTTGATCCTCTTCCGATAGCGGAGGAACGTGAGGATGCCCAGCGGCATCAGCCGGCCGTTCATCCGGATGAGAGCTTCGTTATAATTGGGCAGCGCGAAAGCGAAGCCGACGGGCTTTCCCTGATGCTCGGCCAGGATGACCAGCTGAGGGTCCGCGAGCTGTTTCAGCTTTTTGGCGATATGATCCATCTCATGATCCGTCCAGGGGACAAATCCCCAGTTTCTTTCCCAGCCGTTGTTATAGATACCCTTGATCCTGGCGGCCTCCGCTTTGATGTCCTTCATGTCGATCGCCCTGAGCGTGAACTTGGTCTCCTCCCGGATCTTCTGGACGACGGCGTCGACCTTCTCGGCCGTCCGGTGGTCCCGGCTCATGATGAAGGCATAGAGGTCTTTGGCCTTGGCCAGGCCGCATCCTTCCATCAGGGCGAGGTAATAACGGGGATTATAGGGCATCATGACCGTGGGCGGCGAATCGAACCCCTCCAGAAGAAATGCGCACTCGTCATTCATGGACAGGTTCATGGGGCCGCGCAAGATGTTCATACCGCGTTCCCGCCCCCAGCGGGCGACCTCGTCCAGGAGGGCGCGGGCCGTTTCCGGATCATCCAGGCTTTCATACATGCCGAAAAAGATGACTTTTTCCTGATGGAAGTCGTTGTGGTTCCGGTCCAGGAGGGCGGCGATCCGCCCCGTCGTCTGCCCGTTACGACTGGCTAAAAAGAGGGCCATCTCGGCGTGCTCGAAAAAGGGGTTTTTCCGGACATCCAGCTTCTCTTTGACATCCATCAGCAGCGGAGGAACCCAGTTCGGATCACCTTGATATACCTTCCAGGGGAACAGGAGGAAAGTCTTAAAATCCTTCTTGGTCCTGACCAGCCCGATCTTAATAGCGCTCACGAATCACTCCCTCAAAAAATTTTATTTATTCTATCAAATCTTCTTCTTTTTTTCACTTTATTTCAATACGTCGCGTTTTTTAGTGTCCGCTCCTCGGAAGCATCTCCGTTTCCCGTAACGCCTCGGGCCGACGCCTGGAGAACTCTAAGCGCCCGAGAAGCGCAATGAACGAGCGGCGTTAAATTCTCGGAAAGGGGGCGAGCCTCCCCGCCGAAGCCTTCCTTGTCAATCAGGGGAAGTTGTGCTATTTAAGACAGTGAGATGACAATTCTCTGCCGGTCGAAAGGAGGCCGCCATGAAACTCAAGACCGCATTCACCGAACTGACTTCGGACAAGCTGAGGTGGAGATGCGCCCCCGAAGCCCTTCCCTTTGAGACGACCGCTAGCTGCCTGCCCTGTGTGGAGATCATCGGCCAGGAGCGGGCCCTCAAAGCCATCCAGACGGGACTCGACATCAAGAGCCTGGGCTACAACATCTTCATCACGGGCATGGTCGGCACCGGCCGGACGACGACCATCAAACAGCTTCTGGAGAAGTTGGAGAAAGGCGAGGCCACTCCGGACGACATCCTTTATGTCAACAACTTCCGTAATCCGGACGAGCCGACCCTCCTCATCCTGCCCGGCAGCCAGGGCAAGCTCTTCAAGCAGGCCATGGACAACCTCATCGAGATGCTGAACGTCAATATTCCCGAGCTCCTCAAGAGCAAGTTCTACTCCGAAAAAAAGGAGAGCATCCTCGAAGCCCAGCAGAAAAAGCAGAAGGATCTCCTGCAGAGCTTTGAAGAGGACGTCGCCAGCCATGGATTCTCGGTCATCCAGGTCCAGATGGGGTTGTTCGTTAAGCCCGATCTCATCCCGGTCATCGAGGACAAGCCCACGCCCTTCAGCAAGCTCGAGGCCCTGGCCAAGGAAAAGAAGTTTTCCCAGAAAGACCTGGACAAACTGAAAAAAAAGTACGACGAGCTCACGGCGCGGCTTGAGGAGGTCTTCGGCCGGCTGCGGGAGATGGAGGAGGAGACACGGATCCTTCTCAAAAACTGGGACGGCGAGGCCATCACGCCCATCATCAAGGGCGCCATCACCGAGATCAAAAACCGGTTTCCCAGCCAGGCCGTCCTCGAGTACCTCAACGACGCCGAACAGAACTTGATCACCAACATCGAGCTTTTCAAGGCGCAGAAAAAAGAGGATACGGACCGGGAGATGCCCGATGCGCTCCTGCCCTTCCGCGTCAACCTCCTGGTGGACAACTCCGAGGCCAAGGGCGCGCCCGTAGTCATAGAGACCAACCCCAACTACATGAACCTCTTCGGCTCCATCGAATCGACCGTCACTCGCTCCGGTCTCTGGCAGACCGATTTCAGCAAGATCAAGGCCGGCTCTTTCCTCAAGGCCAACGGCGGCTACCTGGTCATCAACGCCCTGGATGCGCTGGTCGAGCCGGGGGTCTGGGTGACGCTCAAGCGAACCCTTCGCAACCAGATCTTCGAGATCCAGAACTATTCAGCCTTCTTCCTGATCTCGACCACCCGGCTCAAACCTCAGCCCGTCAAATGCAACGTCAAGGTGGTCATGATCGGCGACGCCTTCATTTACAACCTCCTCTACTTCCAGGACGACGACTTCAAGAAGATTTTCAAAATCAAGGCGGAGTTCGATTCCGAAACGGTCAAAACCGAGGAGACATTCGGCGAATACACCCGCTTCATCAGGAAAATCTGCGACGAGGACAAACTGATGTCCTTCGACAGGGACGGCGTCGCCGCCGTTCTTGAATACGGAACGCGGATCGCCGGCCGCCAGCGTAAGGTCACGACGCGTTTCCACGTCCTCGCCGACGTCGTCCGCGAGGCGGACTATTGGGCCCGCAAGGAGGGTAAGACCTTGGTCGGCCGCGCCCAGGTCGAGAAGGCGGTCGCGGAACGCTTCGAGCGCGTCAGCCTGGTTGAGGACAAAATCCAGGAAATGATCGAGGAAGGCACTCTGATGATCGACACCCAGAGCCGGGTCGTCGGCCAGGTGAACGGTCTCTCGGTCTATGATATGGGCCAGTTCGCCTTCGGCAAACCCACCCGCATCACCGCCCGGACGGCCGTGGGCCGGGCCGGCGTCATCAATATCGAGCGCGAAGCCGACCTGAGCGGCAGCACGCATAACAAAGGAGTCCTTATCCTCGGCGGCTATCTGCGCGGCAAGTACGCCCAGAACAAGCCGTTCTCGCTGTCGGCCAGCCTGGCCTTCGAACAGTCCTACGGCGGTGTGGACGGGGACAGTGCTTCTTCAACCGAAGTTTACGCCATCCTTTCCAGCCTGTCCCGGCTTCCCTTGCGACAGGATATCGCCGTAACCGGGTCCCTGAACCAGAAGGGCGAGATCCAACCCATCGGAGGCGTTAACGAAAAGATCGAAGGGTTTTTCGACGTCTGCCGGGCCAAGGGGCTGACCGGCACCCAGGGCGTCATCATCCCGGAACAGAATATCCAGAACCTGATGCTCCGGCAAGACGTGGTTGACGCCGTGTCCAGGGGCGATTTCCACATTTACCCGGCCACAACCATCGATGAAGGGATCGAGATCCTGACCGGCGTCGAAGCGGGCCGCACGAAAGAAGACGGCAGCTTCGAAGAAGAGACGGTGAATTATCTCGTGGACCAGGAACTTGAGCGTCTGGCTTCGAGCTGGAAGACATTCGCCGAGTCCCCGGAAAAAAATTCCTGATTAATTCAGCGTTCTTAACCTGCATGGTTCTCTTCCATTTTTCTTTCAAGGGGGAAGGCCGGGATGGATGAAGCGACCATAGTGGGACTTCGGGAGCGAGTCCATTCCGGCCGTCCCCCCATATCAAACCAGGGTTATGAATAATGCAGGTTCATTGATGGGGCGGATTATTCCAGCCCGACCTGACGCCGGAGCCTGGCGACTTCAGCGGAGGTCAGCAGGCGCCATTCTCCCGTTTTAAGATGCTTGAGCGCCAGGCCCGCATATTCCGTCCTCCTGAGCTCGAGGACGGGATGGCCGATCATCTCGCACATCTTCCGGACTTCCCGTTTCCGCCCCTCATGGAGCTCGACCCGGAGAACGCTCTCGCCGGGCTTATGGGAGAGGAGGGCGGCCCGTGCGGGCGCGGTCTTACGGCCTTCGACGACCAGGCCCCGCTCCAGGCGGCTGAGGCTCTCTTTTTCCGGCACGCCCCTGACCTTGACGACATAGGCCTTCTTGACCTCGAAGCGCGGGTGGGAAAGGCGGTGGGCCAGTTCGCCGTCGTTGGTCAGGAGCAGGAGCCCTTCACTCGCGGCATCCAGACGGCCGACCGGAAAGACTCTGGCTTTCAGCTTGGGCATGAGAGATCTGACGGTCGGCCGGCCGAACGGGTCTTTGAGCGTGACAAGATATCCGACCGGCTTGTTGAGCATGACATAGACGGAACCGGATGCGACCTTGATCACCCGGCCGTCCGCCTGAACTTTGTCCCGCTCCGGATCGACCTTGGTGCCGAGCTCCATAGCGGCTTGACCGTTGACCAAGACCCGGCCTTCAACGATCAGCCTGTCGGCTTCCCGGCGCGAGGCGACGCCCGCCTGGGAAAGATATTTATTGAGCCGCATCTCCATACGGACAACGCTCAGAAATTAATGTTGAAGCCCCCGGTCAAGGTGAAATCCCCCAGGGTCAGGTCGAGGTTATCGATGACCAGCTTGACGTGATGGTATTTGCCCTCGGCCGTGAGCGAAAACCTCTTCCCCAGCATCAGCTCCGCGCCCAATCCGAAATTGAATCCGCCGTTCTTGTCCTTGTCGATATCATGGATGTCGGCCGTGTAATATCCGTAGCCGGCCGTCAGATAGGGCTGAACGACGGGAATGGGAAAATAGATTTTCCCGCTGACGCCGATGTAGTTATAGTCCACCTCTCGATCCTTCCAGCGGAGTTGGAGGAAGTCTTTAGGCTCCATGTTGTGGGCGGCCTGAAAATAATTCAGCTCCACCGCCATCCCCATGAAACGGAGGCCGGCGCGCAGGCCGTAAAGGAAGCTCGTATTGGTTGAAAACTCAATATTCGACAAGCTCGGCTTCTGGGCTGACCAGCCGGCTTGGGCTCCAATATAAATTAAGGCCCGGCCCGGGACAACCAAGGCGCCGAACAACACCAGAAAAATAACCATCGCCGTGAAACTTCTTTTCTTCATGATCATCTCCTTTGTTCCGCCTTTTGATTTAGTTTGCATTATTCATAAACCGGGTTCCAGATTGGGGGAAGGCCGGGACGGACTCGCCCCCGAAGTCCCGCTATGGTCGCTTCGTCCATCCCGGCCTTCCCCCTTGAAGCATTCATTGATTCCTCCTCTCCAAAATAAAATTAATGAATTATAAAGTTTAGTCGGTTAACCTGGGCTTAGCCAGGATTTCCATAACCTTGACGTCGAAAAACGTCTGGGTGTTGGATGGCCTGAGGAGAACAGCCGTGTCCGCGCCCTCGCTCGTACCGCCGATGGCGATGCAGGGTTCGGAGGTCGGGATGAGCCCCGCGTCAGCAGCCATCAAGGAGATTTCGACTGCGACTTTCGTCCCTTCCCCGAAGATACGCAGCGTATAAGCGGTGATTTCATCGAGCTCGTAGGTGGCCAGCTTTTTGCGCACGGCCCGGCCCACCCCGCCGAAGGCGTGCTGGCAGGTCAGAACTTTGGCGCCGGCTTCTTCAAGCCTGCGCCTCATACGAGGTTCGAGCTCCTGGTGACCGGGCTTGAGAAATCCGGTCGAATGCGTGACGGCCACCACGTTCCTTCCCTTGAATAGCCGTGCGGCCATCAGGCCGGTTTCGCCGGAGGCCGTGGCCACGACGATGTGCTTGATGCCCAGCTCCTCGGCCCGGACACGCGCCGCTTCCAGAGTGCGTTCCGTGTTTTCTTTCCCGGTCCTTGGAAAAGTTAAGCACGGCACCAGAATCGCCGATCCCGTTTGTTGTTTCTTCCGCCTCATCTCATCCTCCGTCTTTCCGGAACATTGGACTTGCCTCCATTGTGTTGCCTTCGCTGTTTTCTGTCAAGGCCAAACAAAGAAAAACCGTCCCGAAGTCCCGACATGGTCGCTTCATCCATCCCGGCCGCCCCCCGGAGAACATGGCGATTCACGCCCTTAAACAGGACCCGGTTTTCTGCTGCAAATAAAATATGGAGTAACTCCTGTTAAACTTCCTCTTCTCTCATCCGTATATTTTAATGTAGAATGTTTTTCACGGGTGCGGTTTGAGGACCGTCCCCGATGATTGAGATCAACCATGGCTGTCAACATCAACGAATCGTTATCCATGTCCGTCGGCTCGCTTTGGGCCAACAAGCTCCGGACGTTTCTCACGCTGCTGGGCATCATCATCGGTGTGCTCACTATCATCGCCGTCGTCTCGGTCATCCAGGGCCTCAACAATTATGTTTACACCAAGATGTCGTTTTTCGGCGCCAACGATTTCTCGGTGTCCAAGTTCTCGATGATCGGCACGTCTCTCAAGGAGTTCCGCGAGCAGCTGAAGCGGAAGAACCTGACCATGCAGGAGATGGAGCTCCTCCGCGACCGATGCCGGAGCTGCGATCTCATCGGGGCCTCGGTGGGCACGGTCCAAACCGTGAAATTCATGTCCCAGTCACTCAAGGACGTCCAGATCTCCGGCGTCACCTCGGTCGACCACCTTATCGGCTCGGTCCTCGAGCTCGAAAGCGGCCGCCAATTCCAGAAGGACGAGGAGGCCCACGCCCGCTACGTTTGCATTGTCGGCTACGACGTTTACGAGAAGCTCTTCTCCGCGCTCGACCCTGTGGGACGGTGGATCAAGCTGGGCAACCAGAACTTCCTGGTCATCGGCCTGGGGAAGAAGAAGGGCAAGCTCCTGGGCTTCAGCCAGGACAATTTCGTCCGCATCCCCATCACCACCTTCCAGAAGGTCTACGGCTCGCGCCGGAGCGTCAACATCAACATCCACACGGTCTCCCAGGAAAAGATGGTCCAGGCCCAGGAGGAGGTCCGCACGATCCTGCGCTCGGCCCGCAAGCGGTCGTTCAACGAAAAAGACGACTTCTCCTTCCAGACTTCAGACACTTTCATCCAGTTTTACAAGACGGCGACGTCCGGCATCTACTTCGCCATGATCGCCATCTCGTCCATCGCCCTGGTCGTGGGCGGCATCGTCGTTATGAACATCATGCTCGTCTCGGTGACTGAGCGGACCAAGGAGATCGGCGTCCGCATGGCCGTCGGCGCTCGGCGCAAGGACATCCTCTTCCAGTTCCTCGTCGAATCATCGATCATCGCGGGCGCGGGGGGAGTGATCGGCATCGTGCTCGGCCTCGCCATCTCCCAGGCCGTTTCGGCCGCGACCTCGCTGCCCTCGCGCGTCGATCCCGTGTCCGTCGTGATGGCCATCGTCATGTCGTCATCCATCGGACTTTTCTTCGGGATCTACCCGGCCAACAAGGCCGCCAAACTGAATCCGGTCGATGCCCTGAGGTCGGAACAATGAGATCCGGTATCTTCAAGGAAATCCTGGCCATGGCCATAGACTCCATCCGGACCCACAAGCTCCGCTCCTTCCTGACCATTCTCGGCATCATGATCGGCGTCATGACCGTCATCGGCATGGTCTCGGTCATCCAGGGCCTCAACCGCTCGTTCATGGCGGAGCTCGAGTCGGTCGGCTCCGACATCATCGGCATCAGCAAGTTCGAGCCCGGCATCCAGATGGGCCGTATGAGCGACGAAGAGCGGACGCGCAAGGACCTGACCTTCGAGGACGCCCAGGCCATCGAGCGGGAATGTCCTCTGGTCAAAGCCGTGGCCGTGGATATCGCCGCCAACATCTTCGAGGGCAAGGCCGTCAAGTACCAGAACGCCAAGAACGAGGATGCGCTGATCCTGGGCATGAACCACCGGTTCCCCGAAGTCATTTCGGTTTACGCGCCCGAAAAAGGGCGCTTTATCAGCGAGTCCGACGTCACCCACACAACGAAGGTGGCGGTCTTGGGCTCGGACCTGAACGACGCCCTTTTTCCCAACATCAACGCCCTGAGCAAGAAGATTCGGATCGGTCCCGAGGAGTTCACGGTCGTCGGCGTCCTCAAAAAACGCGGCGCCATGTTCGGGCAAAGCCGGGACAACTTTGTCGGCATCCCCCTCACCACCCTGATGAAGTATTTCCCCTACCAAAAAGACCACCTCGAGATCATCGCCGCACCCCGTAAACCGGGCATTCTCCTGGAAACGATCGAGGAGATCACCAACGTTCTGAGAATACAACGGAAGGTGCCCTTCGGGAAGCCCAACGATTTTGCCGTATACACCCAGGACACTCTCGTCAGCCTGTACAATCAGATCACGGGCGCCGCCTACCTGGTCATGATCGTTATTTCCTCCATCGGCCTGATGGTCGGCGGAATCGGCGTCATGAATATCATGCTTGTTTCGGTTAAGGAGCGCACGCGCGAAATCGGCATCCGGAAGGCCATCGGCGCGCGGTCCCCGGACATCCTGAGGCAGTTCTTGTTTGAAGCGATGATCCTCACGGGCGGAGGCGGGATCGTGGGCATCATCCTGGGGTCCGGCATCGCCTTGTTGGTTAGGTCCGCAACCCCCCTGCCCGCGACGGTTACGCTCTGGTCGGTCGTTCTCGGGTTCGCCGTCTCGGTCTCGGTAGGCCTGTTCTTCGGGATCTTCCCGGCTCGCAAAGCGGCCCGGATGAACCCCATTGACTCGCTGCGCTACGAGTGAGGCCCGGCCGGGTCGGCTCGCTCCCCGCCCTAGAGTCGTGTATCAAAGTACTCACGTATTTTTGCTAAGATACTTTCCAGGTCGGAGCCCTTCTCCAACACCATCTCGATGAGCGATGGGCTGCCGCCGCCTTTTCCCCTCGCCAGGGAAAATACGATGGGCACGAGGTCGCGCAGGTTGATGTTCAAGCTGTCCGAACGGCCGCAGATGAGGCGCTCCTGGCCGGGCTCGCGCAGCGCAAAAGCCACAGCGCAGTCCTTGGCCCGGATGACATTCAGCGCCAGGAGCTTCATTTCCTCGGCGGTTTTTTCCGCGAGGACGGCGCTGATCGTCTTCCCCGGGTTCTTGCCTATCATCTCCAGGGATTCGTAGCGGGCCAGGGTTTCCTGGAGCTTCCTCATATCCCTTTTGGCCGATTTGTTCTCCTGCATCAGCTTCTCTACAACAGCGGGCAACCCCTCTTCGCTGGCCGTGAGCTGGCGGCAGAGGCTGCGCAGCACGGCCGCCTTCATCGAGTAATCCCGAAGAGCCCGGCCGCCGCAAAGGAATTCGAAACGGATGTTGTTGCGGATCTTGTCCCAACGGGTGATTTTGACGAGCCCGATCTCCCCCGTCCTCCGGCAGTGGGTTCCCCCGCAGGCTGAAAAATCGAAGGATTCTATCTCCACGACACGGATGGAGCCGCGCTTCTTGGGCGGTTTGCGGAGAGGCACCGACCCGATCTTATCCTCATCGACGAAGTATGTTTTGATATCCCTGTTTTCGAAGATGATCTCGTTGGCCCTTTTCTCCACCTGGGCCGCCTCTCCCTCCGTGACGGCCGCAATGCCGATCTCCAGAGTCGAGGCCCCTTCCCCCAAATGGAAGGAAAGCGTCTCTCCAGCCAGCACCTCCACGAAGCTCTGCGAAAGGATGTGCTGGCCGGAATGCTGCTGCATATGATCGAAGCGGCGCGGCCAGTCCACGATCCCTTTCACTCGGTCCGGGCCGATCTCCGATTCCAGGATGTGGAGGATCTTGCCATCGACCTCCTGGACGTCCGTAACGCGCACGCCGTGGAGGACGCCGTGATCAGGGGGCTGCCCCCCGGACTCGGGATAAAAGCACGTCCGTTCCAACACCACCGCCGGCTTGCCCTCATAAGTCAGGCGATCCAGGACGAGCGCCTCGAATTCCGTCCGGTAAGCATCTTCGAAATAGAGCCGCCGCGTAAGGTCCCGGCTTTCCTTTTCCTGCTTGTCGTTCATGTTTGTTCTCTCGTTTGAGGCGATGGTCTCGTTTCAGCCCGGCGCCGCATCACCCGCTCGTCTCTCCGGAATCAGAGCGCCGCCAGCACCTTGTTCGTGGTCTTGAAATGCATCTTAGCATATTTATTCAGAATATCCGGCCCCTGAAGACGGACCAGCTTAACGGCCGCCTCTTCCACCAGGGTCGATGCCCCCTTGGGAAGGTCGATGCCCGCATCCAGCGAAAGGAAATGGAGTCTCTTCAAAAACTCAGCCCTGGCCAGGAGGGAAGCGGCCGCCACGGCCATATCCTCTTCGGCCTTGGTCCTCTGGACGAGTTCAATGGCCTTCCCCTTCTTCATCAGCGCGTTGAGGATGAAGCTCTTGTCCCCGAACTGATCGGTAATGGCCACGCGGCAATTCACCTCGGCCAGGATGTTCTCGATGACCCGGGCATGTCCCCAGGCCAGGAGCCTGTTCAAGTTCCGGAGCCGGCCGTAGAGTTCATTGTACCGCTCCGGACCGATAGCCACCACGGCATGCTTGTAACCCAGCTTTATGATTTCAGCCATCTCCCGGGCCCGATTGTCAGAAGTCTTTTTGCTGTCCTTTGCGCCGAGCTCGCGGAGGGCTTCCTCCTGTCCCTCCGGGACAAATACCCCGGCCACGACCAGGGGGCCGAAATAATCGCCCTTGCCCGACTCATCCGTGCCGATATGCCCCTTTTCAGGGGGAAAAAGCGCCGTTTGTTCCATTTTATTTAAAAAAACATATTTATCCCGTATTATTCATAAAACGGGTTCACTATGGGGGGAAGGCCGGGATGGAACCGCTCCCGAAGTTCCGATATAGTCGCTTCGTCCATCCCGGCCTTTCCCCCTTGAAGCATTCATTGATTTCGTCCCTCCAACTTAAAATTCATGAATAATGCCGGCTATATATAGGAGTTAAATATTTTATCAAACCCGCTATAGGGGTTCAATACTTTTCCGCCGTAAATGATGCGAATTCGTCTCCCGAAGCCTTTATTCTTGATAAACGATCTGCCCATTGACGATGGTCATCAGGACGCGGGCCTGCGGGATCCTTTCGGGCGGGATGCGGAAGATGTTCCTGTCCAGGACCACGAGGTCGGCCAGTTTCCGCTCCTCAATCGATCCCCTGCGGCCCTCATCAAACTCGGCATAAGCCGCATCCAGCGTATAAGCCTTCACCGCCTCTTCCAGGCTGATCTTTTCCTCGCGGATCCATCCGTCGGGATGTTTTCCGTCCAGCGTTCGCCGCGTGACCGCGGCAAAAATTCCGGCCAGGGGGTCGAGGGGGGCGACGGTCCAGTCCGAGCCGAAGATCAGCCGGACGCCGTTCCGGATGAGCGTTTGATACATGTGCGTGAAGCGGCACCTTGTTGGGCCGATCTTTTTTTCAGCCCAGCAGCCGTCATCGATGATGTGATAGGGCTGGACTGAGGCGATGAGGCCCAGCCGTGCCATGCGCTCCACATCTTCCATGCGGAGGTGCTGGGCATGTTCGATCCTCCAGCGCCGGTCGCGCGGCTTCGCGCCCGCCATGACTCTCTCGAACATGTCCAGGAGGACGGCGTTCGCCCTGTCTCCGATGGCGTGAACGGCCAGCTGGACGCGGGCCCGGTCGGCCTCGGCGATCCTCTTTTCCATCATGCCCTCCGGGAACATCTGAGAATGGAAGAGGCCGAAACGGTCGGGATCGTCCGCGTAAGGATCGAAGAAAAGGGCTGTTTCCGAACCCAACGAGCCGTCCACAAAGCCCTTCAAGCCGGCGATCCTCAAGAACGCGTCGCCGAAGGGCGCGGCCAGCTTCAACCGCGTGAAAAGCTCGACCTCGGTGATGGGGAAAAAAAGAGAGATCCGACAGGTCAGCTCTTCCCTTCTCAGTAGCTCCTGGTAAGTTTCAAAATGGGATGAATCCCCCATATCATGGACCGATGTCACGCCGTGCCTGGCTGCCAAGCGGAGGGCCGTCTTGGCCGCTCTCATTTTCTCCTCCAGGGAAGGCTCGGGGACGAGCCTCAGGACGAGGTCCATGGCCGCGTCGGTCAAAATCCCGGTCGGTTCCCCGGTCTCCGGGTCTTTCTGGATTTCCCCGCCGGGCGGCGATGGCGTGTCCCGGGCGATCCCGGCCGCGTCGAGCGCCGCGCTGTTGGCCAGCACCATGTGGAGGTCGTGACGGTTAAGGCAGATGGGATTGCGCCGCGTCACGGCGTCGACCCAATCCTTACGGGGGAGATCGGGCGGATCTAAGAGCTCATGGTCCCATTCGCCCTTAAGGATCCACTGGCCCGCATCCAGCTCCCGGGCTTTCGCTTCCACTCGAGCGGTGAACTCCTCGCGGCTCCGGACATCGGCCAACTGGAGGCTCTCCAGGGAGAAACCGCCCTCCAGAAAGTGCGTGTGACAGTCGATGAAGCCCGGCAGCACCAGGCCGCCCCGGAGGTCGATGACACTCGCCGAGGCAGCGTCCGAGGCCGGGATATCCTTACCGGCTCCCACAAAAGAAATGGCGGTTCCCCGGACGACAACGGCATCAGCCCAGGGCTGGCGCGGGTTGTTCGTCCAGACATGGCCGTTGACCAAGATCAGGTCCGCCATAGGTACCTCCTGCGGTCTTGTCCGCCCGGACTTTCACCCGGGGCCGGGCGCGGCTGCCTATAATTCCAGTGTCATCAGGTCCCGGGGAAGAATGATCTTCCCTGTGAAGTGTTTTCGGATTTCGTTCTCGACCTCGGAGAGGTCATATTCGATCTCGCCGAAAAAATGACAGGGAATGAGACAATCGACGCCGGCTTCCTGGCACATCATCCCCAGGATGAGAGGATGGGTGTGAACCCTCTGCAGAAAGGGATACAGGTCGAAAAACCGGGAGGGTGCGCTAGCCTCGTGGATGAGATAATCGACCTCGCGCGCTTCCTTAAAAAAAGGCGGGTAAGGCGCCGCATCTCCGGAATAGACCAGGCGCTTTCCCGCGTCTTCAAAAAGGAAATGGAATCCCAGGGAAGAGGAATGGTGTGGGACCTTGAGGGTCTTGGCCTCGACACCGTCGGCGGGCCGGAACACTTGCCCCAATCCGAGGGGCCGGAAATCGACCCTGATTTTAATCTGAGGGTCCTGGAGATGAAAAAGGTCCAGCAGCTCCCGGCAGAAATCCACGGATTCCATGGAGCCGAAGAGCCGGACTTCCTTGTCCTCGAGCATCAGGCTGTGGATGAAGGCCGGCAGGCCGTAAATGTGGTCGGGATGGATGTGCGTCACCAGGATGGCGCCGATGTCAAACGGATTCCGGCCGGCTTTCTTGATCTTTTGGATGACGCTCCCGGGGCAGTCCGTCAGGATCGTCCCGCCGCCGGATTCGATGAGAAATGACATGTTGTCCCGGTCTGCGGTGGCTACCGCGCCGCCCGTTCCCAGAAAACAAATTCGGCTCATGGCATCTACCCGACTCCTTCTCCGGAGACATTGTATCCAAAATCCGGCCCCGAGTTCAAAGGAAGATTTTAAATGATCCCTTCTGAGGGAGGTTGCTTCAAGAGCGGGCGGGGGGCTTCTCCGCCGCGCCACCCGCTCCTCGTTTTTCCTTTTATCATGGAAATGGAGATGGGACCTTTTTCCGGATTGTGGTTGACAGAGGGATGGACTTCTATTATTAGTAGAAGGTGCCTTTTCTTCAGGACACGGCAATCTGGTTTCAAGAACCAAACATCAGGTCGCTCCGACCGCAGACATGATTATTGTGTGAGCGCCGGCTTCGAGGAGGCAATTTTAGATGCTCAATGCGACGCAAATCCGGAAGGGGATGGTCATCAAGTATGAAGGGCAGCTCTACAAAGTGCTGGAAGCCGTTCACATCACGCCCGGCCGGTGGAAGGCCATGATCCAGACCAAGCTTCGCAGCCTTAACACCGAGAGCCAGACCGAGGTCCGGTTCCGCTCTGAGGACAGGGTGGAGCAGGCGATCCTGGAAGAAACGCAGATGGAGTACCTTTATCAGAGCGGCGATGAATATGTCTTCATGAACCAGGAAAATTATGAACAGATCAAACTCTCACGGGAAGTCATCGGCGACGGCGTCAACTACCTCGTTCCCAACATCGTCTTCATGCTGGAAATGTACGAGGGGCACCCGGTCAGCGTCAACCCTCCCCTGACCGTAGAGCTCAAGGTCGTTAAAACCGACCCCTATCTCAAGGGGGCCACCCAGTCGGCCAGCGCTAAACCGGCAACGCTCGAAACAGGACTGGTGGTCACGGTCCCCCAGTTCGTCCAGGAAGGGGACGTTATCAAGATCGACACGCGAGAAGACAAATACTTGGAAAGAGCCAAGTAAGGTTTCGGTCCTTCCGCCGCGTTTTTTCCAACAGGTCCATTCCGGCCTTCCCCCGATATGCTCCCCAATTCATAACCTGCATGATTCATGAATTTTATGTTGGAGAGACGGAATCAATGAATGCTTCAAAGGGGAAGGCCAGGATGGACGAAGCGACCATGTCGGGACTTCGGGAGCGAGTCCATCCTGACCTTCCCCCCATATGGAACCAGGTTTGTGAATAATGCAGGATAAATAATTCGGGCTAGAAAGCCTGGCGCGCCACGCCCACGTTTCCGTGGCGGTCCTGAACCCTGATGATCAGCAGGTTGTCCGAGCGGGCGGATAGCATGATCCGGAATTTGAAGCTTTCCTGTTTGGAATCGCAGATCCCATCCGCGGGGAAAACGGTTTTCCAATCGCCGGGACGGACCAGGAATTCGACTTTTTCGATGGATGAGAAGCCGTCCTCGGCCTGGAAAACGACGTCCAGAGCGTTTCCGTTCCTCGCCACGGCCAGGTTCCCGATCACGGGCAGCGAGTTGTCGATGACCAGGGCCCGGCTGATTTTCTCTTTCTTGAGCTCGGCGCCGGCGGGGTTGCTCGGGGCGTCCGAAGCATCCACCTTAATAAGATAGATTCCGTCGGGCAGCGTCACAGTGTCAAAAGCGTAGATCGTTTCTCTCCAATCCTCTTCCAGGACCCGCCATTGATTTTCGTCCTCCTTCCGCGCCGAAATGGTGTAAGACAGCTGGTCACCGTTTTCGTCCTCGGCGTCCCAGGTGAAGGTCTGATAACCTTTTCTTTGGGCTTTCCGAGCCAGGATCATCGCCCGCGATTCTTCTTTCTTGGGTTCTTTCTGCGAGGTTCCGGCCAATCCCCAAATGAGGTCGTCCTGTTCGGGAAGCTTGAGGAAGACCTCGTTCGGCGCCAGAGCGTCGAGACGGTTGACGACGGGCGCGATATTGGATTGGAGATAAAACAGGGACACTTTCCGGAAAAAGGGCGAGGCGTTTCCGGCCTGGCTGCGGAACAGGATCCTGAGCTGGAGATAGCGCGCCTTGGGGCTCAGGATCTGCTCCTCTTTTTTTTGGTAAGGAGGGGACCATTCGTTCCAGTTCTTGTTCGGCTGGAGGGTGTTGCCGCTCCGCGAAAGGATCTGGAGCATCGTTCCGGCGGGCAAATCGGCCTCCCATTCCAGCTTCCCCCACGAGGAGACGGTCTTGGCGTCGACGACCGCGCTCAGGTACTCACCCTCGGCCCTCTGTTCGGAAAAAACGATGCTCAAGGTGGAAGGGTTATTGGCCAGGACATAGGTTTTTGCTCCGGCGGGAGAGAGGGCATAAACCTGCTCCGAGTTTTCCTGGAGGAGAAGGGATGCCTTTTCGTCTTTCCCCAGGGCATAGATCCGTCCTTTGCTGCCCGTGGCGATGAGGATCCTGTCTTGGGCTTCGTTCCAGCTTAAGGAATAAACCATCTCGTCCTGGGAGTTCCAGATCCTGCGGGCCAGGCCGTCGGCCCCGATCTTGAAGAGGGCGCCCGGTTCCCTGGAAGCCGCGGCGGCGCCAAGGTGGCCCGCGCTTTCGGATAAAACGCCGCCGCTCGTCGAGACGGTGAGACTGACTCCGGTGTCCAGCTTGACTGGAACCGCGGCCGCTGCGGAAGGTTCTTCTCTTCTGGCTTTAACCGGAGTTCCCGAAGCGGCGGCATAGATCTGGCCCTCTTTGTCCAGGATGATGCTCTTGATTTCTTCATAGGGCGACTCGAAAATGAGGGAATTCTTGCCGCCGGGCGCCAGCCGGTAAACGGACCCGCCTCCCCCGCTCCCGGCGATAATATCCCCTGACTCCGTAACCTTCAGGCACAGGATGTGGTTCTCCTCGGCCTTGAGAATAAGCTGGCCCTCGCCCTTCTCGCTGATCTGGTAGATGCCGCCGCTCTCACCCACCGCCGCGAGAAGCGAGCCGCTTTCCAGGAACTCGATATCCCAGATGTATTTCTCGCCGGGTTTGAAGAACTGATCGGCTTTTCCTTTTTCTTCGATCTTGTAAATCCTGCCGTTGGGCGAGGTGCCTGCATAGAGGAGGCCTTTCTTGTCCATCGCCAGGCAGGTGATGTCCATCTCCGGAGCCTGAAAATAGAGCTCGGCCTTGCCGTCTTTCCCGATCTTGTAGACCTTGCCGCCGTGGCCCGTTCCCAGAAAGATCGTCCCGTCCGGGAGCGCCAGGAGCGAGAGATAAAAGTCCTCGGCCGGACCGGCGATCTTGTCCTCCCGGGCCGCGAGCGACAGGATCCCATCATAGGAGAGCGACAGCCCCTCGAGCTTCCCCTTCAGAAAATCCTCCATGCTCCGCACCTCCCATTTCTGAGGAGTCACGGCCCGAAGCCCCGGGGCCAGCGCGGACAAGGCCAAAAGAACCGCTGCGGCAGTTTTTTTCATCGGACGTCTCTCCTATTTCTTGATCTTGATGGGGATGGCCGCCAAGCCCTTGAACACATAGGCCGCCGGGAGCTGATATTCGCTCAGCGTGGACCGGGTGATCTCGGTCGGCATCGAGGTCGCCGCCCGGGGAGAAGCGAACATGGACTTCATGCTGGGAGGCAGGTTGGGCATCTCCTCCCCCTTCAGAAAGAGCCCGGGTTTGGAGGCGATGATCTTGAAGTAGATGCGGTTGTTTTTCCGCAGGTTGTTCAGGAGCCGGATGAGTTGGTTCAGGCTGCGCGGCACGAAGTCCTGGCTCCGGTATTGGCTCATCTCGAGCTGGGCCATGGAGGCGGCATCACCGACGACCAGAGTGAACTCAGATCCCGAGGGCAGGCTGGGAACAACGAGCGGGACCTCCTGTTCGGCGGTCTCCCCTCGGAAGGTCCGGGTGATAACCTTGATCTGGATGATCTCGCCCGGAGAGGCCTCGTACTTGTCCAGCCAGACTCTTTCGAGGTATGAGAAGCGGGCTTCTTCCTTGGACATGACGTTGACGTCGATGCGGTGGATGCCGATGTCCCTGAACTCGTTGTTGGTCAGGTAATAGACGACGGCCATGATCAGCCCGGAGACATTCGTCACCGTATCGCCCATGGCCCCCGAGAACATGTCTTCCAGATGCACGCTGAGCCCGTTGTCGAGGAAGACATCGCCGTTTAACTCCAGGGTTAGGTCGCCGTAGCTCCTCTCCTCGTTCTGCAGGACCGAGCTTACGGCCAGATTCATAAGGAGCGGGGTCATAATTTTGTCCCGGATCACCTTCAATTTGAATTCATTCCCCCCTCCCTCGGGCTCCACCTTCCGGATATTGACGGGAATGAGGCTCGGCATCTTGCCGATCTCGCCGAAGGCGCCCGAGGGCCGGTCCTGAGTGAACTTGCCGATGAGCGGGCCGGTCGCGCCCACCTTGAACGAGTTATCCAGGGTGGGCACAACAGTAACGATACTGGCTTTGGTCATGGCGAAGTCCACCGGACCCAGGTTGTAAAACGGATGGCCGAAAGCCAGGACCCGGTTTCCATCCACATAGGTCACCGTGCCGAGGGCTGAGAAGTCCATATCCCCGCCGATGAGTTGGATGGCCACCGGGTCACCCTCGCGAAGGGTCAGGTCGGAGGCGAGTTTTTCCAGGCTTTGGCCGGAACCCCCGGCCAGGACGGGTGTAAACCCCCATTTCTGAAAAATGGGCCTGACTTTATCGAAGAGCCGCGGCGAAAATCCCTTGAAGAGAATGGGCATAGCCAGGGGGACATAAGTTTGTCCGCCGAATTCCGCTGAGGCTCGTGAGGCGAACACGTCCTTGTTCCGTTCAAAATACTCTTCCAGGGTCAGCGAGAGCTTGAACGGCATTTGGAGCGAGAACGAGGTCTTGGCTTTCTCCTTCGGAGCGGCGACGGACATCATCTCGCCGATGGGCGTAATGCCGGCAATGGGCTTCTTGGCGTATGGAAAACTGAAAGCTACGGCTCCGATCAACTTACCGTCAATGTAAACCGGGCTTCCGCTCATACCGCTGAGCACGCCCGTCGTCTCCAGATCCTTGCCCGATAAGTTGGCCAGGATGATGTTCCGCTTGGGTTGATTATGCTCCAGGATGCCCAGGATCTCCACATCGAATTCTTCCACGACGCTGCCCTGAAAGACGCTTTTGCCTTTGCCCTTCATCCCGGGCTTGACCTGGTTCAGGGGCATGAGGAGAGTTTGGGCGCCGCTCAAGGAAACGGTCAGACAGAAGAGGAAAGAGATGATGAAGAAACGGCGGGTGCTCATTGTCATTCGAGTCGAACCTTATCTTAATTCAGGATGCCCAGCAGCTTCCCGCACTTCTCGAAGCTGGCCAGGACCTGGTCGAGTTCCTCTTCGGTATGGGTGGCGGAGTAGCTTGTCCGGATGAGCGACTCCCCCGGAGGAACGGCCGGATAGATGACCGGATTGGTGAAAATCCCGTCCTCGCGCAGAAACCGCCAGAGCATGAAAGCCCTCTCGTCGTCCTTGATGATGAGAGGGATGATCGGCGTCTGAGTGCGGCCCGTATCGTAGCCCATGGCCTCGAAGCCTGCTTTCATCTTGCGCGTGATCCGCCAGAGGTTGGCGCGGCGCTCGGGTTCGGATTCGATGATGTCGAGCGTGGCGAGCACCGTGGCGACCGAGGCCGGAGTGATGCTGGCGCTGAAAATCAGAGAACGGGCGTGATGCTTGATGTATGAGATGACCTTGGCGTCGCCCGCGACGAAGCCGCCGAGCGAAGCGAAGGACTTGCTGAACGTTCCCATGACCAGGTCGATGTCCTTCTCGACGCCGAAGTGTTCGGGCGTGCCGCGGCCGTTCTCTCCCATAACGCCGATGCCGTGCGCTTCATCGCTCATGGTCCGCGCGCCGTATTCCTTTCCCAGCCGGACGATTTCCGGCAGAGGAGCCAGGTCCCCTTCCATGCTGAAGACGCCGTCCACGACGATGAGCTTGCCGGCGTCCGCCGGGGCTGAGGCCAGAATTCTTTCCAGGTCCTTCATGTCATTGTGCTGGAACTTCAGGACCTTGGCACCGGAGAGCCGGCAGGCGTCAATGATCGACGCATGAACACCTTTGTCGGCGATGATGACGTCATTCTCCCGGTCGGCGAGCGAAGCGATGATCCCCAAATTGGTTTGGAAACCCGTGCTGAAAGTCTGGGCGGCCTCCCGCTTCATGAACTTGGCCAGGCGATTCTCGAGTTCGACGTGCAGGTCGAGGGTTCCATTCAGGAACCGGGACCCGCAGGTGGCGACACCGTACTTTTCGATGGCAGCCTGGGCCGCTGCTTTAACTTTGGAGTGTTCCATCAAGCCGAGATAGTTGTTGGACCCGACCATGATCATCGGCCGGCCGCCGACCGTGACCTTGTTTCCCGTCACTTCCTGGATGGGCGTGAAATAGGGATACATGTCCAGCGCCTTGAAATCATCGGCCCGGGTGAAGCTGAAGCATTTATCAAAAAGATCCATTTCTCCTCCTAAGGAGTTATATTTTGCCCTGTTTTCGGTCGCGGTGTGCCGGGGAAGCGATCGTTTGACCGGAGCAGGCAATTGTCATAGAATCCAGGACGTGAAAATTTTCATCACGGGCGCCACCGGGTTTATAGGAAGCCACCTGGTCGAGCGGCTCTCCCGGGATCGTGGAACCGAGATCTGGGCCCTTGTCCGAAACCCGGAAAAGGCGGCCGGATGGCCCGCGGCCGTGCATATTTTAAAAGGGGACCTGGCGTCCATTCCGCGTCTTCCCTCCGATCTCGACATCGTCTATCATCTCGCGGGCCTGACCAAAGCGCTCAAATCGATTGATTATTATACTGTAAACAGGCAAGGAACGGCAAGACTTATTCAATCCCTTGAAGCCATGGATGGCCGGCCCAGGGTTGTCGTCCTCAGCAGTCTCGCCGCCGCAGGCCCCTCTTTCAAGGGCGGGGCCGTGAAGGAAAGCGACCCTCCCCGGCCGGTCGATCCCTACGGACAAAGCAAGCTCCTGGGCGAGGAGGAAGCGCTCGTTCGCAGGGACCGGTTTCCTCTGGTCATCGTGCGCGTGGGCGCCGTTTTCGGGCCCGGCGACAAGGATTTTCTGAGTTACTTCGGGTTTATCAAAAAAGGGATCCTGCCCGCCTTCGGCCGCGGCCGGCCCCTCAGCCTCTGCTACGTCAAAGACCTGGTCCGGGCGTTGGCCCTCTGCGCCGGGACGGAGTTCCGATCGGGCGAAATCCTGAATATCGGGGATCCGCGGCCATATGGATGGCAGGAGATCGGCGAAACGGCCGGCCGCATCCTGGGAAAGAAACTCCGCAGGCTGCCCATTCCCCTTCCCGCCGTTTTCCTGGGAGCGATATTTTCCGAGATTTTCTCCGCCCTGCGACGCAAGCCGAGCATCATCAACCTGGACAAGTTCAAGGAAATGCGGCAGGACGGTTGGGTCGCGGACGTAACGAAAGCCGAGCGCCTTTTGTCATTCCGCACCCAATACTCGCTGGAACAGGGCCTCCGCGAGACCCTGTCCTGGTACCAAGAGCACGGTTGGCTCTGATTATTTTTTCTTGATGACCGTCAGGCGGGTAAAGAAGGACACGAAGAATTTGGAGGAAGTCTTGACCAGCCAGCCTTCCTTCTTCGAGCGGGCCACATATTTGATTTTCCCCTCCAGGATGTGGCTCCCCCGTGCCGCCTCAAGGGCGACCGTGAAGGGAATTTTGATGGGCGCTTGGAGGTTCAGGCTTTCGCCGCCCTCCGCTTCCAGCATTTCAATTTCCAGGTCCGACGCGGTGAAAAAATTCTTGGGAAAGACGAGTTCGGGGCAGGGCTTGAACTCGATGGTGAAATCGGGATGCGGACTGATAGTCAGGCCTTCCGGGACAGTGACGCGCAGCATAACTACGCCTTCCTCTCCCCGGGACAGGCTTTTGGGGAGGACGGCCCCCTCGATCTTCAAGAGGTCGTCGCCCTGGCCGAAAAGAATCAGGGGAAAAAGGAAAAAACTCAAGCCCAGGGCTTTTTTCAACACCGTCGAACTGCCTCTATTTCCTGCGGCCTTCATCTTAGCCCGCCCTTTTTTTCGAGTCAAGAAAATTTTGCCTTTATTTTTGAAAACGCATTTATTATAATCTGGACCAATGCCGATGATTACGACAACCGTCATCAAGGGGATAGGCCGCTACGTCCCGCCGCGGGTCGTGACCAATTTCGACCTGGAAAAGATGATGAACACCACGGACGAGTGGATCCGCCAGCGCTCGGGAATCGCAGAGCGCCACTACGCCGAAGCCGGGGTGGGGAGCTCGGACCTGGGAGTCGAAGCCGCGCTCCGGGCCATCGAGGACGCGAAGATCGACAAAAGTGAGATCGACTTCATCATCGCGGCGACGCTCTCCCCGGACTACTATTTCCCCGGGAACGGCGTCTTGATCCAGCACAAGCTCGGGCTCGGAACCATCGGCGCCCTGGACGTGCGTAATCAGTGCTCGGGGTTCATCTACGCGCTTTCGGTGGCCGACCACTACATCAAGGCCGGTACCTATAAAAAAATTCTCATCGTAGCTTCCGAGGTCCAGTCTTCGAACCTGGATTACTCGGATGAGGGCCGGGATATGGCCGTTCTCTTCGGGGACGGCGCCGGCGCAGTCATCGTCGAGCCCAACAGAAACGGAGACAGCCGCGGCGTCCTCTCCACCCACCTCTTCTCGGATGGGCAGTTCGCCTCCGACCTCTGGATGGTGCATCCCTGCCCGAAAAATAAGCCCACGTTCTATCAGGCCATCTTCGACAACCGCGAATACTTTCCCCGTATGGACGGCCGCAACGTCTTCAAGAACGCCTCCGAAAGAATGCCCGAGGCGGTCAAAATCGCCCTGGATCATAACAAACTGAGCGTCGATGATATCACGCTCCTCATCCCCCATCAGGCCAACGACCGGATCAGCCAGATGGTGGCGCGCAGGCTCAAGATCCCGATGGAAAAAGTGTTGCGCAACATCGACCGTTACGGTAACACCACCGCGGCCTCCATCCCCATCGCTCTGGACGAGGCGGTGAAGGAGGGACGGCTCAAACCCGGGGACATTCTGGTCTTTACGGCCTTTGGTTCGGGATATACCTGGGGGTCGGCAGTCATCCGATGGTAAGATCAGTCGCGCGCAAATCTCCAAGGGCCAGGATCTTCAAGGCCGGATTCTCCATATTTTGGCATGAATCTTGCCTATATATTCATAAGGGAAATCCAATGAAAAGGAGGATTAGGTGAAAAAACCTATCGCCGCTTTTGCCTTTCTCGCCTTTCTTGTCGTCGCCGCGGGACCCGCTTTCTCCCAGCAGGGAGATCCCAAGTTCGCTAAAGCGCTCGAGAATTATCTTGACGCTTTGTGGAAATTTTATCCGACCTCGGCGACCATGGCGGGCTATTACAAGTACAACGATAAGCTCGAGGACCTTAGCAAAGGAAACCTCGAAAGGCGCAATGATGCCCTGGATGCCTTCAACCAGGAATTTGTGGCCAAAATCGACAAGACCAAGCTCAGCCCCGAGCAGCAGGCCGAACTGGAAATAGTTATCGATTCCATCGACCTCCAACTGCTCCGGCACGAACAACTGGTTCCCTGGGAATACAACCCTCTGTTCTACAACGACATTATCTTGAATAGCCTCAACAGTTTGCTTACCCGGGAATTCGCCCCCCAGGACGCCCGGATCAAGAGCGCTGTGGAACGGGCCAAAGCTCTTCCCGGACTGATCAAGCAGGCCAAGGAAAACCTCAAAACCCCGGCCCAGATATACACCGAGACGGCCGTCAAGCAGTTCGCCGGGATCCTGGATTTTTACAAAAACGAGATCCCCAAGTTCGCCGATAACAGGCTGCAGGCGGAAATGGCCAAAGTCATCCCCGCCCTCGAGGACTACCAGAAATTCCTGCAGAACGATCTTCTTCCCAAGTCCACGGGCAACTTTCGGCTGGGCGAAGCCCATGCCAGGCTGCTCCGCCTCACCGCCCAAGTCAACATCCCTTTCGAAGAGATCTCCGCCCGGGCCAAGGCCGATTCCAGCAACCTCCGCCGCGAAATGGGCATCGTTTCTCTGGGCCTTTTCCGGATCATGTATCCCAAGGTCAACATGGAGCAGATGTCCACGCAAATGAACGATGAACAATTCCGGTCCAATCTCATCAAGGGCGTCTTGGACAAGCTGAAGGCTGACCATGCCGCCAAAGACGATTTCGTCAACGAGGTCAAGGCGGCGGCCGATAGGGTCAAAGCGTTCATCGAAAAGAACCAGCTCCTGAACTTGCCCTCGGAGAATGTCTCTATCGAGCCCATGCCTTCTTACATGAAGAGCGGGCTGCTGGCCAAGCTGGTCACTCCCGGCCCCTACGAGACGAACGGATCTTACAAAGTTTTGCTCGCCGCGCTGCCGGATGATCTGAGCGCCGAGCAAGCCCAGAACCAGATGGAAGAGTTCAACAATTACTTCCTCCCCTTCTGGGCCGCGCGCAATGTCTTCCCCGGCAGCTTTGTCCCGGCCGCGATGACCGGCAAGGAGCCCTCGATTATTAAAAAGCTGTACTCTAACCAGCTCCTCATGCTCGGATGGCCGGTCTTCATGGGCGAATTGCTCGTCACTAATTCTTTTGAAGACTATAGTATGAGACACCGCATATTTCAGCTCAAGCAGTTGCTCCAGGTCGTCATCGACTACCAACTCGACCTGAATATCCACCAAGGAGGCTTGACCAAGGAACAGGCCATCACCATGATGACCGTGACCGGCTTCCAGACTCCGGCCGAAGCTGAGCGGAAGTGGAACCAAATCCTCTTGAATCCCGGCGTTGCCACTTACGCTTACATCGGCTACCAGGAGCTCCTGGAAATGGAAAAAGAATTCAAAAAGGCCAAGGGCGACGCTTACAGCCAGAAAGAATTCCTCCAGAAGGTCTTGAGCTTCGGTCCGATTTCCTTCCGCCAGCTGAAAAACAAAGTCACGCAGTAACCGA
>Ga0315288_10000914_pt1 | contig 37544 bp, 21 predicted proteins | sample YL17G11_20_MG_FD_203454 | JGI IMG/M metagenome (GOLD analysis project Ga0315288, IMG submission 203454) | Sediment microbial communities from Yellowstone Lake, YNP, Wyoming, USA - YL17G11_20 | ecosystem: Environmental > Aquatic > Freshwater > Lake > Sediment | place: USA: Wyoming | collected...
CCGGCGGGGTTCACGAACCCCGCCCCCAAAACACTCTTTTTATATTTTGTTCTCATCATGAATTAAGCGGGCTAACAGTCCGGCTATTTAACCTTGAACCCTCCCGCTGGCCTGCCCCGAGGAATTCGAGGGGTTCTAAACCTGCGGGAGGTTATATTTTTCGATGCCCCACTTTATAGCAAGCTCCTCTCCCTAATGAACTTTTTTGCGGTAAACTGTGTCCTTAAGGATGGAGGGGTTGATGGGCGATCCCACAGTCGAGTTGATGCAGCGAATTCAAGCGGGTGAAGCGGCGGCCTTTGATGAGATGATCACTCAGCATGGGCGGGTGCTGCGAATTCACCTGGAGCGCTATGTCTCGCCCGCGGATGCGGAGGACTTGCTGCAGGAAGTTTGGCTGCTGGTCTGGCAGCGGGCGGGGCAATGGGACGGCCGCGGGCGATTACTCGCCTGGCTGCTGGCGATTGCGACTAATGCCGCGCTTAATCATCTGCGCAGGAAGCGCGAAGTCTTGTCGCTTGCGCCGCCGGAATTGGAAGAGTGCGCCGAAATGCCGGCCACGGCTTCGGAAGCGCTGCTTCCCGGAGTTGAAGAACAGGTGCTTTGGCGGGAAGAACTCCACCGCATCCGGCTGGCCATGGCCGCCTTGCCCGAAGAGAAACAAGAGGCCCTGCGCCTGGTCCGCCTCGAAGGCCGCAGCCTGCAAGAGGCGGCCGATTCCCTGGGAGTGCCCATCGGAACCCTTAAATCCCGACTCCATCACGCGCGCAAGCTCTTGATGGAGCAATTGGAGGAAGAAAAATGAAGACGGCGACAAAAGAAAATATCCATGTGCGAAGTTTTCGCGAGTTTATTTCACAACGACTGCCCGAAGCATTGGCGGCGGTGATTCCGCTCTCCGATTACCAGGCCGAATGGACCGGCGATGGCAAGGGCCGAGTGGAGTTTTCTGTGGGGAGCAACGGCCCGCGGCTCATCTTTGATGACCTGCCGTTCCCTTATTCGGACGGGTCGTTCGCGCCCTACGGTAGCGAGCGAGTCGTGGTGCTGGTGGCTTCGAGCAGCAATCTGGAGGAAGCGGAAATAAAGGCCGTGGGCGAACAGCTTTATGACGAAATTGCGCCCCGCTTATCTACGCCGCCTCCGGATGTGGCTTGGGATGAGGCTTTGTTGCGCGCCTGGTTTCCGCTGGACCGCTGGCTGCGGGAATTCCATTCGCGGCAGACAAGCCATTACCTTTTTTATTACAGTCCAATATCCAGGATGTCGCAACTGCGGCAAATCTATATTGATGCCAAGACGGTCGGCTTTCATCCATCACAGATCGGCCGCGCCTGTCCCTATGAGACATCAAACAGCGAGCGCCTCCTTAGTCTTGCCGTGGGCGCGGAGGTGCGGGATGGAAAGATTATTCCGGCAACTGACAAGGAGGGGGCACTGGGCTTCACCGCAAGCCTTATTCCTTTGCTCTGCCATAATGACTCAAGGCGGCAAATAATTGCGCTGGGGACGATGCGCGAGTGGCTGCCGATAGACGAACCGGAGCCGCCGCTGGTGCGCTCCGGCAATGAGCCGGAAGACGGCTCGACTTATTTGGGCCGCAATTTCCTGACCGCCTTCGCTCATTGGAAGGGCATGAATTATGAGGACGCGTTGGTTATCAGTGAATCCGCGGCAAAACGCCTGTCCTCTCCCGAACCATTGCGTATAGGAGACAAGCTCTCGAATCGCCATGGGGCCAAAGGCGTAATCGGCGCGATTTTGCCGGATGACGAAATGCCGCATCTGCCGGACGGACGCGCGGTGGATCTAATCTTTGACGCGATGGGGGTCTATAGCCGCCTGAATTTCGGCCAGATCCTTGAGGCCTCACTCGGCTTGATTGCGGAAAAGACGGGGAAGCCATTCATTGCGCCGCCGTTTATGAAGACGACACCGCAGGAAATGCATGCCTTGCTGAAAAATGCGGGCTTGCCGGAATCCGGGCAGTTCAAGCTGCGAGACGGGAAGAACGGCGCGGAATTAGATGAGCCTACAACCGTAGGCGTGGTGTATTGGGGCAAGTCGTTTCATCGCGCGGCGGAAAAAATTCACGCCACGCCCTGGAGCGGCAAAGAGAAATACCTGGGGCAGCGGTCCGGCCGCCTTGAATATTTCGCGCTTCGCACCGCGGGCGCGAAGGAGAATATTCTGGATGTTTTCTCAACCCGCGCGTTGCGACCCGGCCCGGCGGCCCCCGGGGGAGGCAGCACCATTCTGTTATCTGACGAAGAGAAGAATGTACCCACGCAAGAGGAGATTGACGCCCTGCTGGAATCAGTCGCAAATGGATTTCTGCCTGCGGCCGCGCTGCCTCCTTCACCTGCTTTCAAACGCGTGCAGCGCGCCCTGCGGACGATAATGATTGACCTGTCCTTGAAAGATAACCAGGTCAAAGTATCATGGGCTAAGCCTGGCAAAGACGACATCGCTCTGGCGGAGCCGATGGAGCATCCGTGGCGGCCGGGAGCGATGCTCACCCATCTGGGTCCTTCGCGCGGTTATATAGAAACCTATCAGCGCGTGATTGCGGCAAATGAGGCGCTGGCGCAAGCCCTTCGCGCGGGGGCGCACAGCGCGATACAAGGAGCGGCGCGGGCCTCGCTCCGGCAGGCGTTAGATGAACTTTTTGAAAAGCTGGCCTCCGCGTGCACTGTGGAGTTTTTCGTGAATGCGCACTTCTCGGGCCGGTCCGTGCTCGTGCCGGGATATGATCTAAAACTGGGAGAGGTTGGCCTCCCCGAAGAGATTGCGTGGAGCTTTTTCGGCCCGCTGATTGCAGGTAAGGTTGGCAAAGACAAAGTGCTGGCTCGCAGCAAAGAGGCCTTGCGGGCAATCGAAAGCCTGATGAAGCAAAGTGTAGTCAACGTAAACCGAGCGCCCACCACCGAGCCAACCAGCATCATTGCATTCACGCCTCGCATGTGGAACGGGAAATCCATCCAACTTCATCCACTTTGCTGTGCATTATTCAATGCGGATTACGACGGCGACCAGGCCGCGGTCTGGCTGCCGCTCAGCGAACCGGCTCAAAAAGAAGCGAAGGAAAAGCTGACCTTAGTCGGCCACTTAAAACGCGATCCATCAGTCATTATCGGCCATATGACGCCGCGACAGTCAATCCTGATGGGATTAGCCTATGCGCTCGAATCCAAAGAGGGCCGCGCGGAATTCGACACTTTGTGGCCGAGTGATTGCGAGCAGCCGAATCGGCCTCTAACCAGCGCCGGACTGCTGCCGCGACTGATAAAAGTCTATGAGAAACGCGGCGCGGAAAAATTGCTGAATCTGCTTGAAAGGCTCTATGAGATGGGCCTCCGCTGGGCGACAAAATCAGGCGCTTCCTACAGTCCATTTGTCGGCGAAGGCCTGGAATTGCCTCCTTTGCCGGCCTCCGATGCGGGCTGGTATATCTACGGCTCACTGCTGGATAACGCCATCCTGGAGCAAGGAGAATCCAACCCGAACCTGCGGGATCCGGTGCGCGCGATTCGCTGCGGTGCGCGGGGTTCGGCGGCGCAACTTCGGGCGACCATCGGCCCTTGGGGTGTGGCCAAGCCGAACGATCCGGACGGTGTATTTCGCCACGGCTTTCGCGATGGCTTCGAGTCCGCGGAATTGTGGCGCTGGACAGCCCGAGCAAGGCAAGCCATGCAGGGGGTGCAGGATGAATTAAACGAATGGGCTATCTCCACCACCCGTTTCTCCGCCGATGGCTCTGTCCTCCGCCGCGCCCTGGCTTCGCAGAATGCCGCCCAAATCTTCGCCGAGGCCGCAGATAAAAATGAGACCGATCCGCTGACAGATGCGGATGTGCGGCTATGGATGGGGCTGCCCATCGAGCCTGACCAATAGGTTGTGATGGAGGTCAATTCAGCAGCGGCATTCAGGTCATTGCTTAAATGAAAAACCTCCCGCAGGTTTGAAACCAGCGGGAGGTCTTTAGCCGGTTATTGGATTTTGAAACTTCCCGCGGGTAAAACTAACCCGCGGGAAGGCTGTCTTAGATCGCCACTTCTTCTCCGCCTTCTACTTCGCCTTCCTCATCGGAATCAAGGGTGAGGTTTTGGAGGGCGGAGGCGGCCAGGCCGATGTCCCGGGTTTGCGCCAGCAGTTCGGCGCGGGCGCGGGCGGCGGCGGCGGCAAAGGGCGCGGGCTCTCCCGCGGGGCCCTTGATATTGACATTGCGATATACCGGCATGCCGGTGCCGGCGGGAATCAGGCGTCCGATGATGACGTTCTCCTTTAAGCCCACGAGGCAATCGGTCTTGCCGTTGATGGCGGCTTCGGTGAGCACCCGCGTGGCCTTCTGGAAGGAGGCCGCGGAGAGGAAGGATTCCGTGCCCAGGGAGGCCTCGGTAATCCCCAACAGCACGCGCTCCGAGGTGGCGGGGCGGCCGCCGCGCGCCACGATCTGCTGGTTGGCTTCCTCAAAGCGGAAGCGGTCGTAGAGTTTGCCCGGCAGCAACTCGGTGTCGCCCGGATCCAGCAGGCGGCATTTGCGCAGCATCTGGCGGACGATCACTTCCACGTGCTTGTCATTGATGTCCACGCCGTAAGAGCGATAGACTTTCTGAATCTCTCTCACCAGATAGTCCTGGATGCCGGTAACGCCTTTCATGGCGAGCACCTTCTGCGGGTCCTGCGGGCCTTCGGTCAGCGAGTCGCCCTGGCGCAGAATATCGCCTTCTTTTACCCTCAGGTAGCCGCGATAAGGCACCATGTAGCGCTTCTGAATCTTGACGGATTTAACTTTGGCCTGGAGCAGCTTGGCAATCAAGTTGGCGCTTAATTCCTTATTCTCCGGCACCACGACTTCATCACTGCGGGGCTTGAGCACCGCTTCCGCGGTAATCTGGCCTTCCAGTTGTTCCGGATGTTTGGCGTCCACGCGAATGTCGGAATGGACGATGACCCACTTTACCCCGGAGGTCTCGATGGCGGCGACTACGCCGTCGCTTTCGGAGACAATCGCCTGGCCCTTGGGGCGGCGGGCCTCGAAGAGTTCGACCACGCGCAACAGCCCTTTGACCTGTTCTTCCAGCACTTTCAACATCTGCTGAATCTTGGAGACGCGTTCCCGCTCGCCGGCCTCTTCTTCTTCGAAGGCGACCAGGCCGCGTTTGATGTCTTCATGCAACTCCCGCAGGGTCTCCTGGCGGCGCTTCTTGACTTCCGCCACGCCGGTCAGGTATTGGCCGGCAACTCCGCCGGTATGGAAGGTGCGCATGGTAAGCTGGGTGCCCGGTTCGCCGATGGACTCGGCCGCGATAATGCCGACGGCCTCGCCCACTTCCACCTGCCGGCCGGTGGACATATCGCGCCCGTAACAGGTGGCGCAGATTCCCTGGCGCAGCTCGCAGGTGAGCGGCGAACGCACCAGGATGGCGCCGACGGCCAGCCCTTCTTTGCTGCGCAATTGCTCTTTTACTTCCAGCAGCTTAACATGATGCGTGCCGCGCACGATCTTGCCTTTTTCAATCACGGCCTCGCCGGTGAAAGGATCCAGGATATCGGCCTTCGCCGGCTCGCTGACGACCGCGCCCTCAACGGCGGCATAAAATTGCTCGCATTCTTCCACCGCGCGGCGAATATTAAAGAGCGCTGAAGGGAGTTCTCCGGCGATGAATTGCGCATCGCAGTCGGCGCACACCTTCAGGACTTGCAGATGCCCTCGCTCACCCTTCTCTTCGCAATGCGGGCAAGCCATCTCTTCCAATATGCCGACGGGCACGGTGGCCAGGACATCTTCAAACATCTCTTCCTCGATCTCCTCGGCTTCCTGCTCTTCCTGGGAGGTCTCATCCTCGGTTTCCTCGATCTCCTCGCCGGCCTCGGCGCCCTCGGATTCCGCAACCGGTTCTTCTTCCGGGCCGGCGGCCGGCTCGCTCGTTGCGGGCGCTTCGGCGGCGGCGGCCGCGGCTTCCTGCTCTTCCCGGGCGCGGGCTTCGGCTTCTTTTTTCTCATGGTAGATGCGGGAAAGCTCTTCCTCATCCACCACCTGGTCGCAGGCCTGACATTGGAACAAGGTCAGGAAATCGCCGCCGCACTTGGGACAGGGAGGATCGTCTTTAGCGCTGATTTCGCGGCCCGCGCGCAGCAGCAATTTGTCGGTGCGGGGATCCACGATATCCAAGGCCGTCACGCGCCCGTCAATGCGCATGGGCAGGGCCTCGATCTCTTCACTGTCTTCCCGAATGGCGGTAACCCAAATGCCGTTGGTGGTTCCGCAATCGTCTTCTCTTACGATAACATCCTGGGACACATCCACCAGCCGCCGGGTCAGATAGCCGGCGTCGGCGGTGCGCAGGGCGGTGTCGGCCAAACCCTTGCGGGCGCCGTGGGTGGAGACGAAATATTCCAGCACATTCAAGCCTTCATGGATATTGGACTTGATGGGCAGATCTTCGATGAAGCGGCCGAACGGGTCGGCCATGAGACCCTTCATGCCGGAAATCTGGCCGATTTGGCGAAGACTTCCCCGGGCGCCGGAGTTAGCCATCATAAAGATGGGATTGAAGGGATCAATGGTGGCGAGAATCGAGTTCTGCACCTGGTCCGCCGCCTGGCTCCACAACTGGCAGATGCGGTCGGAGCGCTCGCCCGCGGTAATCAGTCCCCGCGAGTAATGGTCATTGGTGCGGCGCACCTGGTCCTCCGTCTTCTGGATGATTTCGTCCCGCTTCGAGCCGGGAATGTCCATGTCGGTCATGGAGAGCGTGATGCCGGCGCGGGTGGAATAACGGAAGCCCATCTCTTTGATTTCGTCCAGCAGCTGCACGGTGCGGTTGGAGCCATAGCCGGCAAAACAGTCGGAAATGATGCGGTCCAACTCGGTCTTATCCACCACGCGGTCGAGATAGCGCAGCTTGGGAGGCAGGATTTCGTTGAAGATCAAACGGCCGACCGTGGTGTCGAGCAAGGTGCCTTCGGCGCGCACGCGGATGTCGGCATGAAGGTCAATAATATCGTTCTCATAGGCGAGAATGGCTTCCTGCGGGCTGGTGAATGACTTCCCCGAACCCTTTGCGCCCATGCGCTTCTGGGTGAGGTAATAGCAGCCCAGGATAATGTCCCGGATAGGCGTAACAATGGGTTTGCCGGAGGCGGGCGAGAAGAGATTTTCGGTGGAGCGCATGAGGATGCGCGTCTCCGCCTGGGCGGAAGTAGAGAGCGGCACATGCACGGCCATCTGATCGCCGTCGAAATCGGCGTTGAAGGCCGGGCAGACCAGGGGATGAATTTGAATCGCCTTGCCTTCCACCAGCACCGGCTCGAAAGCCTGAATGCCCAAACGGTGAAGCGTGGGGGCGCGGTTCAGCATGACCGGGTGGTTGCGGGTTACCTCTTCGAGGGCGTCCCAGACGCGCCGGTCCATGCGGTCCACCATCTTCTTGGCGGTCTTCACATTAGTGGCGACATTCTTATCCACCAGCCGTTTCATGACAAAGGGTTTGAAGAGTTCCAGCGCCATTTCCCGGGGCAGGCCGCATTCATGCAAATGCAAATGCGGGCCTACGACGATAACCGAGCGGCCGGAATAATCCACGCGTTTGCCCAGCAGGTTCTTGCGGAAGCGCCCCTCTTTCCCTTTCAGCATATCGGAAAGGGATTTGAGCGGCCGGTCGTTGGAACCGGTAACCGGCCGGGCGCGCCGGCTGTTATCAATCAGGGCATCTACCGCTTCCTGCAGCAAGCGCTTCTCGTGATTGACGATGGACTCGGGGGCGCTGAGTTCCTTGATTTTCTTCAAGCGATTATTGCGGTTGATGATGCGCCGATAGAGGTCGTTCAAATCCGAGGTGGCAAAACGGCCGCCGTCCAATTGCACCATGGGGCGCAATTCCGGCGGGATGACCGGCACCACCTCCAGAATCATCCATTCCGGCCGGTTGTGGGATTTTCTGAAGGCTTCCACCACTTCCAGGCGCTTGATCGAGCGGGCGCGCCGCGGGCCCGTGGTCTCCGCAATCTCTTTGCGCAGTTCCCGGGAAAGCTCGTCGAGTTCAACTTCCTTCAGCAGGTCGCGCACGGCTTCCGCGCCGAGGCCCGCCTGAAAGAGCCCGTCCAGTTGGCGTCCGCCGCGGCGGACTAAAATCTCATTCAGCCGCAGCAGGCTGCGGTGCTGGCTCTCCGAGATAAGCTGTTTTCTCGTGAGGCCGGGATTGAAGTCCAGTTTTTGCCCGAGCAGCAGCTTGAGGCCGGTATCGAGATCGGTTTTGCGCTCTTCGCTTAAGCGCTCTTCTTCTTTAATCTTTTGATCGAAGCCCGCCAGGAACGCGCCCCGCTCATCCTCCGGCAGACTCTCCCACTTCTCCTTGATCTCTTTCTCCCGCCGCTGCGTAAGCTCGGCGAGGGTCTCTGCTTTCTCTGTATCCAAAGTCGCCAGCTCTTCTTCGCAAATCTTGCGGATGAGCGCCATATTATCCTGAATACGCTCGGCATCCACTTGAATAATGATATAGGAGGCAAAATAGATTACCTTTTCCAGGGGCCGCGCGGAGATATCGAGCAGCAGGCTCATGGCGCTGGGCATACCCTTCAGATACCAGATATGCGAGACCGGCACGGCCAGGTCAATATGACCCATGCGCTCTCTTCGGACCTTGGCGCGGGTTACTTCCACCCCGCAGCGATCACAGGTGATGCCGCGGAACTTGATTTTCCGATATTTGCCGCAGTGACATTCCCAGTCGCGGGTAGGGCCGAAGATGCGCTCGCAGAAAAGCCCGTCCGGCTCCGGCTTAAAGGTGCGGTAATTTATCGTTTCAGGCTTCCGCACCTCTCCGTGAGAAAGCCGCATTATCTCATCGGGAGAAGCCAATCCGATTCTAAGTTGATCGAAATTTGTAGTATCTACCACGACTGCCCTCCTTAACTATCTACTTAACAAAACCCTTTAAGGCAAAAGGCAAAAGGCAAAATGGTTTTGGATTTGTCTTTTAGTTTCTGGTTTTTACTTTTGCCTTTTTCCTTTTTACTTCTCTGTACTGCTAGTGTTCATGCTCCATTACCGGCTCATCATCCGGCTCATCCAGGCTGACCGGTTCGGCCTCTTTGGATTCGACGGAAAGTTGCAGCCCCAGGCTTTGCAATTCCTTAATCAGGATCTTGAAGGACTCCGGTATTCCCGGCTCCATAATGCTCTCGCCTTTGACGATGGATTCATAGGTCTTCACGCGGCCCAGCACATCGTCGGACTTGATCGTCAAAATTTCCTGCAGCGTATGCGCGGCGCCGTAAGCTTCCAAGGCCCAGACTTCCATCTCTCCGAAACGTTGGCCGCCGAATTGCGCCTTGCCGCCGAGGGGCTGCTGGGTAACCAGCGAGTAAGGCCCGGTGGACCGGGCGTGCAGCTTATCCTCCACCAAATGGTGCAGCTTCATAAAGTAGATGTAGCCGATGGCGATAGGCTGGTTGAAGTATTGACCGGTGCGGCCGTCTTTCAGCCGGCATTTGCCGGTATGCTCGTCAAAGCCGATCCGTTCATCCACCCGCTCCCGAATCTTCTCCGCCACCCGCGCGGCTTTGCGGTCCGCGCTCTGCAGCCTGGACCACTCTTCCGGCTCGATGGCGAGCCAGGCGCCGGCGCGCTCCAAGACCTCCTCCGGGCACTCCGTCAGCTTATTGCGAAGCTTTTCCAGGGCCATTTCGGAAGTCAGTTCGCCGGACTTATCAGCGCTCACCAGCGCGCCTTCGCCCAACTGCAATTCATCTTCACCGTAATGCAGGATCACTTCGGCCCGCGTTCGATCCGTAACTTCACCTAAATACTCCAAAATTTCACCTTCCGTGGCGCCCTGGAAGACCGGATTCTCATAGGCGACCTGCTTATGGTGGGCCACCCATCCCAGATGGGTCTCCATGACCTGTCCCACGTTCATGCGGGAGGGCACGCCCAGCGGATTCAACACCAGGTCCACCGGAGTGCCGTCCGGCAGATGAGGCATATCTTCTGCCGGCAGAATCTTCGCCACCACGCCCTTATTGCCATGGCGGCCGGCCATCTTGTCTCCGACCATGACTTTGCGCCGCTCCGCCACAAAGACGCGCACCGCCTGGTTCACGCCCGGGGGCAGCTCATCGCCCGGCTGGCGCTGCAATTCGCCGCCGCAGCGCTCGCAGTAATTGCGCGTCTGCACCCCCAAATAGTATTCCGTCTCGCAGCGGGAGCACTTGGAGCGCTGGCGGGAGAAGCGCCGCACGGAAACCACTTTGCCCTTTTCTCCATGGGGCACGCGCACCGAGGTATCGCGCATTTCCGCGGCCTTTTCGCCGAAGATCGCCCGCACCAGTTTTTCCTCCGAGGTCAATTCCTCCTGACCTTTGGGCGCGACCTTCCCCACCAGAATGTCTTCGGTGCGCACTTCCGCGCCGATTCTTATGATGCCGTCCTCATCCAGATCTTTGAGGGCATCTTCGCCCACATTGGGAATGTCCCGGGTAATCTCTTCCGGGCCCACTTTGGTATCGCGCGCTTCCGCCTCATATTTCTCGATATGAATGGAGGAGAAGATATCCTCTCTCACCATGCGCTCGGAAAGCACGATGGCATCTTCATAATTGTAGCCTTCCCAGGACATGAAGGCGACCATAATGTTGCGGCCCAAGGCCAGTTCGCCATGGTCCGTGCAAGGCCCGTCGGCAATCACCTCGCCGGCGCGCACATACTGGTTGGTCCTGGCCAGCGGGCGATGGGATACATTCGTCGCCTGGTTGGAACGCAGGAAGTTCAACAACGGGTAGGTGTCAATTTCTCCCGAAGGCCGCATGATTTCTATCAGATTGGCTTGCACCTTGGTAACCAGGCCGTCGGCCTTGGCCACAATTACCGCGCCCGAGTCGCGCGCCACCCGCCCTTCTACCCCGGTCTTCACATAAGGGCTTTCCGCGCGCAGCAAAGGCACCGCCTGGCGCTGCATGTTGGAGCCCATCAAGGCGCGGTTGGCGTCATCGTTCTCCAGAAATGGTATCAGGCAGGCGGCCGCGGAGAAGATCTGCTTGGGCGAAAGATCCACAAATTCCACCTCCTCCGGCTTTACCTGCGGATAGGAGTTGCGGAAGCGCACCGAGATGCGATCCCCTTCGATATGACCCTTTTCATCCCGCGGCACCGTGGAAGGAGCGATGCGAAAGTGGTCTTCCTCATCCGCCGTAAGGTATTGCACCTCGCTTGTAACCCTCCCTTTATTTACCTTCAGATACGGCGTCTCCAGAAAACCGTATTCATTCATCCGGGCATAGGTCGCCAGCGAGCCGATCAGCCCGATATTGGGACCTTCCGGCGTCTCGATGGGGCAGATGCGGCCGTAATGAGAATAATGCACATCCCGCACTTCCAGCTTGGCGCTCTGCCGGCTGAGCCCTCCCGGACCCAGCACCGACAGCTTTCTCTTGTGCGTCAGCTCGGCCAGCGGATTGGTCTCTTCCATAAACTGGGAGAGCTGACTGGAGCCGAAGAAAGATTTGATGGAGGCGGAAATCGGCTTGGTCGAAATCACCGCCTGCGGGGTTATCTGCTCCGGGTCCAGCGAGGTCATGCGCTCTTTGGCAATCCGCTCCATGCGCAGGAAGCCCAGGCGAAACTGGTTCTGCAGAAGCTCGCCGACGGCGCAGACGCGCTTGTTCATCAAGTGGTCTATCTCATCCACCATGGCGTCCTCGTCGCCCCGGTCCAGCTTCTCAATATAGCGGAAGATGGCGACGATATCCTCTTTGGTGAGCATATGGATATCTTCATCCACCTTCAGATTCAGCTTTTTGTTGAGCTTATAGCGGCCCACCCGCGCCACATTGTAGCGGCGATTGTCGAAGAACAGCGCCAGCAGGCGCTTTTGCGCGATGTCCGGTGTTACCGGGTCCCCGGGCCGCTCCCGCCGGTAGATATCCACCAGCGCCTCTTCCTCGGTCGAGCAGGGATCCTTTTCCATGGTGGTATCGAAGATGGGATGGATCACCGCGACTTCCAACTGCTTGAGCTTTAATTCCATGATCTTCGCCGCCAGGGCGCGGTCTATCTTGGCGCCGGCTTCCACCAGCACCTCGCCGGTTACATGATCCACCACATCCGCCCAGGGACGCCGGCCTATGAGCGTCTCGCTCCCCGCCTTTACCATCTCCGGCGTGCCCAGCAGATGCACCAGGTCGCCATCGGTCGAACACACTATCTTCTTGCTCTCCTCGGTGAGATTGATCTTGTTGATGCCCCGCAACAACGTGGTGGCGGGGAATTTATGCGCCTGCCCGATCTTGGCATGCAGCACTCCCGAAGAATCGGTATCGAAATCCAGCCAGGCCCCTTCCGACGGGATGATCTGCGCGGAGTAGAGAATCTGCCCGGAAAAATCAATGGCATCTCTGAAATAGACGCCGGGCGAGCGGGCCAACTGACTGACCACGGCGCGCTCGACGCCGTTGATGACAAAAGTGCCGGTCTCGGTCATCAGGGGAAGCTCGCCCAGATAGACCTCCGATTCCTTCACCTCGCCGGTATTGCGATTGCCCAAACGCACCACCACCTTGAGGGGCGCCTCGAAAGTAACCATGCGGTCGCGACATTCAACAATGGAATATTTGGGCTCTCCCAAATGGTAATCGTGGAAGGTGAGCGCGAGATTACCGGTAAAATCCTCGATGGGAGAAAAGGAGGCGAACAGATCCTTCATGCCTTCGTCTTTGAACCATTCGAAAGATTTAAGCTGAATCTCGATGAGGTTGGGGAGGTCTTGCGCTTCTTTTCCCGGGCTGCGCCCTTTCACACGGACAGTCTTCATGCTCTTATACCTCGCTATCTGCGAAATGGCCACGCGAAAACGAGCAAGCGAATTTGCACTTGCCCGATATATTTGGAAGCCATCAATTTCGGCCTGCTACGCTCAAGCCAATTTCCTTGACCAATATGAGGAATTCACTGCTGCGGCAGAAAATGTATTTTATACCCTTTATTATTATATGTCAAGAGGTTTTTTTTGTAAATACCCAAAATATTTTTGGGGGAGGATTTGGTGACATAATATCAGTTGCCAGTTGCCAGTTGCCAGTTGCCAGTTGCCAGTTGCCAGTGGTCAGTGGTCGGTGGTCGGCTTGCCTGCCACCATAATGCCGGTCAAAGACACGAGAGAGCGCATTTTGACCTCAGCCCTCATGCAGGCTCCAAGTCCCGCGGGAGGATTTGCCAATGTGGAGTGCGGCGGTCATAAATCTGCCGAACGAAGTGAGGGGGATTTTGCCGCCGCTTTTTCTTTGAACTCAAGCGCTTCCGAAAGCGGTGGCACGGCTTCAACGCTTTCGCGTCGAAGCCGATGACCACCGCACTCCAAAAAACTGCCATTTTCCCGCAATGTCTTTTATAGGAAACGTCAACCGCATTCCCGGCGGCCGACAGGTCTTTAGCGCAACGAAATCCGCCTCAGGCGGACGCCCCACAGCCACTTCAGCGGCCCAATGAGATTCCTTCTTGACTTCGTGCCTTCGCGTCTTAAGATTTTAAGGTTATTTTGGATTCATCCTTCATCCCTCCTAATTCATACTTGCCGTTCTTCCCCCTTGACTTTTCCTTATATCGCCATATAATATAACCGAAAGCAAACAAATGTATCATACTAATTTTAAAATCAAAAATATCCCATACCCAATCTCTATCTCCTCCATTTCGTGCTTTGCTAAATTTGACACATCCCGACACTTTTTCATTTTTTTCACCCAACAAACCCTTGCAATTACTCACTTTTTCAAAAAAGGAGGCAAATCCGACCAAATTTGACAAAACCCGACATAAAATAAATTCACTGAAACCCAAACCTTGGAACCTGAAACCTGAAACCCGAAACCTGCCTCCTTGTTCTATGCACACAAACGCGCTATAATGTCGCGGTAAGGCGGCAATCGAAACCTTGAGGGGAACCAGATTGCCGGCAGCGATGCAAGGGGAATGATCCCGAGCGGGCTGGCGCTTTTATACTGATGATAACTAACCTTTTGAGAGGAATCGCATGGGGGCGGAAATCTACTCAGTGGGAACTGAGCTCCTGCTGGGTCAAATTATTGACACCAATGCGGCCTTTCTGGCGCAAAGACTATCCCAAATCGGGATTGATTGCTTCCATAAAACCACGGTGGGGGACAACCCTCGGCGGCTGGCCGAGGCTCTGCGCATCTCGCTTTCCCGCGCAGGGCTGATAATCAGCACCGGAGGCCTGGGGCCCACGGAGGATGATATTACTGCGGCCGGCGTGGCGGAGGCTTTGGGGACCGACCTGGTCCTGGACGAGCCTTCCGCGGAAGCAATCGTGCGCACCGTGTTGCAACGCGGCTTTCCCTTGCTGCCTTCCCACCGCAAGCAGGCTTTTATCCCTCGCGGCAGCCGCGCCCTGCCCAATTCCGTCGGCACCGCGCCGGGTTTTCTCATCGAAAAAGACAACCGGGCCATAATTGCGCTGCCCGGGCCGCCCGCAGAAATGCAGCCCATGTTCGAAGAGAGCGTCGTTCCTTATCTGCGCGCCTTGCCGTGGCGCGCGGGCATTATCAAATCCCGCGTCTTGCGCTTCATGGGCATCGGCGAATCAATGCTGGAGGAAAAACTCAAGGACCTGATTACAGCACAGACCAATCCCACCATCGCGCCCCTGGCCAGCCACGGAGAGGTGAAGATCCGGGTGACGGCCAGGGCGGCCGATGAAGCCCAGGCCGTGAGTCTGATTGCGCCGGTGGAAGCGGAGATTCGCAAGCGCGCGGGAGGCTTTCTTGTGGGGGTGGATGAAGAGGAGATTCAGGCGACCGTGGGCCGCCTTTTGCGAGACCGGGGATTGAAGCTGGCGCTGGCGGAATCCTGCACCGGCGGATTGATTACCCACCGGCTTACGAATATTCCCGGCGCTTCCGATTATCTGCTGGCGGGTTTAGTTTGTTATGACAATAGCGTAAAAGTCGCTCTGCTGGGAGTGAAACAAGAGACCCTGGACGCGCAGGGCGCGGTCAGCAGAGAAGTGGCCCTGGAGATGGCCGCGGGCGTCAGGAAAATCACGGGCGCGGCGATAGGAATTTCCACGACCGGCATTGCCGGTCCCGGCGGCGGCACGGCGGCAAAACCGGTGGGGCTGGTATATGTGGCCGTCTCCGGCGCACAGCAGGAAGTGTGTGAAGAATATCGCTTCCGGGGCGACCGCGAACTGATAAAACTCCAGGCCGCCAATGCCGCCTTGAACCTGCTGAGGAGGATGCTGGAAGGGCAGATAAAATAACTGAATAAGCTGATGGCGGCATGGAGTGCGAAAGTCTTAACTTTCGCCTTCCCGTTGGGAAGCCTTAGCTTCCCAACAACAATTGTGCAGCGGATTATTGCCGGCTCGAATGGCCAGTGGAGCGGAAGCTATGGCTTACGCCGGCAAAGGCGGAGTGCCTGAGGCACTCCGCACTCCATGTAACACATATTTTGTGTGCAGCATCAAATCTGAATGCGCAATTCTAAAAGTCGTAAGATACTGATCAAATAATATGCGGGTATTTATAGCGGTTGAGATAGATGAAGAGGTACGCGGCCGGATTGCCCAGGCGCAGCAGAGCCTGCGGGCCGTCGGCGGGATAAAATGGGTGGAACCGGAGAACTTTCACCTTACATTAAAATTTCTGGGCGAAGTCGAACTGGGCCTGGTGAGCCGGCTGGCGAATGACCTGGGCGCGGTGGCGGCCAGTTTTGCCGGCTTTGACATGGTCTTTCGGGGCGCGGGAGTCTTTCCGAATGAACACCGCCCCAGAGTGGTCTGGATCGGGATAGAAGAAGGGCTGAAGCAGTTGTTTGCGCTCGCTCTGAAGGTTGAGGAGGTATGTCAGGCCTTGGGATTTGCGGCGGAGCATCGGCCTTTCAGCGCGCATTTGACGCTGGGAAGGGCGCGGGAAGCCGGCGCCATGCCGCCGGCCCTGGCGGCCGGCTTGAAGGCCTTGGAGGGAAAAAGTTTCGGCCAAACTCCGGTGCATCATATAACCATCATGGAGAGCACGCTGACACGCACGGGACCGATTTATCGGCCCTTACATAAACTACAATTGAAAGGCATATAAAAGGCGGTTAAAAGCAATGAGCAAAGCAGATGAAAAGAAAGAGAAGGACCAGCAGAAAGAACGCAGCCGCGCGTTGGAAGCGGCGCTTGGGCAGATCGAACGGCAATTCGGCAAAGGCGCGGTCATGCGGCTGGGGGATGAAACCACCCGGCTGGCCACGGATGTGATTCCGACCGGCTCGCTGGGGCTGGATATTGCGCTGGGCGTGGGCGGGATTCCCCGCGGGCGAGTGGTGGAGATTTATGGAAACGAATCTTCCGGTAAAACGACGCTCGGCTATCACATCATTGCCAACGCTCAGAAAAGCGGCGGCACGGCGGCCTTCATTGACGCCGAGCACGCCATGGACCCCGATTATGCGCGCACCCTGGGGATAAATTTGGACGAGTTACTGGTCTCGCAGCCGGATACCGGCGAACAGGCGCTGGATATCGCGGATATGCTGGTGCGCTCGGGCGCGGTGGATTTGTTTGTGGTGGATTCGGTGGCGGCGCTGGTGCCCCGCGCCGAACTGGAAGGCGAGATGGGCGATTCCTTTATGGGCTTGCAGGCAAGATTGATGTCCAAGGCGCTACGCAAGCTTACCGGCTCGATGTCAACCTCGAATACCGCGGGGGTATTTCTCAACCAGTTACGAGAGAAGATCGGCGTGATGTTCGGCAATCCGGAGGTAACTCCCGGCGGGCGGGCGCTGAAATTCTGGTCCTCCGTAAGAATCGAACTGCGGCGCGTGGAAAACCTAAAGGTGGGCACCGATGTCATCGGAACGCGCACCCGCGCCAAAGTTACCAAGAACAAAGTGGCGGCGCCGTTCCGTCAGGCCGACTTCGACATTATCTATGGGAAGGGCATTTCCCGCGGCGGCGACCTGATTGACCTGGGCGTAGCTTTGGGCTTTATTGCGAAGTCCGGGGCCTTCTTCTCCTTCGATAATGTGCGCCTGGGACAGGGACGGGAGAATGCGCGCGATTTCCTGGAGTCTAATGCAGAAGTGGCGGAGAAGCTGGAGGCTTTGATCCGCGAAAAGAGCAAGAGCGGTGTCAAGGCGGCCGCGGCTCCGGAGGAAGAAGAAGGATAGATAAAAAACCTCCCGCAGGGCATCCGGCTGCTGATTTGGGAAGCCTGCGGGAGGGCTGGGGAGTAGAAATGACGAGGGCCCGCGGCGAGGGTGAAGAGAAAGGCGAGGATACCAAAGAACGCGCCAAGACGGCCTGTCTGCGGTTGTTATCGGTGCGGGCTCGCAGCCGGAAAGAATTGAAAGAACGGTTGGAAAAGAAGGGCTTTTCCGCCAGTGTGATAAGCAGCACGCTGACAGACTTACAGCGAGTGGGGCTGGTGGATGACAATGAATTTGCCCGCATGTGGGTGGAAGAGCGGCTGCGCTCCAGACCCTCCGGGGCAAGAGTACTGAAGTGGCAATTGCGCCGTCATGGCATACACGAGGAGCTTGCCAACAGCGTCATAGAAAAGGCGCTGGACTCGGAAAAGGAATTGGGGCTGGTGATTGAACTGGCGCAGGCCAAGCTGCGGAGACTACATTCCAAAGCACAGCCCGGCGCGGAGATCGGAAGAGAAGAGCTTGCCCGGATAGGCCGATTTCTCGCCAGCCGAGGATTTTCGTTCGATGTTATCAAAGAAGCTTTTAACAATATCTTGGAAGAAAATGCGCAGGAAGAGTCCTGAAAGGACCCGCCTGCGAAGCGACAAAGGGCCGATACCCATGGGGAGCGGCCGCTTTGACTGGGGCCGCCCGCCTTTGGCGGGCTTAAGCTGCTCGCGGTCCGGTTTCGGTGAGCCCGCCATAATGGGAATTGCACCGGCAGCGGAGCGGCAAAGGAGACAAAAATGGAGCAAGTTATTTTATTTGCCGCCGGTTTGGTGGTTGGCGGTTTGGCAGTTTTTATGTATGCGTTATGGCGCATGCGGTCTCGGGATGTTGCCACGCGGCAGCAGAAAGAGGAAGCTCAGCGGGTTTTGGAGACGGCCCACCAGGAAGTAGATGCCCTTAAACGGGAAGCCTTACTGGAGGCGAAAGAGGAAGGTCATAAGCTTCGCCGCCAGATTGAAGAGGAAAACCGGGACCAGAGAAGTGAGATTCTGCGCATCCAGCGGCGCCTGCAGAATAAGGAAGAAAACCTGGAGCGAAGATCGGACGCGCTGGAGCGGCGCGAACGAGCCATTACCGGGCAGGAAACCGAGATAACTCAAAAACTCAGCGCGGCGGAAGAATTGCTGGCCGAGAGAAAAGCCGAACTGCAGCGCATCGCGGGGCTGACGGTGGAGGAGGCGAAAGCGCTGTTGCTGGCCAGTGTGGAAAGCGAAACGCGTCAGGATGCGGCCAAACTCATTCGCACCATCGAAGAAGAAGCCATCAATGAGGGCGAGCGCCGGGCGCGCAAGATCGTAACTTTGGCGATTCAACGTTGCGCGGTGGATCAAGCTTCGGAAAGCACCGTCTCGGTGGTGGCGCTGTCTTCGGATGAGATGAAAGGGCGCATCATCGGCCGGGAAGGGCGCAACATTCGCTGCTTCGAGCAACTCACCGGCGTTGACCTGGTGATTGACGACACGCCGGAAGCCGTGGTCATTTCCGGCTTTGACCCGGTGCGCCGAGAGATTGCGCGCCTGGCGCTGGAAAACCTGGTGAGCGACGGCCGCATTCATCCCGGACGGATTGAAGAGACCGTGACCAAGGCCAAAGCCGTGCTGGAAGAGAAGATCAGCCTGGCGGCGGATCGCGCGGCTTTGGAGACCGGCGTTACCGGACTGCATCCCGAAATACTGCGCTTGCTGGGCAAGATGCAGTTTCGCACTTCCATGGGGCAGAATGCGCTGGAGCATTCCATCGAGGTATCGCATCTTGCCGGCATGATGGCGGCCGAGGTCGGCGCCAGCGAGCCGCTCGCCCGCAGAGCCGGGCTGCTGCACGATATCGGCAAGGCGGTGGACTTCGAGCGGGAGGGGACGCACACCGCGATAGGAGTCGAACTGGCCCGGCGCTATGGCGAATCGGAGGCGGTGGTCCATGCCATAGCCGCGCACCATGAAGACGAGGAATTCAACACCCTGGAGGCCGTGCTGGTGGCGGCGGCCGACGCCATCTCCGCCTCTCGCCCGGGCGCGAGAAAAGAAAACCTGGAAACCTATATCAAACGATTGCAGCGATTGGAAGAGCTCGCGGATTCCTGCCACGGGGTGGAGAAGGCTTATGCCATCCAGGCGGGGCGGGAAGTCCGCATCCTGGTGAAGCCGGAAGATGTGGATGATCTGGCTTCCGTGCAACTGGCAAAAGAAGTGGCCAAGAAGATCGAAGAATCGGAAGTTGAATATCCCGGGCAGATCAAGATCACGGTCATCCGCGAAACCCGGGCGATAGAATACGCAAAGTGATGGCCATGCGCTCACTTTTCGACCAGACCGTTGTGGATGCGGCATCAAAAATACGGGGCGCGGCGCGGGTGGACGCCCGCACGAAGCGCCTGGCGCTACGAATTCAGCCGGGCGAAATCGCGATTATTGACCATGCGGACCTGGACCTGCCCTGCGCCCAGGCGCTGGTTTCCCGCCGGATCGCGGCGGTGGTAAATGCGCGGCCTTCGATGTCGGGGCGTTTCCCCAATTTGGGGCCGCAAGCGCTGCTGGAAGCCGGCATCGCGCTGCTGGATAACATGGGGCCGGAAGTGCTGGGCGCGGTGGCCGAGGGCGCGACCGTGGAGCTGGTGGGAGATGCGCTGTTTTCGGAAGGCCGGCTGATCGGCCGGGGCGAGCGCTATACCTTCGAGTTATTGAAGGAAAAGCTGGCGCTGGCAAGAGCCAGTCTGGGCGGGCAGTTGAGCCTGTTTGTGCAAAATACATTAAACTATCTCCCCAATGAGCAGGCGCTGCTGTTCGATGCCGCGGCTGTGCCGGAACTGAAGACGCGCTTCGAGGGCCGCCAATCCCTGGTGGTCGTGCGAGGACAGGATGCCGAAGCGGACCTGCGCACGGTGCGCTCTTATATCCGAGACCGGCGGCCGGTGCTGGTGGCTGTGGACGGGGGCGCGGACCTGCTGCTGGCGGAAGGGCTTACGCCGGAGGTAATTATCGGAGACATGGATTCGGTCTCCGACGAAGCGCTGCGCTGCGGGGCGGAATTGGTGGTGCATGCCTACAGTGACGCCCGCGCCCCCGGACTGGCGCGCTTGCAGAAGATGGGGCTGGAGGCGAAGGTCTTTCCCTCCCTGGGAACCAGCGAAGATATCGCTTTTCTGCTGGCTTATGAAAAAGGCGCGGAATTAATCGTGGCCGTGGGGGCGCATTTTTCGCTGGTGGACTTTCTGGAGAAATCGCGGGGCGGCATGGCTTCCACCTTTCTGGTGCGGCTCAAGGTGGGAGAGATGCTGGTGGATGCGAAGGGCTTGAGCAAGCTCTATCCCAATCCCCTGCCTTTCGGCTATCTGCTGGCGCTGGGCGGATTGGCGCTGTTGACGGCCATAATATTGGTCACCTTTGCGCCCCAGGTGCGCGCCTCGCTGGAGCTGGTGCTGCTGCGGCTGAGGGCGCTGTTTTAGACATTTTCGCATTTTGAGAATATTTGCGAAAATGTCTAGCGTTGAGCGTTGAGCGTTGAACGTTGAACGTTTTGCGGCGGGATGCCTTGCCAGGATAGCTTGTGCATGCCATGTTATATTTTGGCGCGAAGATCTTTGGACTCATTTGAATCACTCTATTAGGATTAGGTGAGCATAGAACATGCCCATTGACATTCGTTATCATGCTGTTTCGCTGCTGGCCATATTCCTGGCGCTGGCGCTGGGGATACTGGTGGGATTTGCCCTGGTCAAACCGGAGCAGATGCAGTCGTTCGTGGACAAGATCAAGAAGGACAACGAGCGCACCCGCCTGGAGAATAGAAAGGAATTGGAGGCGCTCCGCGCCAAAGACAAGGCGAGTCAAACCTTCGAGAAAGCGCTCTTGCCGGTCATGGTGAAGGGCCGGTTGGTGGGCAAGCGAATCGCCCTGATCATTGACCATGAGCCGGATAAAAATACTCCAGTGTCGGATGTGCGAGCAGTGCTGAATAATGCCGGCGCGGAGACGGCGCTGGTGATAACGCTCTTGCCCCGCCTGGCGGAAATCAGCGATAAAGATATTGCGAAGGTCATCGCGCGCCGCGGTTTGACGGCGCCGCCGGAGGTGGATCCGCGCGCTTATCTTGCCTCCTTGCTGGGGCAGCGGATCGCTTTGGGCGGTTCGGATTTTGCCCAGTATCTGGCGGATGAAAATCTGATAAAGCTCGCTTATGGCAGCGACCTGGAGCGACCCATCAGCGCGGCGGTAATGCTGGGAAATTCCAACTTGGAGCCGCAGATGATGGAGCTGATCGAGGAACCACTGATAAAGGCGCTCAAGACGGCCGAAAGGCGAGTGGTAGGGTGTGAGGAAAAAGACTCCACCGGCGCTTCCATGGATTTCTATCAGCGGCTCGATCTGCCCACCGTGGATTGCATTGATACCTATCCCGGCCAAGCCGCGCTGGTTCTAATCCTGGCCGGCGCGGAGGGCAACTTCGGCATGAAAGAGAATGCCGATAGGCTGCTGCCGGACCTCTAAGCATTTGCGCATTTAATGCGCAAATGCTTAGCGTTGAGCGTTGCTCCTTTCCCAACAAGGTTAATTTATTTCCCATTTTATCCTGCATAATGCGGTATTTCGTTGTAGCGCGGAGCTTGCCCGGAATTGCCGCAGCCTCATAGTGGTGCTATACTTTCTCCAATCGCCATGAATACTACAGTTTCCGTTATCATACCGGCTTATAATGCTGAAGGAGTTGTGGGCAAGACCGTGGCCGCGGCGGCGGCTATCCGGGGGGTGGCGCAGGTGATTGTGGTGGACGACGGCTCGCGGGATGCGACTTCGCTGGAGGCGGATGAGGCCGGGGCGGAAGTGATCAGGCTGAAACGCAATCGCGGCAAGGGCGCGGCGTTGAGGAGGGGCCTTAGAAAAGCCACGGGCGAACTCGTGCTATTTCTGGATGCGGATTTGGGCGAGAGCGCGGCCCTGGCGGAGGCCTTGATTGGGCCGGTGAGCCGGCGGGAAGCAGGCATGACTATCGCCGATTTCGTTCCCGCTATCGGCGAACCTCCCCGCCACGGCGGGCAGGCCGCAGGTTCAGAGAGAAATGGAATCAACTATCCGACCAGGGACCAAATCCTGCGGGAGGGTGCTCAGTTAAATGGCAAGCCCTTGCAGACTAAGGGGGGCGGCTTCGGCCTGTTGGTGGGGCTGGCGCGCTGGGGATTGCGCATACTTACCGGATTGAAGCTGAATTCGCCGTTGTCGGGGCAGCGCTGTTTGCATCGCGCGTTGGCGGAAGATGTGGGGATTGCCAACCGCTTTGGGGTAGAGGTCAGCCTGACGCTCGAAGTCTTTCGCCGCAATGTGAAAATCCAGGAAATTCCCTTGCCCATGACCCATGCGGTAACGGGGCGGACGGCCGCGGGTTTCAAACATCGCGGGCGGCAGTTTGCCGACGCGCTGGGAGTGATGCTGGCGGCGGCCTATGGGATTGGCTGGCCCAAAATCAGCCGCGAGCGGATGACCATTCGCCTGATGCTATGGCTGGCGGCAATTGTCGGCCTGCTGATGACGGCGGCTTATTTCACCGCCGACTTTACCGTGTCGGTCGGAATAAACCTGGCGGCGGCGCTGGCGCTGGTGATTCCGCTTTATGCGCTCTTTTCTGTGGAGCATTGGTTTAGGCCGAACTATGTTGGTTTCAAAATTCCCACTTCCTTCGGCTTGTTGATTGCGCTCTCCTGGCTGATTGGCTGGAAGTTTCGCATCGAGACCCCGCCGCTGGATACTGTCGGCGCGATGCTGGTATTGACCTGGGCCTTTTTAGGATTGCTGGATGACATGGCGCCTTCCGGCGGCGCGCGAGGATTTCACGGCCATTTGCGCGCCATCTCCACCTTGAAGCTGACGACCGGCAGCGCGAAGCTGATTATCGGCGGGGGCATATCATTTCTGGCCGCCTGGCTGGCCTTTGGAGAGAGCTGGTTTTCCATTATTCTGAACGGGCTGCTGATTGCGCTCTGCACAAACTTTTTCAATCTGCTCGACCTGCGGCCGGGGCGCACCTTGAAGGCCTTTTTCGTGCTGGCGGTGGTTGCCTGGTGGTTGAATACCGAGACCGCGCCGCTGCTGGCGCCCATGCTGGCGGCGGCGATAGTGCTGGCGCCGATGGACCTCGGCGGGCGGGCGATGCTGGGCGACATCGGTTCCAATATGCTGGGCGCGATCGCCGGCCTGGCGCTGGCCTTTTCTCTGGCACTGCCCGCCAAAATTATCTTCGTTCTGCTGCTCATCATCATTCATATCTACTCCGAGATGGCCTCCCTTTCGCAGCTTATCGAGCGCGTGCCGCCGCTAAAATGGCTGGATAGGTTGGGGAGAGCGGGAAATTAGAGGAAGAGTATAGTTGAGAGTTGAGAGTTGAGAGTTGAGAGTTGAGAGTTCAGAGTTGAGAGTTCAGAGTTCAGAGTGGCTAGGTCACCTTGTGACCGCCATGGCGGCCCTTTGGGCTTAGCCATTCAGAGTTGAGCGGAAAACATAGCTATAGACAATGAGGAGCGTTCCTCAGTTCAATAATGAAGGGCTAATCTTGGGGGAGCAAAAAGGAGAGTCAAGAATGAAGCTTAAACCGGCGGCACAATTATATACTTTGCGGGATTATATGCAGACGCCGAAGGACATCGCGGCCAGCCTTCATAAGGTGAAGGCGATGGGTTACGATGCGGTGCAACTTTCCGGCCTGGGGGCGATTGACAGCCGCGAGCTGGCGGCGATTTTGGAGGGCGAGGATTTATTTGCCTGTGTCACCCACACCGGCTATGCGCGGCTTAATGATGAACTGCCGGCGGTGATTGCAGAACATCATCAATGGGAATGTCCCAATGTGGCGATTGGCAGTATGCCGGGTGAATATCAAGGAGATGCCTCAGGATATAAAAGATTTGCGGCCTGGGCGAGCGACATCGCGGCCAAGCTGGCGGAGGCAAAGCTCACCTTCAGTTATCATAATCACAGCTTTGAGTTCGTGCGCTTTGGCCGGCAGACCGGGCTGGAAATCTTTTATGAGCAGAGCAGCCCGCTGGTATTGGCGGAGATTGATACCTATTGGGTGCAGCACGGCGGCGGCGAACCCACGGCCTGGATTAAGCGCCTGGCCGGCCGCCAGGTAGTAATCCATTTCAAAGATATGGCGATGTGCGAAGGGAAACAGGTGATGGCGCCGGTGGGGGAAGGGAACCTGAATTGGCCGGGGATCATCGAGGCCTGTAATGCCGGCGGCGTGGCATGGGCCGCCGTCGAGCAAGATAATTGCTATGGCGAAAATCCCTTCGACTGCCTGGCCACCAGCCTTAGGAATATGAAGGAGATGGGGATGTAAATTAGCGCTTGAATTCATTTCCGCCGTTGTTGAGTATAGGCGGTCAAATTGCTATCATTTACCCTAGCAGACTTGTGATAAAGTCATTTTGCTGGGATTTGGCTGGCTCAGTTACGCTCAGATTTTTATGTTATCCGACAGGGAAGGGACTTTATCCCTTCCCTGCTAGTCTTGAAAGGAGCAGGTAACCCATCATGTTAATAGAGAAAGCTTACGAAATGGCTGGGGAGGTTTACGGTGCGCAGGATATTGAGGTCGGCCGCGCGCTTGAGATATTGAGCAAGATTCCGGTTTCGCTGCATTGCTGGCAAGGGGATGATGTCGGCGGATTTGAATCCAGCGCCGGGCTGACCGGCGGCGGCATCCAGGCGACCGGCAATTATCCCGGCAAGGCGCGCACCGGCGATGAACTGCGGGCCGATGCCGAGAAGGCGCTGAGCCTGATACCGGGCAAGCACCGCTTCAACCTCCATGCGATTTATGCCGAGACCGGCGGCAAGCGGGTGGAAAGGGACGCGCTCGGTCCCGAGCATTTCGCCGCCTGGACTGATTGGGCCAAGGCGAACGGATTGGGGATTGATTTTAATCCGACTTTCTTTTCCCATCCCAAGGCCGATGACGGCTTCACGCTTTCCAGCCGCGATGAAGGGATTCGCAAGTTCTGGGTGAATCATGGGATTGCCTGCCGCAAAATCGGCGAGGCCTTCGGCCGCGCCCTGGGCAAGGCCTGTGTTACCAATTTCTGGATCCCGGACGGCTACAAAGATATCCCCATTGACCGCAAGACTCCGCGGGAGCTGCTGAAAAAATCGCTGGATGAAATTCTGGCGGGCAAGATCAATAAGCAATATAACCTGGATGCGGTCGAGGGCAAGCTTTTTGGCATCGGTTCCGAGAGCTATGTGGTCGGCTCGCACGAGTTTTATTTGGGCTATGCCGTCAAGAACGGCACGTTGCTGTGCCTGGATGCGGGGCATTTCCATCCCACGGAATACATCTCCGACAAGATTTCCTCGGTGCTCACTTTTGTGGAAGAGATTCTGCTGCATGTGAGCCGCGGGGTGCGCTGGGACAGCGATCATGTGGTGGTGCTGTCGAATGAGCTACAGGATATCGCGCTGGAAATTGTGCGGGGCGATTATCTCAACCGCGTGCACATCGGGCTGGACTTTTTCGATGCCAGCATCAACCGGGTGGCGGCCTGGACTATCGGGACCAGGAGCATGCTCAAGGCGCTGTTGTGTGCGCTGTTGGAGCCGACGGCGAAACTCAAAGCCTGCGAGGCCGCGGGCGATCTCACCAGCCGGCTGGCGATGCTGGAGGAACTCAAGAGCATGCCCTTCGCCGCGGTCTGGGACTACTATTGCCTCAAACAGGGCGTGCCGGTCGGCCCGGCCTGGATTGATGAGGTCAAGAAATATGAGAAGGACGTGCTCTCGGCCAGGATATAGTAGGAAGTCGCTCTATTGCAAAGCCCAGGAAATATTTACTTTATCCTTAATTACAGGCTCGGCGGGGGGTGGAACCCCCGCCCTACAGGTGCTTTGCAACAGAGCCAGCCCGGATAATTCATCTAATTGGTGTGGAAATGGTGGGGGCGGGCTTCTGTCCCTCGGTGTTACTCGGGATGCCGAGCGAAAGTCGAGGCATAAAGCCCGCCGGCGGGATTCACGACTCGTGCTTCGTAGCGAAGAAGCATCGCTACTTCGCAGAGTAGCAACCCCGCCCCCAAAACGCTCTGTTAGCAGTTTGATCGTATTGTGAATAAAGCAGGCTGGCTGGAAATGGGAAATATGAATTTCCCGGATTTTTCAACACCCCCGCGGTCCCTAATATCCGATTAGATTTGCCGTGATAGGATGCAAGGCAGTGGCGATTCAACATATAAGTAATGACAACACAGTTGGCGCGCGGAGCGAAGCGCCGATCCCGGCGATTGGTTTCTGCCTTTCTCTGCGACCTGCCCTTCAAGAGACGGCGGCGGCGGAAAGTGCGAGAACTGCCTGCTTGAGGCACTTTCCCTGGCTGCACTGCAACACGGCAACATTGGGATCAAGCACCCTGGAATACTGGAGTCATTCCCGGTCTGAGTCAGCGCTCTGGCAGGCCCCGGATGGGAGCCGTTTTCTGTTGATTGGTTCGCCCACAAATCGCATCTCCTGGCGGGAGCTGTTCGAGCGGTTGGCGAAAGCGGGAGAGGGCCGCTTTGAATTGCCCTGGGAGGGGCGCTGCATTTTGCTCAGGATCTCGCCGGACGGGCGCGACTGGAGCATCTGGAATGACTGGTGCGGCGCCATTCAGGTCTTTCACGCCGGGCTGCGGCAAGGCGCGGTGGTCAGCACCTCGGAACCGATGGTGGTGGCCGCCGCCGGTTTGAATCCCGGAGATTTTTCGAAGCGCGGCATTGTCGAACTGCTGGTGTATGGCCATTTCATTCACACCGACACGCTCTATTCCAAAATGCAGATCCTGCCGGCGGATTCGCATGCGGTATGGAAAAACGGCGTCTTCCAAGGCGCGCAATTTCTGGGAAATATCGCGCCGTCGGATGCGAGATGGGGATGCGGGCGGGACGAACTTGTCGAGGAGATGCATGAACATCTCACCCGTGTCATCGGCGCGGCGCTTCAACGGCATCCCGCTTGGACGCTGCCGCTCTCCGGCGGACTGGATTCTCGCATCATTGCGTGCATCGCCGCGGACACTGGGACGCCGGTCAACGGCTATACCTGGGGACCCTCCGGTTGGTATGAAGTCATTTATGCCGCGCAGTTGTCGAAGCTGCTCAATCTGCCGTGGAAGCGCGTAGGCATCGGCGTGGATTACCTGACGGAATATACCGGTATGTGGTTCGATTGGTTCGGCAGTGCGCTGCATCCGCACGGCATGTACCACATGCCCTTTTTGAAAGAGCTGCGGTCTCAAGCGCGCCCGATCCTGAGCGGCTTCCTGGGCAATTCGTTGGCCGGCGATCGCATAACTCAGATGTCAAAAAAGCGCGCCGGGAGAAGCGGCCAATTGGGCGCGATCTATCAGTTCTGGCGCCGGGATGAACTGCGAGAGCTGCTGCTCTTCGATCCGTCCGCTGAGTTGGAGGAGATTGAGGCGCTGCTTGCGCGGGAGTGCGGCCGGTTTGAATGCGCGGAGTTTCAGAAGCTGGTATTGCTGGACCTATTTGTTCGGCAGCGCGGCTTCGTATCGTATTATCCAACCATGCATGATTACTGGAAAGGCGCGGCGACTCCGTATATGGACCGCCGCTATGTGAGGTTCTGCCTCTCCTTGCCGCGCCTGGCGCTCGAAGGCCGACAACTGCAGATCGAGATGCTGTGCCGCTATTGGCCTAAGGCTGCCGCCATCCAGGGCACTTTCACAGCGCCCGAGCCGCCGGCCCGGCTGACTAGAAGCTGGCTGCTCAAAAAGGGTATGGCGTCCCTGCTGCCAAAGTTCCTGCGGGTGGGGCCGCTGCGGGAATTCGCGCCTCGCTATGTTACGATGTCCCTCGATTGCCTGCGCGCCCACGGCTGGGAGGCGCTCTATCCGATGTCTCCAACCATGGATGGAGGAGATCTTCTAAACCAAAAGGCCATGACCGATGCGCTGGAGGGAGCGCTACATTATGATTCGCATGACTATGACAGAGTCCGCGCCCTGCAAGCGCTCGTCTATCGCATGAAAGTGTAAGGAGACTTGCTCGGCGCTTCCACAGGCATTAAATGCCCGCCTCTGACTCAACGCCCTTTTCCCATTGTCCGGCTCCAGGCCCTGCTTGTCGGGTCAGGGTTCTTTATTGCCGGCGGCCAGCCGCTTGTTCGCTTCGGCGATGGCGGTGAGCTGGTAGGCGCGGGAGTTGGTGGAGGTAATTATATAAGATTTGTCGTCGCGGGTGGGGCTGAAGTCCCAGACTGCGGCGAGGGGGATGCCGACTTTTTCGAGGGCCGTCAGCATTTCCGTGAATTTCTGGTGGGCCTGGTCGGGGCCGAGGTTCTCGCCTGCGCCGAATTCGCCGACGAAGAGCGATTTGCCTGCTTTGTTGCAGGCTTCCAGACTGATTTTGAGCAGTTCTTCATAGGAGACGGTCCCGCCGAACCGTTTCTCGTCATTGGGATAGAGATGGCCACTGCACACATCAATCGGGCCGGGATTATCCCCGAGCAGCATGGTGAGGTATTGTTCGCGTGTATCGGCGGTCCAGCTCAGTTCCTGGCGTTGATGCCAGGCGGAGGGGCGCGGGAACGAGTTTCCTGAGGTGATGATTCGCGAGGAATCATATTTGCGCACCTCCCGGGCAAAGGCCTGGCAGGCGGTGCGGATCATCAAATGCGTGAGTTCGTCGTGTTTGCCCCGCTCCGTCGGTGTGCCCAGCTTGGGCATGGTTTTGGGACGATGCTCCGAGGCATTGGGGAGGTCGGCGGCCAGATTATATTCGTTGCCGAATTCCCATCCCCAGATGGCGGGGGAATTCGCATAGCGGGTGACGACCTCTTTGACATAGCGGCGCATGAAGGCCTGGGTCTTGCTCTTGGGATCCGCCCACTGGTCCATAGGCTCGCCGACGATATCCGGCACGGCCGCGTAGCTCCAAAAGAGGCTGGGAATCAGCCCGATGCCGTTTTCCTCTGCGGACTTCACGACGGCGTCCATGATGGCGAAATATTCCGCGGGCTTGTCGAGATAGAGCCGCCAATCATTCGGCCAGAATCCGCCCGCCATGAACCGACAATAAGGAATCCCCAACTCCTTGAGGGCGGCAAAGCCCTGCTGGTAGCGAGTTTGACCGGGATTGCCGAGGGCGTGGTAGAACGCGTCCCAGTAGTTCACCCCCACGCCGCGATAGGGCTTGCCGTCCTTCATCAGGACGCCTTTGCCGTCCACCACCAGCCTGGACTTGCACTCCCCGCGGGGCGCGGACAGGGCAAGAGCGAGACAGCAAGTTATTAAGAGCGATAAAATTTTGTACATGGATGTCTCCAAGTCAATAGGCTGCGCTGGGCCGCTAAAACCCTTCTTCATTGCAAAGAATATCTTAACTGATAGGAGTATTATAGCGGAAAGAAGGAAAAGCTGCACGGGCCTTTGAGAGAGGACTTATCGGCGCGCCGGCGCGAAAATCCCGCGCCCGGAGAGGAGCGCGGGATGCGAGTTAGGCTCTAATGAAATAGGGTTGCTGTCCCAATTGTTCCCCTATTTTTAAAAGACCTCAAGGCGTCACATTATCTGTAGCAACCACTGCGGCCTCATAGTCTGATTTCCCCTTTGATACCCACCAATTCTTCCACCAAGCGCGATAGGTATCGGGATTCTGCTGCAATTCTTTCTCATCCGGCAACATGCCGCTATCCCATTCAGTAACAGTATGGGTATTAGAGCCGATCCTTTTGTATTCCTCCCATCCTGCTCTGTCCCAATGCAGTCGCTGGTAAGTTAGAAGCAGACCTGAGATTGCAGACTGAACAACATAAAGGTCCTGGTCGTCCAGGGCTATGGCGAAATACGGCATAGAAGAGACATGGCATATCCTGCGAAGTGCGTCCGCAACATTTCGACGCACCCACGGGTCTGGATTTTGAAGAAGTGGATTAAGTAAAGCCGCCGCGGCATCGTCATTGAGGAGGCTAACGGCGTGAAGAATCTGACCGCGCACATACTTGGTGTTGTCCGTTCCTTGGTAATTTGGCTCAGTAGCTTCGCCATGCGAAGGTCCATAGCGCTCTACGTATGACAGCGCATTAGCAAGGCGACTTAGGTCATTCATGCGCAGGAGGCCCGCAAAAGCTGCACCGGCGAGGACTGGATCCGAGCTCTCAGCGAGCGCGCGAAGAGCGGTTAAAAAACCTGCGCGGTCAAGCGGCACGACGCGCTCAGGAGGTCCGAATTCTGTTGCGGTCGTTACTTGGTCATTAAGCGAGACGAGGAGATCAACCGCGGATTGAACTGGCGAATGCTGTGCATCGCTGCGCAAGGTGTTGATTAGTTCGTTCTCGACGATGGCCATCGGGTCTTGCGTGGCAAAAGGAGGTGTCGGAATTGGACTCACTTGGACACCGGTATAGACCGGATCAACGGGCGTCAGCCGGCCCTCCTGTGGCGAAAGAAACACGATACCATACCAACCCGATACAAAAGGACCGCCGATACGGCCCCATAGGGGGCCTCGGCTGAAGGGAAGATATAAATCAAAGCTTGCAGATCCTGACTCGGGAGCGTTGCCCTTTATTGCTCTGTCCACGCGGAACGTAATGCTTCGAACTTCGGTCTGAACTACTACTTCTCCAAATTGTAAGCTTACATACTGAGAATCAGATGCGGCCGTGATCTCGCCCTTCCAGACGACCTGCGAATTTGCCACCAATTCCGGCAGATTGATCGGGGTGACGCCGCTGCGGTGGACGAAAGCCATTTTCCGCGGCCCCGCAGCCACCTTTGATTGCGTTTTAGCCGGCTGATGGCCTACCATAAGAAGCGCTACTCCTAGCAATACTAGGATTCCCATTGTCGACTCCTTTCCGACGCTGCGAATTTACAGCGGCGATATGAAAATTTATCGGTTGCAGTGCTTCCGAATGGATTAATCCGGATTGTGTCGCCCAAATCCAAGGTGGCCTTCCACTGTATGGCTCTTGACGACCACACCGAGGTAGCGTGTTGTGCTGCCCATCCGGAACTCCTGGCCCTGCCAATCAACCAGCGTTGCGTCACCAAAGACCGGCGTAGGGTCCAACCAAGGCGGATTGCCATCTTGCAGCCATAGATGATCCTGCACATCATTCGGGTTATTTTGCCATACTTCCTCTGCATACGGTCCCCAGTTGTAGTTTGGGAATAATACAGCATGGGACAAGGCCGTCGTCCAATGTTCATTAATTCCGAGTTGCCCCTGGTTGGGGAAGTCAACGTCCCATGCCACTCTGGTGTAATAATGATAAGCGGTTTCCCAGCCATTGGGGTTCAATTGGCCATCTACGCGGCCCCATCTGTAGAGGTGATGCGGCCCCCACACTGTAACCGGGCATGTACCCGACACCGTTAAGCCATTCGTCTTGAGCTTAACTTGGACCGTGTCGGCCTGCGAGCTTTCGTCTATCGCCTTAATCGTAACCGGATTGCCTGACGCAGTTGTAGTGCCATCGAAAAACCTTGCATCATCCGATCCTGCAGTAATGGTCCAACTGAAACTTCCTGTCGGCCCATAGGCAGTCAAGCTAGAAGTAAGATCGTATCCACCAGGATTGTCGTTAGGGCTTACATTCCCATCGAACCAGAATATCCTTCTTGCCTGTGAGATCTTATAGACTTGAATTGTGCATGGATCCGTGGGTTGATTTGCTTGATCGAGATCTTTTGCTGTAATAGTAACTGTGCCATAGTCGGAGCTCGAAGTATAAGTCGTATGTGCATTCCCGCTTCCATCGGTGTCATCTGTTGTGGGGTTAACCGATCCGGGACTAGTCAGTCCGGATACAGAGAACTGAATTGTATGCCCTGAAACTGGATTATCTCCCTGGGTAACAGTTGCTGTAATGCTGGACGTATGGCCATTGGTTAGCAACTTGGTGATAGATGCAGAAACATCTATACTATAGCAGGCAAGTGCGGGCCTCGTAGCAATCAACACTCCACCCATGATCCACAAGATAAGCAATGGAATAAATCCTGCATTTTTCATTTAGATTCTCCCTTTTCAGATGGCTTAAGCCGTTAAATGAAGCTCTATTATTTGTGTTCATTAACCAGCATTTTGGCGGCCAGAACGTCTTCGCTTTCCTTTATAGCTTCGCTGCATTTTTTGTGCAGTTCCACGATTTCTTTATCTGCAGATTTCGCTGACAGTATCGCGTGAAATTCCTTGATTGCTTCGTTATATTTACCCATTCCTTGCAGGCTGACTGCGGCATCATATCGCGTCAAGAGTCTTGCATCTTCGTTAGTTCTAAGTGCTATCAACTTCACGTTGGCTCTATAGGCCTCCTCAAACCACTCAGGGGAGTCTTTGCCAAGATAACTGCACCATAAAGCATAGAGAGCCAAGGGGCGCTGAAGCGATTGGTCCCATCCTGGCTCCTTTACCACCAGCCCCATCCATTTCACCGAGGCAGGCCGATCCCCTACTCTATTTGCTTCAAGAGCCAGGTCGAAACGCAAATTGGCAAGTTGCGGCCTGGCACAAGCCGCCGCTTTGCTTGCCGAATGGATTTTGACCAGATGAGCCCATTGCGCTTCTGCCATTTCAGGAACGCCCTCCCCCTGGTAGAGACTGCCTGTCGCATAATGCGCCGCGGCCTCGATTTCACTTCCCGGAAATTTGTCAATCAATCTTTGCATTTCTTGCCGGGCGGTCTCAAATCCCTCATCACCTTGTTTTAACTTGGCTATCTCGAACACCGCGGGAAGCGTTGCCTTGCTCGTTTTCGGAGAATCGTTCAGTATCTGTTCGCACAGGGCCAGAGCGGCCTGCTTGCCTCGGGTCTTTTCCACCAATAGTATTAAAGCCCTGCTCGCTTGCTCGGCGGCCGCTCCTTTGGGGTATTCTTTCAGCACTCGTAAATAGCTTTCCTGGGCAAAATTCTCCTGATTTAACAGATCCTGCGCATGCGCCGTCCAGAGCAAAGCTTCCCCCGGCTTTAATTTCTCTGCGCCGACGAGCAGGTCCTGGTAGATATGTTCGGCAGCATCCTCAGCAATCTTGCCGTCCGCCGGCGGGGGCGTGTCTGAGAGTTTGGCCAAGGCGAAGTTCCACGGCTTGTAGTAATTGCCAGCCGCGCGGGGCCATACCAATGCAATGAGATCGTTAGTGTTTAAGTACTTAGGCTCAATGTCTGCGTCAATATCTGAGAGCGGGACCGAAAAAACCTTGGAGTCGGTGTCGCTGTCTGCTACCGCCCAGCAGAGCCGCAGCACGGCGCCCGCACGCGCGGAGAAAGGGATCTCCTTCCACGGAACGGCGCCTTCACAGATCCAGCCGGTCCCATCGGGCTTCTTGCGCGCCGCGACAGGAAACGCGCCCGCTTTATAATCTTCCGCGCCGCGTTTGGTGACAGTCGCAGCTCTGCCTGAGGTTACTATCGCCCAGTTAATTTCGTTTAAGAGTACTACCGTGCCATTTTGTTTCGTCTTATCGGGAGAAGCGACTGTCAGCCAGAGGCTGTCCTCCGACCAGATTAGACCTAAATCAGTTGAGGAACAGGTCTGGTAAAAAACATCGTCGCGAATATCGGCCGCGAAGTAGAGGTTGTTTTTATCCCACCCCATCCAGACTTTTGCGGAAGAATCCAGCGGCCCGGCCCAGGGCCGGAGGCTGTAATAGCGGATTTGATCTTTCTCTACGCCAAGAAAGACCGGCACTATATTCGCCCATTCACTCAAATCCCCGTCAATCTTGGGCGGCTGAGTGAGATGCGGAATATTCCAGGTTACCTGCGCCGGCGCGGCTGCCTTTTCTGCGGCAATAGCAGGAAAGCAGCTTAGACAAATGAGGATGAAAAGCACTGCCCCCAAACAAATGAAACCATGCAGGAGCCAACGAATTTGTACTACCATACTCCCTCCCATCATATCTATGGCAGCTACTCGTGTAACTCCCTGGGATGCCCTATTATTTACAATATACCATGCCGTCGGCGTATTGTCAACCCCTTAATAAGACAAATTGAAAATATATTTCATTGTTTTGCCAGCCGCAGTCAGCCGTTATTATAGCGGCCTATTTGGCGCGTGGTTTTGATCCAGAAGTCCACGATTTCGGGGTCGGTGCCGTCGCAGACGGGGCTGCCGATGCCCATGACGAAGGCGCCGTCTTTGCCGGCAGTTTCAATTTGGCGGCGCACTTCGGACTCGATCTTCGCCTTGTCGCCGGAGAGCAGGACATAGGCGTCGAAATTACCGAAGATGCACTGCTTGGGCCCCAGGATTTTGCGCACTTCTGCGATGGGCTGTTCTGTGCCCTTGACCTGCTCTTCAAAGGTAATTGCGTCCCAACCGAGTTCTTTGAAGGCCGGCAGCATGGGCAGAATATTGCCGCAAAAGTAGAGGATGGACTTTAAGCCCGCGCGATGCATTTCATCCGACATTTGCCGGTGTAGCGGGGCAATCCAATTGCGGTAGGTCGCCGGCGAAATTACGTCCGCCGAACACCAAAGGTCATAGGTGAAGCCGGCATCACAGCCTTCCTGGGCCAGGCGCTGGCAGCGCTCGGGCAGCCCTTCCAGAATCTTTTCGGCCATATAGCAAAAGACTTCGGGATGTTCGTGCAGCAGGATGAGCGCGGTATCAAAGCCCAGAATAGTGCCGACGGCATAGCAGCAGGTGGTGATCCTGCCGATGAGAAAAGTATCGGGGAAGCGCCGGCGAAAGTCCGGCGCCGGCGGCTGGTCCCAGCGGCCCGGGTGGTTCTGCCGGCGGCGTTCAAACCAGGCGTCAACCTCCGCCTTGGTGGTGGGTGGATTTTCCACGACGACGCCGTGAGTGGTGGCTTCGTCGGTCATGGGCTGCCCGGCTGCGTCCATCTCGACCAGGAGATGGCCGTCGCTCAGGAATTCCCATTTGCGGCCGGTTTTGGGGTCGGAAATCCAGACCCGCCCGCCCTCTTCCACAACCTCTTTGCCTTCCAGAAAGCCCTCTCCCCGGCTGAGGGGGATAACCCAATCACATTCATACCGGCGCTGGATCGCCTCGCAATAATCCAGGGTGCTGTAGGAGCCAAGCTGAACTTGCCAGATGGGCTTGCCCATCAGTTTCCAGACGAATTCCGCGCCCCAGATATAGGGCGCGACCGGAACCTGGTCCGGCTTGCCGCCTTCCAAAGCCATGTGCATGCGTTCCCGTGAGGTCATTTCAAATCTCCTTCCAGGGCGGCAGAAGCGGGCCGCCGTTGTGTTCTCGCTTAATAATGTCTCAAGCTTCATCCAAAAATGAGGGGATACGCAAAATCCCTTCATTAACAAGTCTATATTAAGCTACTTGGAAAGATTAGACAAGTCGTCAGGTGATAGTTCAGAGTTGAAAGTTGAGAGTTCAAAGTGCAGAACGCTCTGTGCTCAGGCTTCAGGCTGGGGTTTGCGCGTATGATAATGGCGTCATTATGTCAGGACTTACGCTTTTGAGGGATACCCGCCACACCCGGGACAGCCACCCGCGAAGGCCGGGCCGGTCGCGGAAAATCATCCCTTTTGGACAGGCCTTAATGCAAAAGCGGGACAAATGCAGGGGGTTAGGGAGGGCAAAGGTAAAAGGTAAAGGGGCAAACTGTAGACTGAGAAGCGTAAGTCCTGTTAAAGATAGAGATTCTTCGCTGCGCTCAGAATGACCGTTTTGTTTGCTTTGATTTATACGCGGAGTCTTTGTGAAGAACTAATGTACCGGGTAATGTCTAAAGAAGCTGCTTGAGGGGTATGACCAGGCGGAATTTGTGCAGACCTGATTTACTGAGTATTCTCGAAAACAACAAGTCATCCTGAGCGCAGCGAAGGATCTCTACCTATTGATTTAACGTGATTGAGGAGTGGATTAGACATTCCAAACATTCAGGACTTACGCTTTTGAGGGATGCCCGCCACATCCGGGACAGCCACCCGCGAAGGCCGGGCCGGTCGCGGAAAATCATCCCTTTTGGACAGGCCTTAATGCAAAAGCGGGACAAATGCAGGGGGTGGCAGTCCCGAAGGTGAGTATTTTGCCTGAGAAGCGTAAGTCCTGTATGTTCAAATTTGTGTCGCGGACGGCGCGGCGCGGCTTCCTTATAAAGCGATCTTATAGCTTGACAGAGAACCGCCTCAAGCGATATACTCGGTGCATAAGGACGGGGCAAAAGTGCACTGGTTATGGGGAATTTTGCTGGGATTGGTTCTCACGGCTTCGCTGTCGTTATTGCCGGGAGTATTGATTCAATTTAACATAACCGAGCCGGCAGATTCGATGCCGGTAGCGATTGCGCTGGTGCTCTTTTGCATGCTGGGGGTGCTGATTTTCAAGCCTGCAGAAGCTACAAAGCCGGCAAGAACGTTGCGCGGGCGCGGTAGAGAGGACGAAGAGTGAAGTTACGTTTAGGGCTGCCGAAGGGCAGTCTGGAACAAGCGACCTTTCGGCTATTTGCCCGCGCCGGCTATTATATTTCGCTGGAGCCGCGCTCCTACTATCCCTCGATAGATGATCCGGAGATGGAGGGAGTATTGATGCGCGCCCAGGAGATTCCGCGCTATGTGAGCGACGGCGCCCTGGATGCGGGCATTGCCGGCAAGGACTGGGTGCTGGAAAACCGCTCCAAGGTGGTAACAGTGTGTGACCTGATCTATTCCAAGGGGAGCTTTGCGGCGGCCAAATGGGTGGTGGCGGTGCAGGATAAGGGGCCGATCAAGAAGATCAAGGACCTGCAGGGGAAGCGGGTGGCCACCGAACTGGTGCAAGTAACGAAAGATTTTTTGGCGAAGGCGGGAGTGAAGGCCGAGGTGGAATATTCCTGGGGCGCGACGGAGGTGAAGGTTCCGGAATTGGTGGAGGCGATTGTGGAACTGACGGAGACGGGCACCTCGCTGCGCGCCAATAACCTGCGCGTGCTGGAAACAGTGCTGGAGACCAATGCGCAGTTGATTGCCAATCCGGCGGCCTGGAAAGACCCGTGGAAGAGAAAGAAGCTGGAACATTTGGCCTTGCTGCTGCAAGGGGCGCTTTTGGGCGAAAAGAAGGTCGGATTGAAGATGAATATCGCCCGCAAGAATCTCAAAAGACTGCTCTCCCTGCTGCCGGCGCTGCGGCAGCCGACAGTTTCGCCGCTGGCGGATGAGAATTGGGTGGCGGTGGAGACCGTCATGGATGAAAAGCAGGCGAGAGAGCTAATATTTCAGTTACGCGAGGCGGGGGCAGAGGGAATTATAGAATATCCCTTGAATAAGGTGATACCGTAGAGCGCATTTCAAAAGTAATTTTTTCATTATAATTGAAAGACTTGGTTTTGAAATGCGCACGAAACTGGCTCGAATTTACGGTCAGCTATATTCAAAACTCCTCCAAAAGGAGTTTTGAA
>Ga0315288_10000915_pt1 | contig 37527 bp, 37 predicted proteins | sample YL17G11_20_MG_FD_203454 | JGI IMG/M metagenome (GOLD analysis project Ga0315288, IMG submission 203454) | Sediment microbial communities from Yellowstone Lake, YNP, Wyoming, USA - YL17G11_20 | ecosystem: Environmental > Aquatic > Freshwater > Lake > Sediment | place: USA: Wyoming | collected...
CTCCACTTGGGTGAGGGTTCAAATCCCCAGTCCACTTTTAGATTTGAATACGAGTGGATATGAATCTGATTTGCTTAATCAAACTTTTCAGCTAAAGTTGAACCTGAATTTAACTGTTCAGTAGAAGCTATATATAGAGGGGGGTAGTCTGAAGAGAGCAATAGAGAGCACAGTAAACATCTGAACCCTCCAAAGGCAGATTTGCAGTGTTGGAAAACAATACTTTTAAGTTATTTGTCACCAGTTACAAAAGCAGTTCTGGGCGTTGAAACCATGAAAATGAGAACTATAAAACTAACCCCAAAATTCCTCACCGAAGCCCTGCAAGGAAAAGCAACATCCTTCGCTTCTAACCTGCCAAACGATGTTGAACTTTTAGATTTAAAATTCGACTTATTTTCCAACCAAGTATGTGCTGTCATAAGAAGCGAAAGTTTTGAAGACCTTGCAGAAGCACATCCAATTCCAGAATTAAACATCATCTACACAGCGAAACCTAAAACCGAACCCCAACCAACTTCAGTAAAAAATGAAGACAAGCCCACAACCCTTACCAGACCTGAACTTAGCCCCGCTCCAAAACCGCAAGCCCATTCAAATCAATATACAAGCAAAATAGAAGAAGAATTCAGCCCCGAACAACGCAAGTTACTCAGTTTCAAAGTAGACCAAGACTGCGTCATTGTGAAGCCGACTCAATTCTTGAAAGCAGAATGGGAAGACATAAACGAGGTAGTTAGAAGCTTAGGCGGCAAATGGGTTAAAGGCGACATCATCAGCTACTGGGCAGTTCCACTCCAGCAGAGCTAATTCAGAAAAGTTTGGCTAAGACCTTTTCATTTTTTGCCTATGCAATTTTTCCTGACAGAGGTATAATAAGCCAATCTATATAATATTTTGCAAATAACGGGGAAATGGGTAGAATTCTATTTGGGAAGCAGTTGTGGAAAACTTGGGTTCCCCGCTTAGGTTGAGTTGGATAAAATAAAAAGGCAGCGTAAAGACGTACTGCCGGCTTTAGGTTTTCTTGTGTGCTGAAAGCGCGTCTATTGAACGACTTTTTCCCAACTTGTAACCAAGTCGAGAACTTCCTGAACTGGCTGACCACCGTAGCTCTTCAAGCGTTCCCTAAGCTCAACCTTGTCAACTGCAGCTTTCTGGAAATCCCAGATTTGGCTAGCTTTGTCAGTTAAGTAGAGAAGATTATCTACGCCGGCTCGTGCCATACGGACGGATACTGTCAGTAGCTCGCTTGCTGAGGGCACTTCTCTCGGGTCGTCGCCTGGACCGAAAACGTACAGCGATATGTTGAGGGGCACTTCTTTGAAAGTCTTCTTGAATGCGCGTGTCAGCATTTCCCAGTACCATGGTGTAGCGTAGTTTTTGCTGAACATCACAACTAGAAATTCGTCTGTTAGCGGGGCTAGGTCGTCAAAGTTTATACCGAAACGCTCGTATGAAGTAACTGGGTCAGGGAGAACACCTATGACAAATTTTTTCTTTGCGCGGTCGCGTACTCGTTCGCTTACTTGTGCCATGTAGTCGGTGACTTCTTTTCTGCGCCATTCCAGCCAGCTGAGTCCGCTTTTCTTCCAGAGTTCGTTGCATCGTGGGCATGTGCAGTGGCCGTGCTCTGCAAAGTGGATACTGTTGAGCCAGATTCCTGGACTGTGCCTTGCGACGTCTTCTATGTAGTCTAGTTGTTCTGCTCGGTGTTCTGGTTGTGAGTGGCAGAGGACGTCCCAGCGGACGTTGAAGTTGTTGTTGGTTCTCCACGCTGGACCTAGCGGTGACTGGCTGATCCAGTCTGGGTGGTTGCGTGCGGTAACGTTGTCTCCGAAGATGGCGATGTTGCTGTACATGTCGGATTGCGGCGGCATTCTTCTGCCTACTTCAGGTTTAACGCGGAACAGATGAAAGTCAAAACCTTCAGCTTTCTTTGGTTCAAACACGTATGTGCCGAATTTCATCTTATTGCACCTTTTAACATGCAAAACGTTGGGCGCGGTTATAAAGTTTTGCGTAAAACTCTTTTGTTCTGCTACGAGAACAGATTTTTCTGCTCACGGCTTTTTCAGAACATTCCAAGGAACAACTTTTCCGCCTGAAACGCTAAAACACGTTAAACCGCTAAAAATCCACAGCAAAACTCTAAAACCACTCACTCTATTAACACAAACCTAGGTGCACAAGAATGAGCCAGTGGCACTCCAGAACAGCAAAAGACGCAATCCAAACTTCAGGCACAAACCCAGAAACGGGACTAACAGACCAAGAAGCAGCCAAACGCCTAGCCAAATACGGACCGAACAAACTGGTCGAAGAAAGAGAAATCCGCTTCCTCGCCATTCTACGCGAAGAAATCACTGAACCCATGATTCTCCTCCTCATCGCCGTCGGAGTGCTCTACAGCATCTGGGGCACACTGGCTGACGCCTTAACCATAATCACCATAATCACCATCCTCGTCCTCGTGGAGGTCTGGAACGAATACCGCGCCAAACGCTCCATCGCATCATTGAAAAAGCTCGCTTCACCAACTGCCACAGTACTCCGAAACAGGCAACCAACGGAAGTGCTGACCACACAGATAGTTCCAGGAGACATCTTACTGCTCAAACCTGGCGTAAGGGTACCCGCCGACGCAAGACTCTTGGACGCTGTTGGGCTGGAAGTTGATGAGTCTTCGTTGACTGGAGAATCGTTCCCAGTAGCCAAAGACGCCAACCTAATACTGACAGACGAAACCAGATTCACAGACCGCAAGAACATGGTTTACGCGGGAACCGTCATCACCAAAGGACGAGCCAAGGCACTGGTCACCGCCACAGGCGTCACCACTGAACTGGGCAGAGTAGCAGGAATAACCAAAGCCGCACGGGAGCCGAAAACGCCGTTGCAGTTGGGCATGAAGCAGCTTTCGAAAACACTGGTTTGGATAGCGCTCTTCTTCAGCATACTCATTCCAGTTTTAAGCTTCATAAGAGGCTTGCAACCGACGCCAGAACAGGCAGTGTTATACGGTCTTTCCCTAGCTTTCGTCGTAATCCCAGAAGAACTCCCCATAATAATCACCATGGTCTTAGGTGTAGGAGCCTACTCATTATCCAAGAAAAACGCCTTGGTGAAGCGCCTGCGAGCAGCCGAAACCCTTGGAAGCACCACAATAATCGTCACTGACAAGACGGGAACCATAACCGAGAACAAGATGCGAATTGAAAGCCTCTACTTCGACGGCAAAATCACAAGGAAACAGGATTTTGGGCAAAACGAAAAAGAAGCACTCAAAACAGCGCTGCGCGCAAGCGACGCCATTAAAGACTTAGCGACTAGCGCGGCGCTTAATAATCCGATGGCGCAGGCGATTCTGGAGACCGTCAAGGAAAGCGGTGCAGACATCCGGAAACTGCAGGAAACTTGGGTGCTCAAAGACGAGTTAAGTTTTGATAACAAGCGCAAGCTCGCTTCATACGTGTACCAGCTTGGCAACTCGTTTGTTGTCCTGTCCAGCGGTGCACCAGAAAACGTCCTCGCCAACTCAACAAAACTGCTCGTCCAAGGTCAAGAAACGGCGCTCACAGATGACTTGCAGAAACAAGTTGCAGGCGCGGTTTCAGAGATGGCTCGAGCAGGTCAACGCTTGCTGGCTTTCAGTTACCGCAGGATAACTCCCGCGCAGCGACTGGATAAGCAGAATCTGGAGCAAAACCTCGTCTTCGTAGGTGTAGCCGGCTTCATTGATCCGCCAAGGAAAGAAGTGAAAGGAGCCATTCAGCTTTGCCAAGAAGCGGGAATAAAAGTGATGATGGTTACTGGCGATCATCCGGAAACGGCAAGAGCCATCGCCACACTGGTGGGAATCAACAGCACGAGAGTGTTGACTGGAAGCGAGATCGCCAAAATGAGCGATGACGAGCTGAAAAAAGCGTTAAAAGACACGTTCATTTTTGCCCGAACAACGCCCGAAGACAAACTGCGCATAGTCAAGCTCTTAAGGGAGAACGGCGAAGTGGTCGCGGTCACTGGCGACGGAGTAAATGACGCCCCAGCCCTGAAAGCGGCACACATCGGAATCGCCATGGGCATCCGCGGAACCGACGTAGCAAAAGAAACAGCAGACATGATTTTGGCAGACGATAATTTTGCGACGATTGAAACGGCGGTGAAAGAGGGACGCAAAATCTTCGCCAACCTCAGAAAAGGCGTGCGCTATTACCTTGCCTGCAAAATCGCCTTAGTCGCCAGTTTTCTATTACCCATTGCTCTTGGAATTCCCTTGCCGTTTGCGCCCATCCAAATCATAATGCTGGAACTGTTCATGGACTTAGCGGCTTCAGCAACTTTTGTAGCTGAACCTGAAGAAGCAGGCACCATGAAGAAGCCGCCTTTGGACCCGAACGAGAAGTTCATGAACCGACACATGCTACAAAGCCTCGTTATGGGAGCGTTTAGCCTGTTCGCGGCTGTTTCAGTAAGCTACCTCTTTACGTATTATCAGACGCAAAATCTCTTGCAGGCGCAAACCATGGCTTTCGCAACGTGGATGGTGGGGCACATCTTCCTTGCGCTTAACTTCAGGTCAGAGAAGGAACCGCTGATTAAGCTGGGGTTGCTCTCCAACAAGGTGATGTTGCTTTGGGCGCTGGTGGTTGCGGTGACGTTGCTTGTCGGAACGAACCTGCCGTTTGTAAATGCTGCGCTGAGGATTACGAGCCTTAGCCTTTCTGACTGGGCGTTGGTTCTCGGCGTTTCCTTTGGGGCGACGTTCTGGATGGAACTCAAAAAACTGCTGAAACGCTAACACCCACGCTCCCAAAGAAGTCTTCAGTAAACGTTAAATGAATAAAGCAAAGAAGTTTAACTTCGAAGCTCCTATTCACAAGCAAGCCTGAGGACTGGACATGCCTATAAAATACTACGAAGCTCCAGAAATAAAGAAGCAAATAGACCACCTAGCCGAAGAATGCGAGTTCTTTCACGTTGTTCCCCAGTTCGTTTATTGTGTGCGAAGCAGGGGCTCTAAAGCTAAACGCACCATCGCGCGAATTCACGGTTTAGGCAAGCTCTGGCAGGGAGTGCTTGACATGCCTCCAGCATACACCATCGAGGTCATCTCTGAAATTTACGATAAACTGTCTGAGGAAGATAAAGAGAGAACCTTGGTTCATGAACTCATGCATATTCCAGGGGGTTTCGGGGGCGGTTTTCGTCCGCATAAGGGTTATGTGGAGCGTAAAATGGTTGAAGAAGTCTATGCTAAGATGAAGAAGGCAAGGGCAGCCAAGAACTCCAAGTTACCATGGTAAGCAAATCAAGGATTTATAGTGAAAGTTTAATAGCATGGAAAAGAAGGGAAAAAGAAAACGAGTCTAACGTGTGACTTATCCACACACGAGGCACCAAGAGGACCGATAAATGAAGCATGTTCTAAAAAGCCTAAAGCACAACGGAATATTCGTTCCAGAGTACAAATTCCAAGGATTCACTGTCAATATCCAAGGACAAACCATAAAACTAAAAGAGAAAAGCGAGCAGATGGCAGTCGCGTGGATAAGGAAAAGGCAATCCGCCGTTTCACCACCTGACAAGGTTTTCATGAAAAACTTCATGCATGAGTTTCTTGAACAGCTGAAACTGGAAAACCCATCATTAAAATTCTTAGATTCCTTCACTTCAGAGTACATCAAGAAAATAGAAAACTACAACTCAAACGACGTAGGCAGCACCACAGCCCCAATCCACGCAGATATTGATTTCTCCGAAATTTCAAACTGTGTGGAGCAAGAAAAACAAAATAAACTTAACCTGTCTCAAACCGAAAAGAAACAAATCGCCGAGCAACGCAAAATTCAAAGAGAAAAACTAAAAGAAAATTTTGGTTTCGCTGAAGTTGACGGGCAAAAACTAGAAATCGCCAACTGGACAGCCGAGCCTTCATGTCTTTTTGCTGGTCGCGGTGACCACCCGCAACGGGGCAAATGGAAGGAAGGTCCACGGGAAGAAGACATAATCCTTAATTTGCCCAAGGACACGCCTGTGCCGTCTGGAAACTGGAAAAGCGTGGTTTGGGAACCCCAGAAAATGTACGTTGCTAAATGGGAAGATAAGCTCACGGGGAAAATCAAGTACGTCTGGTTCTCGGACTCAGCGTTTTTCAAGCAGAACCGCGAAAAAGAGAAGTTCAAAAAAGCTGACATGCTGGGCAAGCAAATTGGAAAAATTGAAGATCACATCCTCAGAAACCTCGACTCAAAAGACGAGAACAAAAGGAAAGTAGCCACGGTCTGCTGGCTTATTCTTAACCCGAACATGAGGGTTGGCGACGAAAAAGACCCTGACGAAGCCGACACAGTTGGCGCAATAACGCTCCGAGCAGAGCACATCAAGATAGAAGGCGACATGCTACACTTTGATTTCTTGGGGAAGGATTCTGTGCGCTGGGTCAAAAACGTGAAAGCTCCGCCAGCCGTGGTAGACAACATCAACTACTTCTCAAAGAACAGCAAGGAGTACCTGTTCGAAGGCATAGACAGCAAGAAGGTTTCGCGTTTCCTCAGCGAAAAAATGCCCGGATTAACAGCCAAAGTGTTCCGTACTTGGCGATGCACCAAAACCGTGAAGGAAGAACTGGAGAAAAGCGGAGTCAAAAAAACCGACCCAGACTACCAAAAAATGTACGCGGCAAAAATGGCTAACCTAAAAGTTGCAGAAGTGGCAAATCACAAAAGAAAAATTCCGCCTACCTTTGATGAGCGATTAGCCAAAAAAGAAACCCACCTAAAAGAACTTGAGACACAGCTGACGCGGAAAAAAGCTGAAGGCAAGAAAACAGAGTCGCTCAAAACCAGAATTGAAAAAGCCAAACTAGACCTAGAATTAACAAAGCGCACCCGAGAATACAACTTGGGCACTTCCTTAAAATCGTACATTGACCCTACCGCATACGTGAAATGGGCAAAGAAAGTCAACTTCAACTTGGAAAAGTTCTATCCCACGACGCTGCGCAAAAAGTTCAGCTGGGCGCTACAGGACAAATCTGAAACCGAGTGCACACCTGCATGAAAATCAGCGAAGTGAAAGATGGCGCAATAATCGAGGTTTTTGTTAAGCCAAGCTCCCAAAAATTCGAAGTCACTGTTGAAGATGATGAAGTGGTTGTCCGCTGCACTGAGGAACCAGTTAAGGGCAAAGTGAATAAAGAACTCGTGAAAGAATTATCCAAACTTTTTCACAGTAAAGTCGAGATTGTTTCTGGTTTAACTTCAAAACAGAAAAAGCTCCTCGTAAAATGCGTTGACAAAAACGAAGTTGAACGCATCTTGAACCTTAAGTGAAAAAACTTAACCCTGCGTTTTGAACCGTAGCATGGCGGCTATTCCGCCGAAAGCGTTCTTCAGCATTTGGCCTTCTTCAGTCTCGCCGCTAATCATCTCCACATCGGTGTTCGAGTACTCCGCTATCTGCGCAAGATCATCCACAATATCCTGTTTGTCAACTATGGCTAAGGATGGTGCTGTGCATTTCGGGCACGGTTTACCCACTAGCCCCTGTTCGAAATTCGCCATGTTCTGATTCTTTACGGTTTGCTGTTCATGGTAGCCGCATGCGCCGCATTTGACTGTGACGCGTGAAACATCAATACTTTCCGAGAGCAGGAGTGTTCTGACTGCGCCTGCTTCGAGGGCTCTTCGAACTTCGACTTCGCCGTACGTTATCATTCCTGTGTCGTGTCCGACTTCGTAGAGGAACTTTTGCATAATATCTTTTTCTTCAATGTAGCGGACTTTCTTCATGATTTCAGGCGCTTTCTCCACGACTTCTTTCACGCCTTGCTCTTCCACGTAAGCCGTGTCGACGGTGTCTATGATTTTGTTTTTCAGCTGGTAATGGAGGTAATCGCCTTTCTCGAAATCAAATTTTGTGTGTCCTGGACCTCCAAGTATTATGCCTTTGAGCGTTTCGATAGGCAGGAACACTTCATTAGCATGTTTCCCTACACGGGTGTAGTATTCGTTGAGTTGCATGTCTCTCAGGCGTTCGTATCGTCTGGCTGATTGTCCACCTGCACGGGTTTTTCCAGCTACTCCAGAATGCATTTCCCGAACGATATCAAGCCGTTTGCCTTGGAGCGTGGCAATTGTAGCATGCGAGGCATCTACTAGAAGAATGCCGTACGTTTCTTTCTCCCGCAGCATCTCCTGCAAATGTTCCGCGTGGAAACGCGAATCGCATCGATACAAGTAAATCTTAATCGGTTCAGGCGGCACAATAACGTAGGTTTCCATGCGTTCGCTGCCTGGTCCGCCACCTGCTTGAGGAATGGCGCCGCAGAAAATCACAATTCCTTTTTCTCCCGGGTCCTTGAACAGTTTGAGGCGTTGTTGGACTTTGACGATGGCGTCTTGAACGTTCTTGCGGGTGGTTGTGGATTTGATGTTGGATGCTGTGCCGTATTCGTCGCGGAGCATGTTTATGGCGTCGCTGATTTGTTTGCCGGGAGGAACATAAATCGTAATGAGTTCTGTGTGACTGCCTTCTTTATTGGATAGCGTGTTCAGTGTTTTTCGGAGTCGGAAAAGTTCAAGAGAGGTCTTTTTTGCGGTGCTCAATTGTTTTCACTAATCACCAGTAGTTTAAGCTATAAGTTACGTTGTGTCTAATCAAATAAAAGTTCCGTAATAAAAGGAAGGTTATGTTGCGCCTATCGCGTCTTTCAAGAAAGCCTTGAAAGGACCAAGTTTACCGCCGTAGTTGCCTGACGAGATTTTCACGACACCAGGTGAGTTTGCGGCTGCAATTACACCTTGCTTCATACCGTTCTTGACGGCGTCGAGAGTTAAGCCGTTCATGACGATTTCATAGACGCTTTGGACGCCTTCAGGAACAAACGAATCGGGCACAAGTGTTTTCAGTGTGGGGCAGTAGGGATGGTTTGTTGAGGCTTTCATTTTGTATTTGAGTGAGCCGGCTTTGCTGCCTGCTCGGCATACTCCTCCTGGGAACGGCATGATAACGTCTGGTGCACGTGCGCGGATTGCGTCTGCTGCGGCTTCTGCTGCTTTAAGTCCTGCTTGCTGGTTTTCGGCGAATATCATAAAGTTGCCTCCTGCTACAGCTTCCATTGCGCCGAAGCCATTTTCCACGATGAAGCTGCCTTCCATGACTGGGATTCTCCAGCATTTTCTTCCGCCAACCATTGTTTTCTTTTGGAAGCCGTCTCCGAAGTAGCGTAGGCTGCTGCCCACGTTGAGGACGCGTTTGCCTGTGAGGCCGTTGAAGGCTGCGGTTGTTGGGCAAGTCATGATGCATTGGCCGATGCGTTCCATGAGTTGGTGCTTTAGCTCGAAGCGGTCGCGGTTGTAAATTTGAACAAGTGCGCCTGGACGTTTGTCGGGGGTTTGGTCTGCTGGGACGTAGCTTTCCACGGCTGCTTCGGCAGGTGCCATGATGACGCTTGTGGCAAAACCTGTGGTGACAGTTGCGGCGATTTGTGCCCATTTCTCATTTTGCGCAGTTATCAAAACTCTTCCAGCCCAAAGCGCAAACATTTCAGCAAAGGTATCTTGGATTTTCAGCGTGTTCCCCGCTGCGGATTTCACGTTGAAAACTTTTTCTTTGTCGTCGTAGCCGATGATTTCCAGTTTGGTATTGTCGTTTGACATGAGTGAAACCTTGGATTCTGTTGTGTCTGGTATAATTTAAGAGTTTTCGTGGAACTGAAGCGCTTGGAAACGACTATACCCCCCTTATGTATACGCTCGACCTGAGCGCGGAACGTGGTTTGCGGTTGAGAACGTTGGGTCTAACTGCTCTCTGTGACCTATCCCCCCTCTATTTATAGATTCTACTGGGGTTTAGACTACTGTTTGACTTGTAGAAGGCTTTGGCGCCCCTCTTGCTCTGCACAGACCCCCCTGCCTTATATTAACACTGAAACGCTAAGTGAATTGCCTGCTCTACCTTTAGAACAAAAACGGTTTGTGAATTGCGGAAAAAGGAGTTGGCGCTTGGTGTTTTGGAGGGTTCGCGGTTGGTTAGTCCATGAGTACGGCTGCGAGTGTTTGTCCTTTGTCGTTGCCTTTTTGGACTGCGACGGCGAAGATGTGGACGCCTGACTTCCAAGTTTCCATGTTGATTGGGACAACGTTGAGGTAGTAGAAGCCGGGCAATCTTCCTGCAAAGCAGCTGGAAATGTTCACAAGTGACCCTCCGGGACCCACAATCATGGGGTCTACCTTGAAGTTGTCTACAGTAAGTCCAGTTACGGGTTCTCCGTCTGCGGTTGTTACCGAGACTACTATGTAGTTTGACAGCCTGTTTCCAGGAGCAGCTACGGTATCTTCTGATAGAGCGGTTACGATTAGTCTTGCCATTAAGTTCCCTCGTGTTGGCATTCTATTTTGGTTGTTCTTAAAAAAGCCTTTTGAGTAGCTAAAAGTCTCTTTCGCTTTTATGTTTAGGGCTTAACCGCGTTACGGATGCGCTCGTTTATTGTATGGTATTGCTCAGGCGTGAACAATTCCTCTTCGCAAGCGGGGCATCTGAGCACCTTTACATTTGGCAGAAAAATACCGTCATACTCAAAGTCAACTTCAACTTCCAGAAACGCCACACAGCACTTTGGACACATCAAAGCGCCTGCCTGCACAGTTCCTTCATGAGAGTTATCACGATTACTTGCCATTCTAGCCACTACATCCAATAAAAACTGCCGAGCTAATAATGTCTTCCTGAACTATTCAGCCTTCGCTCTTAAATGTTCAAGTTCTACTGTTGACTGCTGGTTGCGGAAATCGTGAAAGTACTTCAGCCATGGTGTTCGCAAAGACAGTCCTATTGCGAAAAACGTAAAATTATTAATGAATTCGGAAAAAGTATAAATAGCACACTACCGAATATTAGCTCTGGAAAGAGGAAAACACAATGACATTATTCAGTGGTTGTTACACCGCTCTCGTAACCCCCATGCGAAACAATCGCGAAATAGACTACGAAGGGTTACGGAGATTAGTTGAATTCCAAATCAGAGAAGACGTAAACGGTATCCTAGCCGTTGGCACCACGGGCGAAAGCCCCACCTTAGACTGGAATGAACACAACAAAGTCATAGAAAGAGTGCACGAGTACGTTGGCGAAAAAGGCTTAACCATCGCGGGAACAGGAAGCAACTCTACGCAGGAAGCCATAGAAGGCACCGTGCATGCACTCCATATCGGCGTAAAATGCGTCTTGCTCGTGGACCCGTACTACAATGGACCAAGCAGCCTTGAGATACGCAGAGAATACGTCGAACCATTAGCAGGGCAGTTCCCTGAAGTCCAACTCATCCCCTACGTCATCCCAGGCAGAACAGGATGCCAACTTCTCCCACAAGACCTCGCCATTCTCCACGAGCAATATCCGAACGTGCGCACAGTGAAGGAGGCGACAGGCGACCTTGAAAACATGAAGCTAACGCGGAAACTCTGCGGAGACGACTTCGACATCCTATCAGGCGACGACGACAAGACATTTTCCATGATGACCACAGAGGAAATTGCGGCAAGCGGCGTCATCTCCGTCACATCCAACGTCGCACCACACGCCGTAAGCGATATGGTACACTACATTCTCGACGGCAACGAAGACGAAGCAAACAGAGTCGCCCAAGCACTGCAACCGCTCTTCAGCATAGTTACTGTTAAAACACAAGAACAGACACCTTACGGTCCAATAGCGTGCAAGGCAAGGAACCCGCTCGCATACAAGACACTCATGAACGTTCTAGGCATGCCCTCAGGACCCTGCAGGCAACCACTCGGGAAAATGACACGCAACGGCTTAGAAGCAGTCGTCTCAGCCGCTCGGAAAGTGTACGAGAACAACCCCCAAATCCTCACGCCCATAGAACAATTCTTCGATGTTGACCTGAAAGAACGATTATACAACCCGCGATTCTTGGAGGGACTTTACTACGCTTAAGCTGTGCATAGCAGGCGCCGCAGGAAAGATGGGTAATGCCATCATCCACGAAGCCGCAAGCAAAGGTCACCAAATAATAGGCGCCATAGAAGCATCTGGCAACCCATGCATAGGCAAAAGCCTCAGGGAACTCGGCATCTGCAACTCTGACACGCGCATCGTTGGACCCGACAGACTCAGCGAAGCCGCCAGAGAAGCGGACGTTTACATCACATTCACGTCGCCCGCAGCGGAGGTCCAAAACATCCCAGCGGTAGCGAAACTCGGAAAAAGAATAATCCTAGGTACCACTGGCTTCACGGAAGAACAAAACCGCCAAATCCGAAACGCTGTTGAAGGCAAGGTTCCAGCCGTCTTCTCGCCCAACTACTCCGTAGGCGTCAACATTCTCTTCAAGCTCGCCCAAGTGCTCAAGGCTTTCCCAGCGGAATACAACTTCAGCATAAGCGAAATCCACCACACCGCCAAGAAGGACGCGCCAAGCGGCACAGCTGTGAAACTAGGTCAAATAATAGCAGGCATACGCGGGTACACATCAACAGTCTACGGAAGAGAAGGCATCAGCCCGCGGAAAACCGAGGAACTAGAAATCGTTGCCATGCGCGCAGGCGGAGTACCAGGCATCCACGACCTCATAGTCGCAGGACCATACGAAATGCTCAGGATAGAACACACCGCCTTCTCAAGAAACGTATTTGCTCAAGGCGCAGTGTACGCTGCTGAATGGCTAAGCAAGCAGAACCAGCCCCGAATCTTCAGCATGGGCGACGTCTTAGGACTCACTTGAAACGAAACCTGTGAACCACACAGCAACCATCAACATTTTTATCGAAGAACACTAACAAAAGAGCAGAAGAAGCGATAATTAATGTCGTCGAAACGTAAAGTAGCAATACTAGGCGCCACCGGAGCCGTTGGACAACGATTCATCCAACTGCTACAGGGGCACCCATGGTTCAAAATCGAAGTACTCGCAGCATCAGAAAGGTCAGCAGGCAAAAAATACAACGACGCCTGCAACTGGGTCATGGAATCCAACCTGCCCAAAGAAATCGCTGAAATGACCGTGACAGACGCCACCGTTCAGGCAGTGGAAAAAGCAGGAGACGTAGACATAGTCTTCTCCTCCCTACCAGGAGAACTTGCAGGACCTGTTGAAGCGGAATTCGCGGCGCTGTACCCTGTCTTCAGCAAGGCAAGCGCGCACAGGATGGAAAAAGATGTCCCCCTCCTCATACCCGAAGTTAACCCTGAACACTTGGCGCTCGTGCCCATCCAGAAGAAGCAGAGAGGCTGGAAAGGCTTCATCACCACAGACCCTAACTGCAGCACTATTCAACTAGCTATGACGCTGAAGCCACTCATGAGCTTCGGGCTAAGCCAAGTTATGGTTACAACTATGCAGGCGCTAAGCGGCGCAGGTTACCCAGGCGTACCTTCACTGGACATAATCGACAATGTTGTGCCCTTCATCTCGAAGGAAGAAGAGAAAATGGAGTGTGAAAACCTCAAAATACTGGGCGCTTTCAACGGCAAAACGGTGCAAGACGCCGATTTCGTCATCAGCGCAAGCTGCAACAGAGTCCACGTCAAAGACGGGCATCTGGAATCGGTCTTCGTGAAACTCGACAGGAACCCATCGCTGGAGGAAGTTGAAGAAGCGTTCAGGAAATTCCGAGGTGAACCGCAACGGCTGAAGCTGCCCTCGGCTCCAGAGAACCCCATCGTGGTTAGGAAGGAACAGAACAGGCCGCAGCCCAGATTCGACAGGGACGAAGGCAAAGGCATGAGTGTGGTCGTTGGTAGACTGCGGAAGGACCCGATTATGACGATGAAGTACATGTGTCTAGGGCATAACACCATTCGCGGCGGCGCTGGCGCGGGAATTCTGAGCGCTGAGCTGATGGTGGCGAAAGGATTAGCTTAAAGCTAACCTCTAGTGTATACTATCTAACGAAACACGATACTGGTGAGAATAAGTGAACACGCTTAACCAGCCATTAGAAAACAGAAACAGCCAACTCTTCATCGACGGGGTCTCCGCCAAAACCCTCGCAGAAGAGTTCGACACTCCCTTGTACGTGATAAGCGAAACACGAATCAGAAAAAACTACCAACGCATCCAAAAAGCACTATCACGCAACTACGGGAAGATCAGGATTTTCTACGCTGCAAAAGCAAACTCGAACCTCGCCGTCCTGAAGATACTGGAGACTGAAGGCGCCAACGTGGACGCGGTCAGCCCAGGCGAAGTTTTCATGGCGTTAACAAGCGGCTTCACTCCTGACCGCATATTGTTCACTGGAACAAGCGTCAGAAATGACGAGCTCAAGTTCCTCGCAGACTCAAACGTCACCGTAAACGTGGATTCACTATCACAACTAGACAGACTACTGAAGATTAGAGTGCCAAAGGTTCTGTCGGTCAGAGTTAACCCAGAAATAGGCGCAGGACACCACAGCCACGTCATCACCGCAGGCAAGCACTCAAAATTCGGCTTATGGGAAACAGACGCGCTTAAAGCGTACTCAACAGCGAAGAAGGCGGGCGTTAAGAAGTTCGGGATACATATGCACATAGGCTCCGGCGTCCTCGACGTGAAACCATTCGTTTCAGCCCTTGACAAGCTCTTAAACATCGCAAAGCGAGTTCATGACCAAGCGGGAGTGAACTTTGAGTTTGTTGATGTGGGCGGCGGAATTGGCGTTCCTTACAAGCCTGAGGATAAAGAGTTAGACTTGGCGCTTTACTCCGACAAAGTGCTCTCCCTCTTCAAGAACAAGACGCGCCAGTACGGTTTGGGCGAACCCTTCTTCTGCGTGGAACCGGGCAGATTCCTCGTAGCAGACGCCAGTGTCCTATTAACCTCTGTAAACACGGTGAAAACCACACCTTTCAAGAAGTTTATCGGAGTGGACGCGGGCTTCAACACGCTAGTGCGACCCGCCATGTACGGTTCATATCACCCCATCCTTGTAGCGAACAAGCTGGGCGCTCTTGAAGAAGAGAAATGTGACGTTGCTGGACCCATCTGCGAGTCAGGCGACTTGCTGGCGAAGGATAGGCGTTTGCCAAAGATTGAGGAGGGCGACTTGCTGGCGGTTTTGAACGCTGGAGCGTATGGATTCTCGATGAGCTCACAGTACAACGCTAGGCCAAGAGCCGCTGAAGTTCTGGTGAAGGATGGAAAGTACAAGTTAGTAAGAGAGCGAGAGCAACTTGACGATTTGATGTCAAGTCAGCGAATGTCATCAGAGTGGCAACAATGAAGTTCTGGAAGATGCATGGCTTAGGCAACGACTACGTGGTAATCGACAACAGAGACGAAAAAATTGGCAACGCAGAAGCGGTCAAATTAGCCAAGAAGCTCTGTGAAAGAAGACTTTCCATAGGCGCAGACGGGCTGCTTCTCGTCTCAAATTCAACTGTGGCAGATGTGAAGATGCGGATTTTCAACGCTGACGGAAGCGAAGCTGAATTGTGCGGCAACGGCATCCGCTGCTTCGCCAAATACTGCTACGAAAACAATGTGGTCAGAAAAGACCAGTTTGAAGTGGAGACACTGGCTGGTGTGAAGCGTGTTTGGTTGACCGTGAAAAACGATGAGGTCAAAGCAGTAAAGGTGGACATGGGAACTCCGAACTGGGACAGAAGCGCGCTCCCTATGAAGGGAAAGGGCCCATGTGTCAGCGAAGACCTCGAATTAGAAGAAGAAAATTACAAGATGACTTGTCTTTCGATGGGAAACCCACACTGCATCGTATTCGTAAACAACGTGGACGAATTTCCAGTGGAGTATATTGGACCGCTGATTGAAAATGACGAAGCTTTCCCTAAGAGAACAAACGTCGGCTTCGTCCAAGTCCTCAACAAGAACGAGTTGAAAGTGCGTGTTTGGGAGAGAGGCTGCGGAGAAACCTTAGCGTGCGGCACAGGCGCTTGCGCTGCTGCGGCTGCAGCAAACAAGCTCGCAAAGGTTGGTAGCAAAGTTACGGTTCATCTGCTCGGCGGAGACTTGCAAGTAGACATCGCAGAGCACTTGTTTATGAGCGGGGCAGTAGAGAAAGTTTTTGAAGGAAGACTGTTTAAGAACTAAGAGCGTGACCAGAAACATGAAGATCGAGTTTGCTGACCGAGTGAAGAGGCTGCCGCCTTACCTTTTTGCTGAAATCGAGAAGTTGATAAAGGAAAAGAAAGCGCAGGGAGTTGACCTTATCTCTTTGAGCATAGGTGACCCTGACCTTCCGCCCCCACAATTCGTGATTGATTCGCTCAAGGAAGAAGTGGCGAATCCGAAAAATCACAATTATTCCTTCAGCCAAGGCGAACCAGACTTCAGGCAGGCGGTGGCAGACTGGTACAAGAAAAGATTCAACGTTGACTTAGGTCAAGAGCAAGTAGTGGCGCTTTTGGGCGCCAAGGAAGGCATAGCAAACATCGCTCGAGCCTTCGTGAATCCAGGCGACCAGGTGCTTGTGCCTGACCCAGCTTACCCTGTCTACGCTAACGGCAGCACCATACTGAACGACGGCGTAGCCGTGGCATTGCCCCTGCTTGAGGAAAATGGTTTTAAACCTGACTTTGAAGCGGTGAACCCGAAAAAAGCCAAGATAATGTTTCTGAATTACCCGAATAACCCGACTAGCGCCACCGTGGACAAAAAGTTCCTCGAAGAGGCGGTTGAGTTTGCGCGGGATAACAACATTATCCTGTGCTATGACAACGCGTACTCGGAAATCAGCTTCGACGGGTACAAGCCGCCCAGCATCCTAGAAGTTGACGGCGCAATGGACGTGGCTGTCGAGTTTCACTCCTGCTCAAAAACCTTTAACATGACAGGAGATAGGATAGCCTTCGCCGTTGGAAACAAGCAAATCATCAGCGGGTTGACGAAGGTGAAGTCGCAGGTTGACTCTGGACCTCCAGTGTACATCCAAAAAGTAGCCGCTAAAGCGCTCCAAAGCTATGTCAGCAACGAGCCGCCTGAATTCTTGAAGAAGAATAATCGGATTTATGCTGAAAGGCGAGACGTTCTGGTTGACAGTCTTTGTCGAATGGGTTTCGAATGTGAGAAGCCGAAAGCTACGTTCTACGTTTGGGCAAACTGCAAATCTAACTCATTGGAATTCGCCACGAAGCTGCTTGATGTGGGCGTGGCTGTGACTCCCGGCATAGGTTTCGGGATATATGGAGAGAGCTACGTGAGGTTTTCGTTGACTCAGCCCAAGGAAAAGATAACGGAAGCCTGCGACAGAATACGTAAACTTTTCAGATAAAAGCAGATTGCAAAGATAAAAAAATCAAGAAACAGTAAAAAAATTAGGTTGTTTGGCTCAGTTCGGGAGGAGGCTGCACTTGCATGTCTTGCATGATCGGGGCAAAGCTTTTCTTGGCACGGTTCTTCTTTAGAACAGCTAACTTGGCAATCTCTTCTTTGTTTACGCTTCCTCTTGCTAAATTGAGGTTCTCAAGCAGCTTTTTCCCTTTTTCTGAGCGCACTATAACGGTTGAGTATCCGTCGTCGCTTCCCACAGAGCCAACTGAGATGTCGGCGAGTTTTGCGGTGAAGTCATCACAGTAAACGCATCCTTTTTCCACCGCTTTGCTCAGGTCTCTTACGCTGGTTGAGTAGTCTTTTCCTTCAATCCGTACGATGTATTTCCCTTTGTGTATCTGTGTTTTCTCCGATTTATCTAAGTCAACACCGAGGAGTCTTTGCGTTTCTTCTTTTAGCTTTTCATAGTCAAACGCCTCGAAACAGAACAATCCCAGTATTGTGATATCCATATCTGGAAAATCGGTAAGCAGGCTTTGTTGAATCTTTCTTGCTGCTCGAACTTCGCAGGCTGTGCCGACGATTGCGATTTTCTTCTTTCCTTTGTTGATTAGCTCGCCTAGTTTCGACATCATTTTTACTCGTAAGTACTTGGTCCCTTTGGCTTTCATTAATTCATCAACGTTTTCTGCTATGACGGCTTCTGCTTTGTATCCATCTATTCGCTGAACGACGATGGCGGTGTCAAATAATCCTCTTTGCATACCTGAAACCAACAATGCTGTTGCTACTCCGCCGTCTTGTCCGTCTATCGTGCTTTTCGCGGAAAATATGTCGTTATAGACTCCGAGGTTTTCGTCTTTTGTTCCTGTCAAGAATTGCTTTTCTATTTTTTCAATATCTTCGGGCAGCGTCGGATAAGTATTAACCCGTATTTTCTTCGATTTCGTTGGACAAATGATGGCGCAGGCACCGCATCCGATACAATCGTCAGAAAGCTCGTTGTATGGTGCTGTGACTTCTCGCTCTACGCCTCGTTTTGCGAAGTTAATGCCGTACACGCCGATTCGTTCTTTACAAACACGAGTGCATAAGCCGCAAAGAATGCAATCCTCTTCCTCGTCTTTTATCCAGAATCGTGGCTTTTGAACTCCATATTCTTGTGCCATATCCTGTATTTTCTTAACCTTTGGACAGCGCGCCAACAAGAGTTCGAGGAGCATTTTGCGAGTTTTCAGAACCTTTTCAGACTTTGTGTGGACTGTGAGGCCTTCTTCTACTGGGTAATTGCATGAAGTCACAATCCTTTTCCTTCCACGCTTATCCACAATTTCTACTGAACACAAACGGCAAGCGCCGAAGGGTTCGAGAGCACTCGAATAGCATAGAGTGGGGATGTCAATTCCCATGTTTCTCGTGACGTCAAGAATTGTCGCTCCTTCTTTGGCTTTGACTTCTTTGTCATCTATCCTTAGGGTTACCTCTTTTGCTTCCATTTCAGTTCCCTCCGACTCTCTTTATCAATCGCTGTTCCTCTGGAATAGGCGACGGCACCGGTTTACCAGATATCTTCGTCACTGCCCTGAATTTAGGCGGACAAACATCAAAACATGTAGCGCATTTGGTGCATTTTGACTGATCAATCACATGAATCTTGTTCTTCTCTCCGTTGACAGCGCCGACCGGACAGTTCCTGAAACAAAGAGTGCACGCATTACACTTCGAGGGGTCGATGTAATAGGCAATCAAGCTTTTGCAAACTAACGCCGGACATCTCTTTTCCTTTATGTGCGCTTCATACTCGTCCCTGAAATAACGGATTGTGGTCAACATTGGATTCGCAGCAGTCTGTCCCAAAGCACATAAAGAAGCAACGCTCGTAGTTTCTCCTATTTCTTGAAGTTTCTCGATATCTCCTTCTTTTCCTCTACCTGCCGTAATATTGTCTAATATGTTTCTTGCCTGCTTCAATCCCTCACGGCAAGGCAAACATTTGCCGCATGATTCGTCGCAGAGAAAGTTAACGAAGTAGCGCGCTACATCCACCATGCAATTATCCTCGTCCATCACGATCATTCCGCCAGAACCCATGATTGAACCTAACTTGGCAAGTTCATCAAAGTCCACAGGAGAATCGAGATATTGCTCAGGGATAACACCGCCGGAAGGTCCGCCTGTTTGGACAGCTTTAAACTTCTTTCCGTCTCGAATTCCACCCCCGATCTTGAAGATTATGTCCCTTAACGTCATGCCCATCGGGACCTCGACTAGTCCAGTGTTGTTTACTTTGCCTGCCAAAGCGAATATCTTTGTGCCCTTACTGCCCTCCGTGCCTATTGACGCGAACCACTCCGCGCCATTATTTATGATAAGAGGCACGTTCGCCCATGTCTCAACATTATTCAGCACGCTCGGTTTATCCCAGACTCCCTTTTCTGACGTGTGGACATATTTTGGTCTCGGTTCTCCAACTTTTCCTTCTATTGCCGTCATCAGGGCGCTTGATTCGCCGGAAACAAAAGCGCCAGCTCCTTTATGGATCTTAACCTTGAAGTCAAATCCCGACCCAAAAATGTCCTTGCCCAATAATCCATACTCCTTTGCTTGGTCGATGGCTAATTGCATGTTTTCGACTGCGAGAGGATACTCCTGCCTTACGTAGATGAAACCTTCGTGTGAACCGATGGCAAAGGCTCCGATTATCAGACCCTCAAGAATGCTGTGCGGATTTCCCTCCATTAATGCACGGTTCATAAAGGCTCCAGGATCGCCTTCGTCGCAATTGACGATGACGTATTTGGGTTCACCCGATGCCTTGCGTGTGGATTCCCATTTTCGAACTGTTGGGAAACCGCCTCCTCCGCGCCCACGCAGATTAGCTTTTCTAACTTCGTCAAGCACCTGCTCGGGCGTCATCTGGTAGAAAACTTTAGCTAAAGCTGAGTAGCCGCCTAGTGCGATGTAATCTTCTATGCTCTTCGGGTCTACTTTTGCGTTGTCGTCGAGGAGAATTCGTTTTTGAAATTTGTAGAATGGAATTTCTGTTAGATTCCTTGCTACTTCTCCCGTGACAGCATCAGCGTAGAGTAAGCGTTCAACAATTTCTTTGTTAAGCAGAGTTTTCGACACGATTTCGGGTACGTCGGTCGCCTTCACCCTAAAATAATAGATTTCTTCCGGGTAGACGACAACCCGTGGCCCTTTCTCGCAGAATCCAATGCAGCCCGTCTCTTTGATTTCTACCTTGCCCTCCAGACCCCGATTCTTGAATTCTTCTTTAAAGGCTCTGAGGACATCTTTGACGCCAAGGGCTTCGCAACCAGTGCTTACGCACATTGCAATGGCTAGCTTCTTTGGGTCTTTTTTGGCAAGGATGTCTTTTCTTTGTTTTTCTAGGTCACTGGGAGATCTCAAACGTTCCATATTTTCCACTCCTTTTCTAATTGTAGCTGGAAAGCAGTTTCCCAACATTCGAGGACGTTTGCTTTCCATGATATTGCCCATCTATTTCTACTACTGGTCCAAGGGCGCAACAACCTAGACAGTTAACGGTTTCCAAGGTAAACTTGTCGTCAGCGGTTGTCTCCCCAGCTTTAATGCCTAAAGTACGCTCGACTGAGTCCAGAATTCTAGTTCCTCCGCGCACGTAGCAGGCGGTTCCAGAGCAAACTCTGACCACATGACGACCTCGAGGTTTGAGGCTTAACGCGGTGTAGAAGCTTGCTACTCTGTAAATTTCGCTTACTGGAATTTTGAGCCTCTTGTTTATTCTCATAATTGCTTCTGGTGGTATCCAGTTTAGAGCCTTCTGAATATCTAGCAGTAACTGAATCAAGACCCCGGTTTCACATTCGTATTTGTCAATGATCTTGTCTACTCTATCGATACTCATGTTCCATCGGCCCCTTCAATAGACTGGAAAAGACCGTTTTCCACTAAATAAGGTTTACTTATTCGTTATAGTGGTTCATATTGTATATATTCAAATAGGAGATGTATTAACAAAATAGTGTTATACATTAATTGAGGGAAAAAATTTGGAACGAAGAATAATGTCACTAGGCAGATCATCCATGGTAATCTCTCTTCCGAAGAACTGGATGCAGTTAAACGAATTAAACAAAGGCGACGTTGTTTCGTTCGCCATTCAACGTGACCGTTCCTTAGTTGTTTATCCAAGCGCTCAGAAGAAGACTGAAACCAAAGAAATAATCCTCCACATCGGGCTAAACGACGATGAAACCTTGATTACACCAAGAATAATCGGATGCTACTTGAACGGGTACACTGGCATCACACTCATCTCCGAAAATATCTTCTCCATCCCACAAAGAAAATCGATCCGAAACATAGCTGGAATGCTCTATATGAGAATCATGGAGTCCAGTGCAAAGGGTATCTACATTCAAGCTCTTATGGACGAATCCAAAGCATCACTTGAACAAGCAATCCAGAGGATGCACCTGATCTCTCAGTCAATGTGCGAAGACGCCTTCACCGCATTAAAGAACAATAACCTTGAGTTGGCGAAAGCCGTATTCTCCATGGACGACGATGTAGATCACTTCACTTTCTTCATACTGCGACTCCTTAGGAACGCTGCACAAAACCCCGTCTTGGCAAACGAACTTCGCGTAGACCCTTTAGATTGTATGGACCACGAAACTTTGGTCTACTCGATGGAACACGCCGCAGACTATGCGGCAGACGTGGCACGACATATGATAATGTTAGATGGGACCAAAGAAGAAATACCTAACGACATTTGCGAACTTATGCACATGGCAGGAACCCTCGCCGTGGCGTCATACACCAAAGCGGTCAACACTTTCTTTTCCAAAAATGTCCCAGTCGCAGTTGAAATCTTGAATAACCAACAAAGAATTGATGTGCTTGACCAAGAAATCGCCTCAAAAGCGTTCACAGGTAAACAGAAAAACGCGCAGTTAGTCTGCGCCATATGCTCTATGCGCGATAATATAAAAAAAATCGCGGATTGCGCGGCTGACATCGCAGAGATTGCCATAAACCGCGCATTTAAGGTTTCTATTTAGAGCTTTTAGAAGCTGGGTAGCTTAACGTCAGCGTCATCTTAGCTGGGAACAAGTCTTTCTCCAGTAGTTTCCGAGCCATTGGCAAGGCAACATTGTAGTTGTATACGTCTTTTCCAGAGGTTCGAGCTTCGCGGAGAATCTCCTTCTCCAGCTTATGCTTCAACTCGCCTACGGCGAGTGCTCCGATGGTGAAGATGCCGGGCATCATCTCTTTCATGTCGTCTTTAAGCTCGATTCCTTCGATTCCGAGTGGCGAGACAGCGTTTATGTCAAGCAGTACTTTCATGTGTTTGACTTCGTTCAGCATCTCTTTGTTGATGATTTGGACGCCTCTTACTCCAGCGCACATGATTACGTCGGCTTTCTTGATGATTTCGATTTTTGATGCGGCTGTTGGAGCGAATATGCTTTGCACTTGGACTCCGTGGTCTTTGGCGAGAAGTTTCGCGATGCCCTCAGCGTGTTCTTTTCCGTCGACGCGTTTCGGGTTCAGGCTGGCAATAATGACGTTGCAGCCCATCTTTGCCAGGAGCACGGCTGCGATTTGTCCGACGGCTCCTGTTCCCATGATCGCGCAGGTCTTGTCCTTCAGGTCTCCAAGCTTATTCGCCAAGAGTGCATTCTCAGCTTTGGCAACCATTGCGGCGGCTGTCGTGTAAGCTCCAGCAGGGTCAACGATTATGCTTCCCTTGAACGGTGGGAACATCGCGTTCTTTATGGCTTCGAAAATTTCTTCGGCTTTTTCAGCGTTTTTTCCTCCGATCATGAACACGGTGTTCTTGGCGCCTTTTGGTCCTCTGGAGAGCAATGCATCTAAGGCTACGGTTTTGCTGTCTTCGGCTGTCACGTTTTCGTAGGGGATGACCGCGTTGTACCCGGCGTCGTAAGCCATACAGATGTCGAAGGGGCTGGCTTTCGGGTCCGTGTCCAGGTAGAATAGCAGGCTGGGTGGGTTTTCGCCACCTTTGCCGATAACGGGTTTCACTTGGACCTGAATTGATTGCAGCCAGTTTTCCACCTCGGGAGCGGATGGAACTTCTGCAGTTGCCGAGATGACTTTCTTAGAGAGTTTTGCGACCTCGACTTTGGCATTTAGTGATTCTAGCATTTGCTTGATTCCGGCGACGTGGTTTGGGCTGCATATGTGGAGGCAGGTGATTTCTTCTTTTCCTTCGATTTCTCTGGCGTGATTCATGATGCCCATCGCCATCCAGCTTTCTCTGACTGAGAAGTTTACTTCTGCTTCTTTTTCCTCTATCTCCGACTGCAAGCCTTGTCCGTAGGCGATTAGGTATTCTTTTTCCATCGACTCGTCTTTGGCACCCTGTTTGGATAGGGCGTCCAGAGCCTTCAGCACGCCGTTTCTCAGTTCCAGTCTCTTGTCCAGGGAGGTTGCAAGGTAGTTTTTGGCGTTTTCCTCGATGTCAACGGGGAAGAATGGAACGTTGGCTTTTCGGAAGGCCTCGGCTGAAACGTTGGCTTCATAGAACTCTTTCTGGGAACGCATACCTAACTCTTCGGTAGCGTAGTCGACGTTGACTTTGGCGACAACGGTTTCTAGGAATTTGTAGAAGCCTATGGATGGTTTGAAAAGGGGGTTCAGCGGGTTGGCAGCTGTCTCGGTTAGTTGGAATGGTTCGTTGTACTCTTTTTCAACTATTAGGACGTTAAGTTTCTTCTTTGCTAATGGTTTTAGTTCGAGTGTTTCCATTTTGATTACCTTGTTTGGGAAGTAAGGGCCTGGAAAATATATACTTAGTCGAAATACCTTATTTACGAATATGTAAGGTATATACAAAGACGGAAAAAACTAAGCTATCAGCTTCCGACGCTGCTCTGCTCCTTCGGCGCCTCGTCAAAGACTGGATCAAGCATCAGTTTGGTCTTGTTTTTGAGTCTCCCATCTTTCGCGTGGGGTTTCCTCATGACGCTGTCGTTTGCTTTCTCGATCTCGCGCGCTTCCTCTGCGAGTCGGGCGGCTGTTTGAGCAATTTCATGCGCAGAGGCAACTAAGGGAATGTATTTTTCGCTTTCTTTCTCCACGAAGCACGCCAACGCGTTTATTTCAGCCACTTTTTCTGCCAGCCCGTAAGCTGCCATGGCTTTGGCTCTTGCGTACGGGTTGCTGAGCACGGAGTTGTCGCGAATGACGGTTATGTCTATCACCAGTTTTGGCAGAATCGGAGCTTGTCCTGCCTCGATCGCGTAGATTGCTTTGTCGATTTCTTGCTGAACAATTCTGTAAACGCCAGTGATTGCGAGCACTTTACTGACGTTTGAGTTGAAGACCGCCATCTCCGTCGGGTCCAAGAACTCCTTTCTTGCACCGATGAGCGGGTCGCCAGTGACTATAATGTAGCCTAACCCTTGTTTTTCAAGGTCCGCCTTTACACGTTTGCCGGGCGCGTCGGTGATGACTATGCTGGGTTTCCCGCTGGCTGCAAGCGCTTCTCTGGCTTTAGCCGGACCGGGCAAAGCCGTGTTGGGAGAGATTACCACGAAAAGGTCAGAGTTAAACTCCAGCATTTTGGGAAGAGCTTCCTCAACGTCCTCAAGAGACATCTTGGAGCCGGTGGTTACCGTTCGGACTTTGATGTCCTTCCGGTCAGCCAATTCGTCAAGTAGGAGTTCAAGTAAGGGTGATGTCCCGATATTGCCACATTTGAAAATTCCAATCTTCTTGAATTGTATCTCTGCCAATTTACATCGACTCTCCATTTGATAGGTAGCATGTGCTTTTAAGAGTTATTATAACTCCACCTTTAGTTCATCATGCAGGAGCTCTGCTCTCGAATCGAGATGTGAAAAAATGTCGACTCCGAGATAATCTTAATATATACGCGTATATATAATAAATACATAGGGTTTTACCATGGAAAAATTTGAAACACTGCAAACCATAGACAACTTTTGCAAAGTCCTAGTCAAGAAAACGACAGAGGACAAATCTGAAAAAGGCAACAAGAAAGAGAATGAACCTTCAGCGGAAGCAGTTTTCAAGAAAACCCAGTGGTACAAGCCTTTGGAGGCCAATTCTGCGATGGGCTACAGTATGCAGCTCGAAAGTGAAGAACCATTGGTCGATGTCTTCGACGAGGAAGATCACATCAGAATCTTGGTGCAATGCCGCTGTCGAGAACAGCAAGTAACTTTCCACCCGAGCACAGACGGAATCACAATTTGTAGAGAAGAATGCCACAAGGAAAAAGGCGGTCCAGAAACGTGCAGTGATGTTTGCCGAAAGCTAAGTATTCGGACAGATGAATTACAGCTAGAAAACATGCTGTTCGTAATTGCAAAGTGCAATAATAACAACACTCTTGAAGCAATGATTCCGAAAGTAAAAAAATGAACGGGTAACTCCACCTGTCAAATAGCGAATTTTTGGCTGTATCTTTTATTGTCTTGGACTATAAATAAGGGGCTATAGATTTTTCCAAGCATAAGAGACAACTGAACCGCCAGCACCACAATCGTTTAATAACTATATTCTCTGAAATGTAGCCATAAACCCTCAAAGAAGGTACACTTATGTCGCTCTCAGAAAACCTTGAGAAACTCTCAAACGCTTGTGGTGTCGCAGGACGCGAAGAAGAAGTCCGCAACCTCATGATAAAACTCATGAAACCATACGCCGACCAAATCGTGGTGGACAGGCTTGAAAACGTAATCGCCATAAAAAAAGGCAATAAGAAAAACGCTCCCAAAGTCATGCTGGCAGCTCACATGGACGAAATAGGCTTAATGGTGAAAACCATCTCGAAAGAGGGGTTCCTGCAGTTCGCTAAAATGGGTGGCATAGACGACCGAATATTGCTAGCTCAAAAAGTAGACGTTTACACAGAGAAAGGTGCGCTGCCAGGGATTGTAGGCTCCAAACCGCCGCACATCCAGAAAGAGGAAGAACGCAAAAAAATCGTCACTTACGATGAACTGTTCATCGATGTAGGTGCGGAAAGCCGCGAAGACGCCAAAGCGATGGGAATCAAAGTCGGAGACCCAGTAGGCTTCGACGTGAAGTACACGAAAATAGGCAAAGACATAGTTATGGGCAAAGCCTTCGACGACCGAGCAGGCTGCGCCGTCATGATTGAAACCCTGAAGCAGCTAGAGAAAACCGACTGCACAGTATACGCAGTAGGCACGGTTCAAGAGGAAGTGGGGTTAAGAGGCGCTGCAACCGCAGCATTCGGCATCGACCCCGACGTAGGCATAGCCTTAGACGTGACAATAGCAGGTGACGTTCCAGGCGTAAGAGAATTCGACAGCAGCGTAAAAATGGGCAAAGGACCCACATTAACAGTCACGGATGCAGGGTTGATAACGCATCCAAAAGTGCTGCGCTGGCTCATCGATGCAGCATCGGAAAACAAAATCGAGTATCAACTTGAAACAGGCTTACCAGGAACCACGGACGCGGCGCGCATATCCCTAACCAGGCAGGGTGTCCCAAGCGGCACGGTATCCATTCCAGCAAGGTACATCCACAGCCCCGTCAGCTTGATTAGCCTGAAAGACGCGGAGAACTCGGCGAAACTGGCGGCTATGGCAGTTCAGAAAATCCAAAACAAATTCTAAAAATTGAAACGCGCCCGTCACTCGTCCACTGAGAGGCGGATAGCGAAACTGTTTTTAGCGCAACACATTCAATCAATAACTGGTGGCTTCGAGATTGAACAAGACGAACAAGTTCGAGGGGAAGTTTGAGTTTCTGGAACACACCGCAGACGTCTACATCGCAGCGCACGGCACGACTATGGAAGAAGCGTTCGCTAATGCAGCACTTGCCATGTTTGAAGTTATGACTGACACTGAAAAGGTCAGCCCGAACCATAAAGAAGCCGTTGAGGTTGAAGCGGAAGACGAGTATGCGCTGCTTTACAGTTGGCTTGAAGCATTGCTGGTAAAATTTGAGGTTAACCATACGCTGTACTCAAAATTTGAAGTCCACAGCTTCAAGGAAACAAACGACGGCTTCAAACTCAAAGCTACTGTCTGGGGAGAGAAATTTAACCCTGAAAAGCACCCTCAGAAAGTAGCTGTCAAAGCAGCCACTTATCACCAGATGGAGATAATTAGGCAAATAGACAAAGTCACATTGATGTTTATCTTGGACATTTAAGCCAGTTTGAGCTTTTTAAGCTCTTTCACAAATAGGTTAACCCCTTTTTCTGGCGGAACCTGCAAGGAGTCACTGGTGTGCACGATGAAAGGCAACTTTCTTCCCTTATAGTACCGTAAAAGTGGGCTAGTTTTCCTCTCGTAAAGGTCTAGTCTTATCTTTATGACCACGGGATTGTCGTCTTGCCGCTGATATATAGAACCACCGCACTTGTCACAGACCGCGTCAACTTTAGGTTTCAAATAGCGCAGGTTATAAACTGACCCGCAGTTTCTGCATATTCTCCGTCCGGACAAGCGCTCAATAATTATCCAGTCAGGAACAACCAACTGCAAGATAACGTCGATTTTGGCGATTTTCTCCAAGGCTTCAGCCTGCGCTATAGTACGCGGATAACCGTCCAGAATAAAACCGTTCCCCTTAGGAATTTGGGCGATACGCTTTTTCAATGTTTCCAACGCTATGTCGTCTGGGACGAGCAGCCCTGCTTCGACGTAACCCTTGATCATTCTTCCTAACGGGGTATCTTCTATCATTATTGCCCTGAAAATGTCGCCCATGGCGATTACGTCAACGCCAAGTTTCGCCTGAAGCCTCGCACTGTATGTGCCCTTCCCAGAGCCTGGAGCACCGAAGATGATTGCATTCATCAAGTTCAGCCTCTTGCGTAACAACAGTAAACTTATGAAAAGAGAAAAGCCTAGCAGTTAAAGGTTATGTGCCGACTCCTAAAAGTTAATGGAAAGAAACGTTTATGCCTGTACGCGATGACTTCCCTCTGTAGTCAGAATCGTCGTCCGGTGTAGAAAATGCACATGAAAGAGATTGGAAAAAACCTGTTTCTCGTAGATCTTGAAACTGGCGGCTTCAAAAACCTCATCGCGAGCTACGTTCTAAAAGGAGAAAAAGCCATTATAGTAGAGACTGGCACAACGTCCTCAGTTCCCAACCTGCTCTCAGGATTAAAAGAGCTAAACGTAAAAACTGAAAACGTGGCTTACGTTGCCCTCTCCCATGTGCACATCGACCACAGCGGCGGAGCAGGCACATTGCTGAAAAGCCTCCCAAACGCCAAAGTCATCGTCCACCCCAAAGGCGCATCACACCTAGCAGACCCAGCTAAACTCTGGGTTGCATCCAAAGAGGTTCTTGGAAGCGTTGCAGAGTTGTTCGGCGAACCTGAACCAGTCCCCGAAGACAGGATAATTGTGGCGAAGGAGGGCATGACTTTCGACGTTGGAGAAGGAGTGAGGCTGAAAGCTGTGGAAGCTCCGGGGCACGCTTCGCACAACCTGAGTTACTACGAGTATCTGAATGAAGGAGTTTTTCCAGGTGATGCTGCTGGCGCTTACATCGAAGAGTTTGACACGGTTTTCCCCACTACACCGCCTCCGTTTCGCCCTGACATCGCGTTGGTTTCGCTGGATAAACTCATCAGTCTTAACCCGAAGGTTTTGTATTACACCCATTTCGGGAAAGCCTCAGACGCTGTTAAGCGATTACGCGACTATGCAGCGCAAATCAAACTTTGGTTGAGAATTGCGGAAGAAGGCGTAAAGAAGGGAGAAAGCGCAGAAGCCATAAGGGAAACTATATTCAGGAAGGATGAAAGCGTTTGGCGAATCGCTTCGGTGCTTAAGTCAAATCCCGTCACCCGGAAGACTTTGATTGAGAACAGCGTGCAAGGCTTCGTAGATTTTGCCAAGAAACCTCAGATTTGAACCATGCAGGGCTTATTCAAAACTGTTTTATATTCAACGTTCTCCTTTCTAAGTGTGTGTTGAACTATGGGAGAAGACGAAGGTCGCCCACCATCAGTGAAGGTTCCACTTGAAAAAATAGATGAGTACTCTTGGCGCATTCCACAATTCAGACAAGGAATGAGAGTTCCCGGCTTAGTTTTCGCCAACGAAGCACTCATGGAGAAGATGCGGACAGACAGGACTCTGGAACAATGCGCCAACGTTACGCACTTGCCAGGCATTTACAAGAACGCTATTACTTTGCCGGATGGTCATGAGGGCTACGGTTTTCCCATAGGCGGCGTTGCCGCAACAGATTATGAGGAGGGCGTTATCAGTCCAGGTGGCGTGGGCTACGACATCAACTGCGGCGTACGCTTGTTAACCACTAACTTAACAGAAAAAGACGTGAGACCGAAACTTCCGCAGTTGGCTAGCTCCATCTTTACTAATGTTCCTTCAGGGCTTGGAAGCCGCAGAAAAGACTTCAAGATTTCACAGACCGACTTGGACAGGCTGGTTGTTGAAGGCATCCAGTGGCTCATCGACCATGGGATGGGTTGGGCTGAAGACGCAAATCACTGCGAGGAACAGGGATGCATGAAGAACGCTGATCCCGACAAGGTTTCTTCAACGGCCAAGAACAGGGGCCTAACCCAGATAGGCACTTTGGGGTCGGGTAATCACTTTCTGGAGATTCAGAAAGTGGACAAAATTTTCAATCCTGAGACGGCTAAGGTTTTTGGCATAGAAGCGGAAGGTCAGGTTATGGTTATGATTCACTGTGGCTCTAGGGGCTACGGGCATCAGGTTTGCAGTGATTACCTGCGGGTTATGGAGCACGCGGTGCAAAAGTACAAGATTGCCTTGCCTGACAGGGAATTGGCGTGCGCGCCTGGAAGCAGCATCGAAGCGAAAGAATATTTCAGGGCGATGGCTTGCGCGGTTAACTATGCTTTCGCGAACAGGCAGGCGATTATGTATTGGGTCAGGCAGAGTTTTCAGCAAGTTTACCATGAAGACCCTGAAAAGTTCGGGCTGAAACTCGTCTATGATGTGGCGCATAACATTGCGAAAGTTGAGACTCACCAGATTAACGGCGGTAAAAAGAAGGTTTGGGTTCACCGGAAAGGCGCCACACGAGCGTTTCCTTCTGGGCACGAGGAGATTCCGCAGGATTACCGTTCCAAAGGGCAACCCGTGCTTATTCCTGGGAGTATGGGAACGAGTTCATGGGTGCTGGTTGGCACAGAGAAGGCCATGGAATTATCTTTCGGGTCGACAGCGCACGGTGCAGGAAGGATGATGAGCAGGGCTGCTGCGAAACGGAAGTGCTGGGGGGGAGACATAAAGATGGCATTGGAGAAACGGGGTATAGTGGTTCGCGCTGCAAGCACTATGGTTTTGGCTGAGGAAGCGGATATAGCGTACAAGAACGTGGATGTCGTTGTGGAGGTCAGTGACAAGTTGGGAATTGCCACGAAGGTTGCGCGACTTGTTCCCCTTGCGGTTATTAAAGGTTAAGGGTTCCCGCAAAAGGTGATTCAGGTGAAAGCAACAAGTGGTTCTGGATCTGATGCAGTGCGCAAGACAAAGGCCACGGTCGGCGCAATCGCTATAACGCTCTTACTGCTGTTTACATTTCTCGCATTATTAGGTGCCATTTCTTCCTTAGAATGGATCATAGCCGACATAATAGTGGCCGTGGTCGCAAACCTGATCTTGAGAAGCCTTGGAAAACCAAGAAAACAACAAACAAAATAGCCGCGTTTTTCATCAGGACCCACGGACTGCATCTGCACAGCAACAAGACATATTTTTGCATAAAGGGTATGGTGATCATTACAGGCAAACATATTGCGTTCATTACTTGTTGTTGTGTCTATACAGTCACATATTGTTAAGAATAATATTTGGATATAAATAGCTATAAAATTGAGGTGTTTCACATGAATGTAAAAATGATATCTGTTATAATTTTAGTCTCAGCGTTAGCCATTTTGGGTTCGGTAGATGCGTCGTTCGCCCAGATGCAGCCGCAAGATAGCACGCAAAATTGTGAAACCTGCCCGATGACTGTAGGTGCTGATGCACAGGAGCACCTTAAAGTGTACGACGAAAACGGCACCAGACACTATGTTGAGTGCATAGGGTGCGCTTTGAAACTGCTTAAAACCTGTACATCATTGCATATAGAAACGTACTGCGACTGGTATGGTCCAAACTACCCCATAGTTATAGACATCTCGGAACATGGAGCAGTAACAACAGTCAATCCCTCAACCGCGACAACTCTTGTTGGAGGAGGATGCACAGGCAACCGAGTAGCCTACAACCAAACCGCGGTAGATGCATTGATTGCTAACGGGTTTTCACAGTACACAATGATGATGATGAAGCAGGTTTTGCCCGCAAATACAAACGTTACGTCGATTCCCACCCGAGCCATGACGTTTGCACAAAACAACCCCACACCGACCCCTACAACATCACCCCTACTAATTGCTGTACTAGCAGTCGCAGGTGTGGCAGTAATAGCTGGGTCATTCTTCGCGTACAAAAAACTCAAACACTAAAAAACCATTAAGCGGGGATAACGGGGAAAAACAGGTTGATTGTCAACCTCTATGTAGCCGTTGACTTAGCCATAGCATTGTTCGCTTTGGTCGTTGGCTTGTACGCTGCTTTCAAAGCCTACAAAATTGATGAAAGCGAAAAAACAGCAGCTAGCGACCAACGGTATGAACTGGAGAAAGACTTCTACCTAGTATCCACGGTTGGGTGGATGACCCTTGCCACACGGATTTTGGCAATACCCCTATTTTGGGTCACGGTCATATCGTTGATTCCTTCGGTTCCCGGAGCCATGTGTGAGTTCGGCGTATTTCAGGCAGGCTCGCCGTATTCATGGGCAGACTTTGGACTGAAACTTTTTACAATGTTCGCATTCGGCGGTTGGCTTTTCTTCGATTTCATGAATAGAAAACTGAAAGGTTCGCCCTTCATGGGAAGGCTTTCACGCGGGTTTGTATTGCTGTTGCCGCTCCTCTTGATAGATGCCTTGCTTGACATCGCGTTCTTCGCCTCCCTTAAACCGCTTGTTGTTCCTTGCTGCATGGTAATATACTCAAATACGGCTAGCAGTCTGTTTAATATTGGATGCCCATTCTGTTTCATAACCTACACTTATCCTCTTCTATGGGGCGTCATACCCGCGTATGCCATTTCCTTAGCTCTGATGATTTGGAGCTTCATGTTCAAGAGGTCTTCTCGCGAACTTAACCTTCAGAAAGATATCTCAACTCTATTGTCAAAGGCATTACTCGCAGCCATCGTATTGGCGGTCGTCGGCACTATTTTGCTCTTTACCCAAGTAGCAATTGGACCCTTAGGATCAGGACTCATTTAATATGGTTCACGCGGTTCATAGAGCATACATCGTAAATGTGGCGCTTTCTCCAAGTGCATGTGGTCTGGCAGCGGGCAAACCTGAAAGATTAATTGAGGCTCATACGAAGTGAAACTTAAGAAACTCATACTTGCAGAAACCGTTTTGGCTGCAGCGATAGTACTTGTAATCCTTTTTTTTGTTGAAATTACACCTTACCTTGAATCATCACGGCAAAACGCATCAATCGGTTTGTATAACCAAAGAGAGTATGGAAAAGGTAATGCGACAATAGCCCGAGGGCAAATAGTAAGGGGGGCGCAATTCAACTATACCACTTACGACCCCGCCATCCTTATTTTAGATTTGACGTTTCAAAGCTGGAAATCCACGGGAAACTTGACTTTTGCAATTAACGGCAGAGTCTTCTCATCAATACTTGCCACACCCGAAAATTCGCAGGTGAGCTTGACTGTCATAACCGTTTCTGGAGAAGATTGGGTGGAGACAACCTCTATAAACTCGTTTGATTTTGGGAACGAAATCACTTTTATTTCATCGCCTGAAAATGGTTACGAAGGCACTTTTAATTATCAAATAAGCGTCAGGGGCAGCAGATAATAATGAAAGGCAAAATAATCCTCGCTATTCTTGTTGCGTTATTGGCTTTCGTCTTATTGTCTTGTTTGATTAGCCAAATGTCTTGGACAAACAAAGAAAACACTCCTGATTCTCTGCGGCAGCTTGTCGGTTTGCCAACTATCGCAATAGGCAATTTGAACCCGGCTGTAAGGAATCCTGGGCTAGAACTACTTTGCACTGGACTATATGATGCCCCTGGAGGCTACTGCAGTTACTTCACGGACGGAGTCCCCTTTATCAATTTTATAGCAGCACATAACTTTACGGTGAGTGACAACAAATGAGGGGTCGATTCAAGAATCTTTTAAACTACTCGATGAATTGCATACAAAGATACAAAGTCCGAACAATCGTAATTCTGGTTTGCCTCACGATGTCTGCCTCTGTTTTTTCCTCTGTCGCTTTCATGAAAGATGGGCTTACAAAAGAGGGCGAACTGAGCCTGAAATATGCCCCCGACATTACTGTACAGGGAATTTCTGCAGGACGCCAAGCATTCATAGACACTAGCTATTTGGATTACATTCGAGGAGTGCCGGGGGTTACTGCTGTCTCGCAGAGAATATGGGGTTATGGAAATGTCGGTAACACTCTTCTAGTAATTGTTGGTGTTGATTGGGAAAACGAAACTATCAGCCCTGCCCAGGTTTACCCGATAGAATCAGGCTCTTTCATAAACAAACAAGACCGTAACATGGTGGTAATTGGGAAAGCAGTGGCAGATTTATTGGGCGCCAAAGTTGGAAGCATCCTAACGATACTTACTGAATCGAATCAGGTTCGCCAGTACACCGTTAAAGGAATTTTCAATAGTGAATCCAGCATTTACAACGCCGACATGATTCTCATGAACATCCAAGATGCCCGTGCTTTCTTCAACGTCCCCGATGGAAAGATAACAGACTTAACAGTTTACATTATCAAAGGTGACTCAAGCGATAAGGCGTTGACGCTTCTTAATTTCGTTGCACGCGAGGTTAGCAGTTTGCCTTCAGTACGGGTTTTAACAAAAGACGTTCTTCTCAAAGCCCAAGAAACAACTTATGGGATGCGGTCCGGTTTCTTCTCAGTTGTATGGTACATAGTTTTAATCACAGTTGCAATAGTTGCTTTCAATCAAACTGTAGTCGTCGGTCACGAGTCAAAATTCGAAGTCGGATTGCTAAAAGCCTTAGGGTTCTCCACGACAGACGTGATTCAAGTCAGGCTAATCGAAAGCGCCGTGCTGGGCACGCTTGCTGGTTCAATGGGAGTCACATTTGGAATCTTGTATGACACCGTGCTAAACGCGCCTGTCCTGAAGGATTTCATGTTGGGCTGGGCTACATTGTACCCTAACTTTACCGTACCGACCTTCATTAGCCCCCAAACCATATTCCTGACTTACGCTATCACAATTGTACCCTTACTTTTCGCCACAGTAATTCCATCTTGGCTAAACGCCACAGTAGACCCGGACATAGCGATGCGAGGTGCAAGAGCTTGATCGAAGCCATTAGTTTAACTAAGATATACAATAAGGGAAAGCGAAATCAAGTCGAAGCGATAACAGACGCGAACGTAGTAGCTGAGAGTGGAGCGATAACGATTTTTGTTGGACCCAGCGGATGCGGAAAAACCACCTTAATGAGTATGATTGGTCAACTTCTAACGCCGTCGAAAGGCAAAGTCTTGGTTGATGAAGAAAATGTCACCGCTTATTCGGATCAGTGGAAAGCCGTATTTAGGCGTAAAAACGTGGGTTTCATATTTCAACACATCAACCTTTTGCCTAATTTGAATGCTCTAGATAACGTTATGATTCCGCTTCTCTGCCATGATGTGGACCCAGCCCAATTCAGGGAACCTGCTCTTCAGCTGCTTGAGAAACTTGGATTAGCTGAAAGGGCTTTCTTTGAAGTTGAACAACTTTCCGGAGGACAACAACAGAGAGTTGCCGTCGCGAGAGCCCTCATAACCGAACCGAAGATAATCATTGCTGATGAACCTTTGACGTTTGTCGATGAGGAATCGGCAAAAACAATCACTGACTTCTTTGAAAAACTTAGAGAAGAAGGAAAAACAATACTGATCTCAACTCACGTGTCCGACCTTGCCAAACTGGCGGACAAAATCTATTCAATTAAAGATGGAAGAATCGTGAAGCAGACGTTTAAAGGAAAGTAGAATATGCAAGGTTTCATGTCTGCGATTCCAGAGTAAGAGTAAGCTTTCGATAAATTGAAATTTACTTTGAGATTGGGTCAAAGAAGAATGGAAAAGGGATGAATAAATCGTGGTAATGAAAAAGGAAATGCTGAGATATGTTCACTGCTTCTCATGGAGTTGCAAAAGGTTAGGGCTATAAGTTAATATCCTCTGTCTTGCTTGGTAATAGTAATTGGCGCTTCCGTAGGGCGCCGTTAGTGAGTGTGATAGCTTTCAAGGACGAGTGTGGGATCTGCGGCAGAGTTCTTTCTGTTAGTCGTTTGAAGAAATGTGTGAGATGCAAGCAGTTATTCTGCTGGGACTGTATGGTGCCAGATGTTGCCACTGGAGACCCAACAGCTATGTTGTGCTTGAACTGCGCGCGCAGAGTTGTTTCGCCACGGGTTTTTTCTAAGTATGAAGGGCTTACGGGTCACTTGAAGTTCCGAGCGGCTTTTACAGGACTTGTTAGGTTGTCTTTTGCGCGCATTGACGGCTTAATTGGCAGTAATCTTCCGATGGAAGCTTACAGGAACGAAACATGGTGGAGCAAATCAGCCTCAAGTACTCATGCTAAGGCGTGGTTGGATGCTGGCTGGGAAGTGCAGGAAGTCCACTTAAAAGAGGGCTACGTGATTTTCAAGAAAGTTCGCGATGTACCATTCAAGAAATCTAAGCGTAGAGCGCGAAGCGAGATATCGAAGCCGTTTACGCCCGTTCCTGTTCACCCGTTGAAGCCGAAGGCGCCTTCTAAGACGAAAGTGTCGAAGCTTTATGCGCGTATCCTGAATTTGGAGCGCCAGCGTAATGCTGCATACAGGTCCAGCCGAGGTTTTAAGGGCAGGTCGCAGCATGAGAAGAGGCTTTTTGGGTCCGACAAGAAACCACAGTGAAGGTTTCTGTCTGGCTACGGAAAACGTGAAATACGGCTTGTTTGCTTGTAGAAAGCACACTGAGAGGGATTTAAGGTTTGGATGAAGTCTTGGAACTGTTGGAGAAAACTACGAAGCGAACTCAAAAACTGTTTGAAGAAAGTAAGGAGATAGCTTCGAAGCAAACGTCCGCTTACGAGCAGCTGCTTCAAAATAGGGATGCCACTGAAGAGCAGAGGCTTAAAGCTTTCATGGGAAGAATGATGGCTTATGACCGCTTGGATAGGCTGTCATCGCAGCTTAGTCTGCTTTACACGTTGCAGATATTCGCGTTCAAGGTTAAGGTGCTGGAGGTTTCGGTTGACAAGATTGATGAGCAGCTGGCGAAGTCAGGCGCTCTAAATAAAACTAGCGAGATTGAAGACATTAGGAAACACATTGACGCGTTGAAGATTCTTGTGGAAGCGCAGTATGAGTCGCTGAAGGAAATCAAAGACCACAGCAAAGACTTGCCCTACATCTTCTAAGCCCTGTTCACGTGGTTGATTCTTTGGCGGAAGCAGTTGTTGCCTTGGAAGTCGGCGAAGCCTACTCGCAGCTGAAAGGTCTGCTTGTGCAAAAAGGCTGCAGAGTAGTCGCCGAAGAATTGCCCACGGGTATGGTCGCCGAGCAGGGTTCGCTGTGGGGCGTCACGCCGAGGACAGCTAAGAAAACAATCAGGTACCGGCTCTTCGCCAGCAATTCGGAAACGCGGGTAACTGTCAAGTCTCAGATGTCTTCGGACTACGTGAAGTTCACCGTTTTTGGCTGCGGGTTCGCCGTGGCTTTGGCGCTGTGGTGCGCTTGGCTCTCTGCGGATTTGGGTGCTCTTGCGGCAGGACAGAAGGAAGGCTACTGGAGTTGGCTTGTTGAATCTGGCGGCTACGTGAACGTTCAAGGAGCGTTGATGCTCAGCGATTTGACGCTTGCTTTCGTGTTTTTCTTGGCAGTTACATTGGCGCTTGAAGCATTCGTCGTTGCCTACGTCCACTTTAAAATAAACGATTTTGCAGAAGATACCTTGAAGATGTTGATTCAAGGACAAAGTCAAAGTGCGTGACTTTCTGAAGATTCAGTTTGCGAGGTTTTACGCCAAGTCATTCCGCTGTAAGCGGCAATCGCCAAGAGACCCACCAAAACCACAACCTTGAGGAACGCAAATGCTTGGACGATGGAAATGGCGAGGAACGCGGCTGGAAGCGGGCACAAGAGGAAGTAGATGAAGGCGACCATTTTCGGTCTGCT
>Ga0315288_10000916_pt1 | contig 37502 bp, 29 predicted proteins | sample YL17G11_20_MG_FD_203454 | JGI IMG/M metagenome (GOLD analysis project Ga0315288, IMG submission 203454) | Sediment microbial communities from Yellowstone Lake, YNP, Wyoming, USA - YL17G11_20 | ecosystem: Environmental > Aquatic > Freshwater > Lake > Sediment | place: USA: Wyoming | collected...
CGAAGTCGAAAAACAAATTCGTCAAGACGGTCACGCTGAGCAAAGCCCAAGAGGAAATCCTGAAAAAAGTGAATCCCTTGCTCCTCGATAAACATAGTGTACATAAATCAGGGTAAAGTCAGGTAATTAACCGTTGCCACTCGGCCGACGGCTTCAGACACTCCGCTGGCGATCGTGCTAAGAACTTGAGGCGGCCTATTGACCTTAATTCCCAGGCTGGCCAATCCTCCGTAGCAGGAAGCATTTTGACATTCAGCAGGCGTTTTGTTTCAATATGAACGATAAGGACAAGCGTCAGGTCAAGAAGATCATTTTCGAATATTTCGAATTCATCGAAGAAAAATGGGCCGAATTTCTAAAGGCGCGAGAAGGATGAACAAAGTCCACGACGTCCAAGCGATCCACTTTCAAAAGGACCGACTGATCCTGCTCGTGGATGAAAAAGAATATCGGTTCAACCTGGCGGATATTTCGCCAAAATTGAGGAAGGCCGGCAAAAAAGAACGGGAATCATACGAAATATCTCCCTCGGGTTATGGGATCCATTGGCCTTTGCTCGATGAAGATCTCTCGATCGAGGCGTTGATAAAATCCCTCAAACGAGACACCGCCAAATATTTGTCCTAGTCCGAATATCCCAGGCCAAACAACTTCCTCAAACGCGTTAATGAATGATCCGCGGGAGCCAGACGGCCATTTCGCCGGCGCCGCGGTTGGACCAAGCGTAATAGGGGACGAAGAGGACGTCCTGATCTTTTCGCGAGGAGACCCTGCCGTCGGCCGACTTGGTCAGGGCGACCGCCTTCCCTTTTAGGACCACCACGCCCTTTAACAGATCCGGCCGGAATTCGGCTTTGAAGAAAACGCCGGCGGGAATCGCGAGATCAAGAGCCTTCCCGCCGTTGTCGACGCCCTCGGCGCAGTAAACGAGAGGCCCGCGCTGGAGGGCGATCTTGCCGGCGTCCACTTTGACGGCGTCATTCGCCAGCACCCGCTGGACCGGCATGGGCAGGTTCAGCTCGACCGTGTCCCCTTTTTCCCAGGTCCGCCTGATTCGCGCGTAACCCTTGTCCATATCGAGCGCGACAACGGCCCCGTTGACCTTGAGCTCCGGCTTTTCGTCGTTTTGATCGGCAAACTTATACAGATCGCTTGGCACGGGTTCGTTCCGCGCCCAGCCGGGGATACGGACATAAAGGGCAAACTCCCCGGGCTTTTCAGGCTCGACCGAGATCTTCACTTCTCCGTCCCACGGATAGCCCGTTTCCTGTCTGACGGTCACTTTCCGTCCGCCGACATCGACCGTCGCGGAGTTGGCCATGAACAGATTCACGTAAAGGATGTCATCCTTCACCGCGTAAACGTAGCCGGGGACCGACGGCAGGAAGCGGGTGATGTTCGGCGGGCAGCAGGCCACCTCGAACCACGGCGCCCGGACGACCTGCTCCTGGTAGAGCTTGGTCTTGCCGTCGAACTCGAGCGGATTCTGGTAGAAGAACGACATCCCGTCGAGCGAGACGCCGGAGATGAGGCCGTTGTACATCACCCGCTCGAGCACGTCGGCGTATTTCGCCTCGCCGTGGAGCAGGAACAGCCGCTGCTGCCAGAGGGCGTTGCCGATGGCCGCGCACGTCTCGGTATAGGCGGTCGCGTTCGGCAGCTCGTAGGCGTCGCCGAAGGCCTCGGACGTGTCGCGCGCGCCGACCCCGCCGGTCAGATACATCTTCTTGCCGGCCACGTTCTCCCAGAGCCGGTCGATCGCCCGGACATATTCGGGCCGGCCGCCAAGCGCTGCCACGTCGGCCATCCCGGCGTACATGTACATCGCCCTGACCGCATGGCCGACGGCCTCGTCCTGCTCGAGGACGGGCTTGTGGTTCTGCATGTACTCGTCCGAATCGTAGACGGCGAAGGGATCCTTCGGGTCGTGACGTTCGCCGCCGAAATAATGCCCGCGCTCGTCAAGAAAGAACTTGGCCAGATCGAGATAAGCCCGTTCGCCCGCGGCGCGGTAGAGCTTGGCCAGGCCGATCTCGACCTCCTGGTGGCCGGGAAATCCGCGGCGCTTTCCGGGGCCGAAGGTCCGAAGAAGAAGGTCGGCGTTCTTGAGGGCGATGTTCAGGAAGCTCCGCTCGCCCGTGGCCGCGTAATGGGCCGCGGCGGCCTCGTACATATGGCCGACGTTATAAAGCTCATGGCTTACGCGGAGGTTCGACCAGCGCTCCTTTCCCGCGCCGGGGGCCGGGTTCTTGGGGTCGATCGTCCGCGTCGTGTAAAGATATCCGTCCGGCTCCTGGGCCTTGCCGATAATGGCGATCAGGTCATCGAGCTGTTTCTTGAGATCCGGATCGGGATGGAGCATGAGGGTGTAAGCTGCTCCCTCTATGACTTTGTAAATATCCGAGTCGTTATAGCGCTTGCCCTGGTGCGGTCCCTTCATCAGGCCGGCGGCCTTGCGAAAATTGTCGACGCGGCCGGTCTCCTCGTTCTTCCGGAGGGCGAAGGGCACGGTCACGGTCCGGTTGGTCTCCATCTTCGGCGCCCAGAAGCCGTCGCTGACCCGGACCTGGGTGAAGGCGACGGGCGACGTGGGATAATCTTTTTTCAAGTCGGCGGCGGAGAAGCACAGAAAAACGGCCGCAAATATAATCACGATCAAGAAAGCGTTGCGCATCATCAACATCACTTTCCGACCTGAACCTCGTACAGCGAAATGCTGATCGGGGGGAGGGTCAGCTTCGCTCCAAACGGCGCGGCGGCGATCTCCTGGATCTTCACGACCGGCTCTTTACCCGGCTCGTTGAAAGCTTTCTCGTCGGCTCCCGTGATCAGATACAGCTTGGCCGTTTTCGGGACGCTGACACCACTCCAGGTCAGGGGGATCGTCTGGGCCGTCTTGGTCGGATTGACGATCGCCACGGTCAGGATCTTCTTTCCATCCTTCCAGGCCGCGGCGACGTCCAACGGCTCGGGCGCGCCGGTCACTTTGATCGGGATTGTGCCGTAGTGGGCCCGGTAAAGTTTGAGGACCAGCCCGGTCGTCTCCAACTCGGCCGCGGTCTTTGTCGTTTTAATCGCACCGATGACGTTCACGGTCTGGGCGTAGTTGGCCATGTAAATGATGTCGCTCTGCCGGAAATATTCGTGGAGCCCGGCGGCGATGCCGAGGGCGTCCTTGAGGAAGTAACGCGTGCCCAGCTCTCCGTAGAGATGCGGCCCGTACCAATAGTTCCATTCGTCGAGGACGACGCGGATGTCTTTGCCCTTAAGGGCGGGGATCGAGGCCCGGTATTTGCGGTGGGCCTCGGCGATCCGGCGCACCTCGCGGGGGATCTGGGCCACGTGCCCCATGAGGCCGGGCATCTCGCCGCAGTAGAAATGCTCGCTCATGTAGGTCATGGCCTCGGCGCAACTGCCGAGCATGCCTTCGCTCCACGCCCCGACAGCCCCGACGGCGATCAGCTTGATCGAGGGGTCCTTGGTCCACATCGCCAGGGCGAAGCGGTTGTGTTTCTTGGAGTAGTCCTGGAGCGGCATGTGGCCGAGCTGCCAGTTGCCGTACATCTCGTTCCCGATCGACCAGAACTTGACTCCCCACGGTTCGGATCTGCCGTTGCGGGCGCGCCACCGGCCCATGGGCGAGTCGGGGACGCCGTTGACGTATTCGACCTCTTCGGCGGCCTGCGTCTCATTGCCCTGTCCGCTGTTCACGGCGATATAGGGATCCGTGTTGATGAGGCGGCAGAAGTTGAGGAACTCGTGGAGGCCGACGTCGTTGTGCTCGACGCCGGTCCACGCGGGGTTCTTGCGCGGCGGCCGGCGGTCCGGGTCGCCGAGGCCGTCCTTCCAGTTGTACCCGCTGACGAAATTGCCGCCCGGCCAGCGATAGACGGGGGAATCGAGGTCCTTGAGGGCCTTCAAGACCTCGGGCCGGAAGCCGTCGACGTTGTCGGCCGGCATGAGCGACAGCGTCCCGACGCGGAAGGATTCGGCGCCTCGGCTCGTGATCTCCAAGCGGGCGGTCTCGCTCGACGCTTCGGCCGTGAAGGCGAGCGGGACCGGGCGGTAATTGGTGTCGAGCTCGGCGAGGTTGACGGTCTGCCGCTCGCTCGGGCCGGGTCCCCAGGCCAGGCTGACCTGGACGGGCAGCGCTCCCGGATCGGCGGCGATGACGATCCGGCCCGTGTAGTTCCGCCCTTTGATCAAGGCCAGGTTCTCCTGATAGATGCCGCCGGCCTCGCCGTTGCCCCGGAGGCGGATCTCCGGCGCGTGGACGCCGACGTAAGGAATGATGGGGTTCATCCGGACATTGCGCGGGTCGCCGATCGTCTTCCACGGCGATTCCTTGTCCGCGACCTGATAATAGAATTTCCGGTCCTCGAGCATCTCGGCCCAGATGCCCTGATAGATGCAGCGGCCCAAGTGCTCGATGAATTGGCCGTAGATGTATTTGGAGATGGGCGCCCCGGTCTTAGCCGCGTCGATCGCCGCTTCGGGCTTCAGCTCTTTCGACGTGACCAGTTCGAGCCGGACGTCATCATACCAGGCCGTGCCCGTGGCCCGGCCCCAGCCGCCGAACAGACAATTGACCTGCAGGGCGTCGTTGCCCTCGATGTCGATGGCCAGTTCGACCTTGGTCCAGTCCTGGGTGCCCGTGATGGGTTTTGTCTGGTAGCGGTCGATCCCATGGATATTGAAAAGGGCGCCCCGGGCCCTGCCGACCGGCTTGACGTCCATGGTCTTGATCCAACCGCTCAGTTTGTATTGGGAATAGGGCTTGACCGGAACGACGGCGCTCCAGGACAGGTCGCCGCCTTCGGCCGAGGTGACCTTCGCGCTCCGCCTTCCGGAGTGGGCGACCGCGGCATCGACCTCAAAGACGCCCTGCGGCTGATGCGTCACTTTGCGCCAGCCTTTTGGAACGTCGCCGTCCATGTCTTCGAACGAAGGATTGAGGACGGCGTTCGCACCGGCGGCCGGCGGCTGTGATTGCGCCCCGGCCGATGAAAAGGCGGCCCCAGCCGCCAGGATGGAAACGAACAGGCCGAATAGCGCGATAATCCATTTCATGCTTTTCATTTTCCTACTCCGGGCACAGATGCCCATACCGAATTCATAAGAATTCCTTGGATGTCCCCCTTAATTTTGGTGGCCCTCTTCCATTTTGTGTATGTTGAAAAAAGAGAAGATCCGGGAACGGCCGAAGCGACCATAAGGAGATCTCGCCGGTGCAGTTCGGATTTCTCGGCGGAAGATTCAAGGACGCGACGGCAGGGTTGGTCCCAAGGCCCCCATAGCAGCGGGGGGTCCCATCGCTTGCGACGGGGGGAACCGACGGGACTGGTTCCCCAGGGGGCCGGGGGCCACCCTGTCGCCGCGTCGACCAAAGACTTCGCCGCCGAGAAGGACGGGGAGGAAACGGCGTTAAAAACCCGAGTCGGGAGCGAGGCCGATTCCGGATCTTCTCCACCTCCTCTTCGAGTCCACACAAAATAGAAGAGAACCATTCTATTTTACCTTCCATTCCTGGATCCCCGCCGAGAACTTCTCCGGAAGCTGGATCTCGAGCCTGAGGCCCGTCGTGCTGACCGGAGCGAACCGGATAGTGTTGTATTTATCCTTCTCCACGTCGTAAGGGCCGACATTCTTCATCGGGGCCCATTTGTCGCCCGCTTTATAGAACGCCTTCCAGGACACCGGCACGCGGCACTCGCCTTCGCCCGTATCGTCGAACCAATAGACGGAGGTCTCGGATAATGCCACCGGCTTCCCAAAATCGTACTGAATCCATTCGGATGTGCCTTTCTTCGGCCACCAGTGGAGATAGCCGTGGGCGTGATCATTGGAGTTCTCGGGTTCGTAGAGATCATGGACGGCCTCGACGCCTTTACCGTCTTCCGAAGAACTGACCTTGGCCGTGGACGCCGTCGTCGGCTCCGGAACGGGGCGGGCCATGCCTTTGGTCCGGGCCAGCCAGACCTCCATCTCCCCGCGGCCGCGGTGGGCCCAGGCATAATACGGGATGAGGGTGAGCTTCTTCTTTTCGCCGACGAGCCGGCCGCCTTTATAACGATAGGCAGTCGCTTCGCCCGTGATGACGGTGACGCCGTTCAAAAGGTCGGGCCTCGCTTCGGCCGTCAACACGGCGCCGTCGTCGAGGACGAGGTTACTGACGGTCCCGTCGCTGTCCGCGCCCTCGGCGCAAAACACGAACGGCCCGCGCTCGACGGCCACGCGCCCGATATCGGCCTTGAGATTCTCGTTGGCGAAGACGCGCCGGACGGGCATCGGCAGGTGGATCTCGACGACGTCGCCCTTCTGCCAGGTGCGGGCGATGGAGGCGTAGCCCTTCTCCAGGTTCAGCGTCACCGCTTCGCCGTTGACCTTGAGGACGGGCGGCTCCTTGATGTCCTCGGCGTAGCGATAAAGGTCGCTCGGGAGGGGCCGGCCTTGGGCCCAACCCGGGATGCGCGCCATCAAGGTCCAGGCGGCGGCCTTTTCCGGATTCACCGTGATCTTGATATCGCCCTTCCAGGGGTAGTCCGTCGTTTGCTCCAGATAGACCTTGCCCGCCTTGGTCTCCACCTCGGCCGTCCCCTGCGTATAGATGTTGACGAAGACCTTATCGCCCTCGACGCCGTAGGCGAACCCGCCCAGCTCGGCGATGAAGCGGGCCACGTTGGGCGGGCAGCAGGCGCAGGTGAACCAGGGGGTGCGCGCGTGCTGGCCGTGCGAGGCGAGCGGATTGGGGTAGAAGAAGAGATCCCCGCTCATCCCGTACCCCGAGAGGAAGGCGTTGTAGGCGGCCCGCTCGAAGAGGTCCATATATTTTCCGTCGCCGTAATACAGGAACATCCGATAGTTCCAGAGGGCGTAGGCGATGGTGGCGCAGGTCTCGGCGTAGCCGGTCGGGTTGGGAAGATCATAGGCCGGCCCGAAGCCCTCGATGCCGCCCGCAGCGCCGATACCGCCGGTGAGATAAAGCTTCTTCGAAACGATGTCCTCCCAGATCTTGTCCATGGCCTCCATGGTGCGGCGATCCCCGGTCAAGGCCGCGACGTCGGTAGCCCCGGCGTAAAGATAGGCCGCCCGCACGGCATGTCCCACGGCCTCGGTCTGCTCGACGACCGGCTTATGGTCCTGGTTGTACGCGCCATAGAGCTCGTGGCCGGCGGCGTTGCCCCGCTCGTCGATGAAAAACTTGGCCAGGGCGAGATATTTGATCTTGCCCGTGGCCCGGAAGAGCTTGACCAGTCCCATCTCCGTCACCTCGTGGCCGGGGACGAACTTGAGCTGGTCCTTGCCCGGTCCGAAGGTCTTGTCGATGAAATCCGCGTTCTTGAGGGCGACGTTCAGAAAGTTCCTTTTTCCCGTCGCTTGATGGTGGGCCACGGCCGCTTCGTACATATGGCCCGCGTTATAAAGCTCATGACTGTCCCGCTCGTTCGTCCAACGTTCCGGGCCGGACATGCGGTGAATATTCTTGGGATCGATGGTCCGGGCGGTATAGATATAGCCGTCGGGCTCCTGGGCCGCGGCGATCTTAGCGATCCAACCGTCCAAGGCCTTGTCGAGCTCGGCATCGGGATGGAGCATCAGAACGTAGGAAGCGGCCTCGATGATCTTATAGACGTCGGAGTCGTCGAACGGATAAGCCGTGGCGAACTTGCCGCCCGTCGCCCCTTTGAGCGCGGCCGCGGCTATCTCGAAGTTTTTGATGCGGTTCGTCTTCTCCGCCTCTATCATCTCGTGGCGGATGGTGACGGCGATGTCGGTCTGCTGCCGCTTGGCCCAGAACCCGCCGCTGAACTTGACCGCCGTGAGCGGCACGGCCGTCACGGCGTAATCCGATTTCGGTTTCTGGACGCAGGACAGGCCGCCCGACAGAAAAGCCCCTAAAATGAACAGACTGATCCTTCGCCTGCGACGGTCCATATTTTTCGCTCCTTCCATGGATTACCAGGTAATATAGTACACCGAACGGGGCCAGACAAGTCTGACGCAAACACAATGATCAGCGTGACTCGGTCATGGCGAGCGACAGAAGGAGCGCGGCAATTATAATCCCCCCACACCCCCCTTTAGAAAAGGGGGGGCGCGCTTTCCCCCTTTTAATAAGGGGGGAATTATTATCCCCCCTTATTAAAAGGGGGGAAGGGGGGATTAGGGGCGCTTTCTTTTCTCCGTAAAATTCGATATGATGATTGAAGTGGTTTCTTATCGTGTTAAAAAAGAGCTAAGAAGGGGTCAATGAAAAAACGAACCATCCAAAGATCTATCGTCGCTATCGGTCTGGCGGCCGGGATTCTGGCCGGCTTGTCCCTGTGGGGCAAGGTTTCCTTTCGGGCCCGGATGTACTCAACCACCGCCGGCGCGCCGCCCATCAACATCAAGATCGACGTCGAGGAGTACAGTCCCTCCGATGAAGTCCAGAGGCTCAGCGATGCCCTCAATAAAGGCGATGAGACCGGTTTCTATCGAATGCTGAGGGGCATGAACAAAGGTTCCATCCAGTTCATCGGAGGCCTGGGCATAAACATCAAGCTCAACGTCGTCCAGGAACAGTCGACTGAGAAGGGCATAAAGATCATCCTCCTGACCGAAAGCCGGAGCATCGAGCCGGGATCGACCCGGATGAAGAACCTCCCCTGGCGGTTCCTGGTCGTGATCCTGAACCTGGATAAGGACTTCAACGGCGAAGGCCTGATCTACGAGGATGCGGCGGTCGACTTCCTTCAACAGGGGATTATGAACCTGGAATCCTCTTTCTCGGCGCCGAAGTCCCTGGTCAACGTTAGGCTGGTGAAATAGGAACACCGATCGGGCACCCCGGGTCCTTGTGTCCCAAAAGACGGGGACACATCACTTTTCTCCGGAAAAAGTGATGTGTCCCCGTTTTAATCCCAATGATCGGCGATCCAGCTCCTTGCGTTCAAGGATTCGCTTGATGAATTCTATTCCCGGCTCAGGCGGCGCGCCTCGGAGGTGATGGTCTCGAAGACCTCTTCGATCTCCGCCTGGTGGGTGCGGAAGCTGAGGATGCAGGCGCGCAAGACGAACGTCCCGCGCAGCGTCGTCGAGGAAATGAACAGCCTCCGGCTCCGGTTGATGGTTCTGATCAAGCGGCGGTTGAAGTCGTTAGCGTCACCCGACTTCGGGAGATATCGATAAGCGACGACCGACAGGTCGGGCTCGCCGATGCATTCGAAGCCCGACTCCTGTCGGAACTTTTCATAAAGCCATCGGGCCAGGCGCAGCTTTTCCTCGAGGTTCTCGCGGAAAGCCCGCACGCCGTAAAGCTTCAGCGGCAGCCAGACGCGGAGGCCGCGATAAGCGCGCGACAGCTCGGGGGAATATTCGGCCGGGCTCACTTCTCCTTCGGGCGTTTCGACGTCCTGGAGATATTCGGCCGACATCATATGGGCCCGGCGCAAAAGCTCCCCGTTCTTGACCAGAAGGCTGCCGGAGCCGTACGGAAGGAAAAGTCCCTTGTGCGGGTCGAGTACGATCGAATCGGAAAGCTCGAGGCCGGCCAGCCTCCGTTTTCCCTCATCGCACAGATTGAAGAATCCTCCGTAGGCGGCGTCGAGGTGATACCAGAGCCCGTGACGCTTCGCGACCTCCGCCAGGTCGGTCAGCGGATCAACAGCCCCGGTGTTGGTGGTCCCCGCGTTGCCCACCAGGAGGAACGGCCGCAGCCCGCTGCGGAGGTCGGCCTTGATCGCCTCTTCGAACAGCTCGGGCCGCGCCCGGTAGTTCTCATCCGAGTCCAGCAGGCGCATGTTCCGTTCCGGGATCCCGGCGAGCGAGGCGACCTTCATCACGCAGTAATGCGTCTGGTCGGAGGCGTAGAGCACGCCCCGGCCGAGATCGTCGCCGAGGAGGTGCTTGCGGGCGGCCACCACGGCGCTGAAATTGGCCAGCGACCCACCGCTCGTCAAGATCCCGCGGGCCGTCTCCGGGTATCCCATCCAGCGGGCGAACCATTCCAGGACGTTCGTCTCCAGCCGGACCGCGGCCGGCGCGGCGAACCAGGCGCCGGTGTATCGGTTCGTCGCCGCCCCGATAAAATCGGCCACGGCCGCGGGGAAGAGCCCGCCTCCGGGAATATAAGCCACGTATGTCGGATGAGCGGAATTGAGGGAGGCGGGAAAGACCTTGGTCATCAAGAGATCGAGAAGCGCGTAAAAATCCGTGCCTGTCTCGGGCGGCGGCTCCCGCAGAGTCCTGGCTAGTTCTTCGCTCCCCTCGAGACCGGACCGGGGCATGCCGGGCAGGGCGGCGATATGGTCGGCCACGGCCCGGACCGCCGCCTCGCCCATCGCCCGCATCGCTTCGGGGCTCAGCTCGAGATTCGCCGTCGGACCTTCCGGCTTGTTCATTTCCCCTTGAGAACGGCCACCCGCCTGACGAGCCCGGCCTTGTGTTCTTCGTCGGTGGAGTTGGGGTCCTTCATCTGGACGAACGTCGCACAGGGCAATTCGGCGCAGTCGCCGCAATTCTTGTAATGCCGGACGTTGACGGCGCAATCGAAGAGCGGACAAGTCTTGTTCGGCATCGATTCCTTGGCCCAGAAGGTCTGCCCCTTGACCTCGATACAGCCGGCGCATTGTTGGCCGAAGAACTCGCACTTGTCACATATCAGTCCGCAGCATGAAACGACCATGCGGCACGCTCCTCCTGTTTAAAGATATCGCGCCTGATCCCTGAAAGCAAGATAGGAGGCCGGGAGGACTCGAACGTCCTTCGCGATCTACTTGCCGACCTTGAGGTGCTTGTCGAACCAGGCCAGGTAGCGTTCGAGCCGGTCGCGCTGATAGCTCGGCAGGCTGAGCCCGTGGAGAGCGATCGGGTAAAGCCGCATGATTCTGGGCATGGTCATATCCCTCCGGAAAGAGAATAGTTTCGATCCGCGAGATCCTATTCTGGCGCTTTGGAGGGGGGAATTCAAGAGCCCAGATCCCACGGGCGCCTACGGGCGCCTTGACAACTCCCCCGCCCTGACCTACAATTTCATTGACCGGCGGTCAAAATATTACCTAGAGTCAAACATGGGCATCAAGGAGCGCAAGGAACGGGAGGTCGAGACGCGCCGGAAACTCATCCTGACCACGGCCACGGACCTCTTCTTCCGGAACGGTTTCTCGCGGGTCACGCTCGACGATATCGCCTCGGCCATCGAGTTCAGCAAGGGCACGATTTACAACCATTTCAGCAGTAAGGAAGAGATCTTCGCCTCGATCCTGCTCGAGCATTTGAACATTCTCCTCGCTTCCCTCAAAGACGCCGCCGCGGCGGGCCGGGACACGTCCGAGCGCCTGCAGAACGCCACCAAAGCCTACGTCCGTTTCTACCGGGAGCGTCAGGAGTATTTCCGGCTCCTCTTCTTCATCGATCATGTCAGCGACCGGGAGCGGATCCCGGACGCCCTGCTCAAGGATATCCGGCTCCTGAAGCTCGCCTGTCTGGGCGAGCTTCAAAATATCGTCAAGGCCGGACTGCGGTCGGGCGAGGTCGGGAGCGGCCGCTCGTCGGCCCAGGTCAGCCTGATCCTGTGGGGCATGCTCAACGGGATCATCCAGCTCGCCGAATCCCGCCAGATCAAGGAAGAGAGCCTCGACCGGCTGATCGGAGTCGGCTTCGAGATCGTCTTGGACGGGCTTAAAAACCCGGCCGAATAGATTCAAAGGAGGCCAAAACATGGACCTGTTCGAAAAATGCTACCAGTTCGTGCGGGCGAATGAGGTCATCGCCGCCGGCCTGCTCCCCTATTTCCAGACCATCGAGGAGAACCACGGCCCCGTGGTCAAAATGGAAGGGAAGGAGGTCGTCATGGCCGGCAGCAACGACTACCTGGGCTTATCCCAGCATCCGGAAGTGATCGAGGCCGCCATCGAAGCGATCAAGGCGTTCGGGTCGAGCTGCTCCGGATCGAGGTTCTTGAACGGCACGTCGATTCTGCACACCAAGCTGGAAGAGGAGCTGGCCGATTTCCTCGGCCTCGAGGCTTGCCTCGCCTTCACCACCGGGTTCCTGACGAACCAGGGCGTCATCGCCACGCTCGTCGAACGCGGCGAGCACCTGTTCTCCGACGCCGAGAACCACGCCAGCATCGTGGCCGGCGCCTGGATCGTCCGGGCCCGGGGCGGCAATGTCCACCGCTACCCGACGAACGACATGGCCGCCCTGGAAGCCGGGCTGAAAAAGATACCCAGAGACGCGCCGAAGCTCGTCGTCACGGACGGCGTTTTCAGCATGTCCGGCCGGATCGTCGACCTTCCTGCGCTCGTCCGCCTGGCCAAGGCCTATGGGGCCCGGGTGATGATCGACGAAGCTCACGCCGCGGGAGTCCTCGGCGAAGGCGGCCGCGGCACGCCCAGCCACTTCGGCCTGAAGAACTCCGACGTGGACCTGACCATGGGGACCTTCAGCAAGTCCTTCGCCTCCCTGGGCGGCTTCATCGCCGGAGAACGGCGGGTCGTCGATTACATCAAGTTCCATTCCCAGGCTTTCCGCTTCAGCGCCTCCATGGCCCCCGGCAGCGTCGGCGCCGTCCGGGCCTCCCTGAAGATCATCCGCCGGGAACCGGAGCGGGTCGCCCGGCTGGCCCAGATCACGCTCAAGATGCGCCAGGGTCTGGAGAGCCAGGGATTCAAGCTCATCAAGAGCACGACGCCCATCCTGCCCGTCATTATCGGCGACGACATGGGGACCTTCCGCTTCTGGAGGCGGCTCATGGACGAGGGCGTTTTCGCCAACGCCGTCATCTCTCCCGGCGTTCCGCCCGGCATGCAGCTCATCCGGCTCAGCCTCATCGCGACCTACAAGGAGGAGCACATGGACAAGATCCTGGAGGCCTTCCGGAAGGTCGGGAAGGAGTTCGGCCTGATCAACTGACGGCCGAACGATGGGATTCAAGCCGGGGACACATCACTTTTTAGGAACTAAGGGATGTGTCCCCGTTTCCATCGTTTTCTGATCTCCCCCTCTTCTTTATTTTCTGGGGATCCATACGGCCATCTCGCCCGTCCCGCGGTGGGACCAGGCGTAATACGGAATAGCCAGGAAATCCTGTTCCTTTTGGGAGGGAACGGTTCCTCCGTCGGCGCTCTTCGTCACGGCGAGAGCTTTACCCTTTATGATCACGATCCCTTTCAATAGATCAGGCCTCCACTCGGGGATGAGGGCCGTGTTATCGGGAAGCTCGAGGTTGAGGACGCGACCGCCGTTGTCCGGTCCTTCGGCGCAGTAGACCAACGGTCCCCGCTCGATAGCCACCTTTCCCGCCGTGTCCTTGACCGCCACGCCGGCCACGACGCGGCGGGGGTCCATGGGGAAAACGATCTCGATCGCGTCGCCTTTTTTCCAGGTCCGCCGAATCCGGGCGAATCCCTTGTCCCGGTTCATGTCGACACGTTGTCCGTTCACTTTCAGTTCTATCTTCTGATCCCCGATCTGCGCCTGGCGATAGAGATCGCCCGGCACGGGCTTGTTCTGGGCCCAGCCGGGCATGCGGACGAACACGGCGAACTCGCTCTCGCGGGCCGGTTCGATCGAGATCTTCACCGCCCCGTCCCAGGGATAGCGCGTATCCTGCCGGATGCCGACGGGATTCCCCTTGAGATCGATCTTGGCCGAGCTCCCGACGAACAGATTGACATAGAGCGTATCGTCCTTGACGGCATAGACGTAGCCGGGGAAGGACGGCAGGAAGCGGCTGATGTTGCCGGGGCAGCAGGCCGTGCCGAAATAGGGAGCGCGGCCGAGGCGGCCCTGGTTGAACCGATACTTGCCGTCGGATTCGAGCGGGTTGGCGTAGAAGAAGGCCTTCCCGTCGAGGGACACGCCCGAGATCACGCCGTTGTAAATGACGCGCTCCATGACATCGAGGTATTTCGCGTCCCCCGTCAAGAGAAACATGCGGTGGTTCCACAAAGCGTTGCCGATCGAGGCGCACGTCTCGGCGTAAGCCGTCAGGCTCGGCAGCTCGTAGGCGTCGCCGAAACGCTCCCGGTCGTGTCGCGCCCCGATGCCGCCCGTCAGATACATTTTCCTAGTGACGACATTCTCCCAGAGCCGCTCAATAGTTTCGAGATACCTGGCGTCGCCGGTCAGGGCGGCGACGTCGGCCATACCGGTGAACATGTAAGCGGCCCGCACGGCGTGCCCGACCGCTTCGGCCTGCTCGAAGATCGGCTTGTGGGCCTGGATCTGCCCGGCGTCGTTGTAAATGGCGAAGCGGTTCCCGGGAGGATATTGAGTGAGCTGGACGTCGTGGCCTCGCTGGTCAAGGAAATATTTGGCCAGGGCGAGATATGTCTCGTTCCCCGCCACGCGATAGAGCTTGACCAGGGCCAGCTCGATCTCCTGGTGGCCGGGGAAGCCATGCCGCTTATCCGGGCCGTAAACGCTCGCCACTAGGTCGGCGTTCTTAATGGCGACATTGAGCAGGGTCCTTTTCCCCGTCGCCTGGAAATGGGCCACGGCGGCCTCGTAGAGATGGCCCGCGTTGTAGAGCTCGTGACTGACGTTCTCCTCCACCCAGCGTTCGGGCCCGATCCCGGGCTGGGGATGGGCGGGGTCGGTCGTCCGTGCGGTGAACAAGTAGCCGTCCGGCTCCTGGGCCGCCGCGATCTTGACGATCAGACCGTCCAGGTATTTGTCGAGCTCCGGGTCCGGGTGGACCTGGAGCGAATAGGCCGCGCCCTCGATCACCTTGTAAACGTCCGTGTCATTGTAACGCTCGCCCTTGTATTTGCCCTGCATCAGCCCGCCGGCGATGGCGAAGTTGTCGACCCGGCCGGTCTCCTCGTTCTTCTTCATGATGAAGGGGATCGTCACCGTCCGGTTGATCTCGATCCGGGGCAGCCAGAACGCGTCCGAGACCGCGACCTGAGTGAAGGACACCGGTTGGATGGGGTAATCCTTTTTGGGCGTGTCCGCGGCGAGAGCGTCCCGCAGCGTGCTCTGCTGGTAGAGGAACCCGGCCGGGAATACGGCGAGAAAAGCGGCCGCGAGGATGATCTTCATGCTCTTGGCCATGGACGATACCTTATTTGATGACGCTCGGGAACGGCCCGAGGGCCCAGCCCATCCGCTTGGGGATCAGGGCTTTCTTGGTCAGCTTTTTGTCGCCGATCTCAAGTGTGACGACATATTCGCCGGGATCGACCATCCCGCCTCCGGGTCCGAATCCGCCGGCTGCTCCGCCCGGCCCTTGTCCCTGCGGCCGCGGCGCGCGCATGTCCCAGAAGACGGTGTTCATCCCCGCCTCCTGCTTGCCGGTGAGCTCCCGCAGGACCTTTCCGTAGGGGTCGGTGACCTTAACGTTCACTTTGGCCGCGATCTTGTCCTTTAAATAATAATGGATGACGACGGCGTTGGGCTCATTGGGCGTCATCAAATGGCTGTCGCCCAGGAGCTGATAGTTGCCGATGCCGCCCGTCATCCGTTGGACCTGGGGTTTGATGTCGAAAAGATAGACGTCCTGGTCGAGGACCTTGTCGTTCAGCTCTTGAAGGGGGGTGATGTTCGTGGTCCAGATCCCGCGGCCGTACGTGCCGACCACAAGGTCGTTCTCGCGCGGGTGGATGACCATATCGGTGACCTTGACCCAGGGCATGTTGCCCTTGAACGGAATCCACGTCCTGCCGCCGTCGATGGTCACATAGACCCCCTGTTCGGTCCCAACGAAGAGGAGATTCGCGTTCTTCCGGTCCTGGACAACGACGTGGATCGGTTTGGCGGGCAGTTCCGCGCCGAGCGCCGTCCACGTTTCGCCGTAGTCCGTGGTCTTTAACAGGCAGGCCCGGAAATCGTCGAAACGGAGCCCCGTCTTGGTCACGAAGGCCGTGCCCGTGTCGTGGGGCGAGGCCAGGACGCGGCTGACCCAGAAGTTCTCGGGACCGCCGGCGGCGGCGATCTTCGCCGTCCGGTCGGACCAGGCCGCTCCCCCGTCCCTGGTCACTTGGACCTTGCCGTCGTCCGAGCCGGTCCAGATGACGCCCGGCGTCAGCGGCGATTCCGAGATCGTCGTGAGGGTGCAATAGGAGATGTTCCCCGCTCCTCCCTGCTTCGCTTTCTCGTTGGTGGTCAAGTCGGGACTGATCTCGGTCCAGTGGTCGCCCCGATCGAGCGAGCGGAACAGGACCTGGGCGCCCGTGTAGACGATCGCGGGGTTGTGGGGCGAAAGCAGGATGGGCGGCGTCCAGTTGAAACGCAGGGCCTCCTTGCCCGGCGGGCGGCGCGGCGTGATCGGCGTCTGGACGCCGAGCTTCTGGTCGAACCGCCACATCGAGCCCATCTCCCGGTTGTTGTAGAGCCAGCGGCTGTCCGTCGGGTCGACGCAGTTATACATGCCGTCGCCGCCGCCGACCGTCACCCAGTCCGTGAGCGTGATCTCACCGGCCCAGCCGTTTGACGGCCCTTTCCATGAGTCATGGTCCTGCATCCCGCCGTAGATGTTGTAGGGGTCTTCCATGTCGATGCCGATGGCGTAGAACTCGCCCAGCGGAATGTTGTAGAAATGGTGGCAGGTCCTGCCGCGGTCATAGGAGATGTTTACGCCGCCGTCGCTGCCGAAGAGGAGGCGGTCGGAATTGTCCGGATCGACCCACATCGCCCGCCAGTCGCCGAAGGCCTTCTGGAAGACGCCGTTCGACGGCCAGCTCAGCCCGTTCCAGGTCTTGCCGCCGTCGGTCGTGCTGGCCAGTGACTGGCCGGTGATGTAGACCGTGTTCGGGTCGTTCTGGTCCATCTTGAGCTCGTTGAAGGAGTAGGGGGCTTTGTTCAGGGCCGCCTCGTAGCCCGCGTTCACCTTGCGCCAGCTCTTGCCGCCGTCGTCCGTGCGGTAGACCTCGTTGCCGGCCGTCGGCTCGCCCGGCTCTGTGCCGCGCTTCTTGGCTAGGTCGATCTCCTGTTGGGTCGGCGGCCGGCGGTTTCCGTTCTCGACGACCGCGTAGAGAATGTCGGGATTTTTTTGGAAGACATCGAGTCCGATGCGGCCGATCTTGCCGGAGGGGAGGCCGCCGGTTAGTCTCTTCCAGGTCTTTCCGCCGTCGGTCGTCTTGTAGATCGCGCTTTCGGGCCCGCCCATCTCGTAATGCCAGGGCAGGCGGACCTTGTCGTACATGGCCGCGTAAAGGACATTGGGATCGGAATGGACCATGACCAGGTCGATGACGCCGATCTTGTCGTTGACGTAAAGCACCTTGTCCCAGGTCCGGCCGCCGTCCCGCGTCCGGAACACGCCGCGCTCGGCGTTGTTCGAGAACAGATGGCCCATCGCCGCGACATAGACAATGTCCGGGTTCTTGGGATGGATGGCGAGCCGGGCGATATGGTGGGAGTCTTTCAAGCCCATGTTCGTCCAGGTTTTGCCCGCGTCCGCGGATCTGTAGATCCCGTCGCCCGAGTTCGAGCTCCGGGCGCAATAAGCTTCGCCCGTCCCGACCCAGACGATATTCGCGTTCGACGGAGCGACGGCCACGGCCCCGATGGAGAGCTTGGCCTGGCCGTCGAAAATAGACTCAAACGTCGTGCCGGCGTTTGTCGTCTTCCATACGCCGCCGTTCCGCGTCCCGACGTAGAACGTGTAAAGATGTTCCTTGAGCGGCGCCGCGGGCACGGCGAAGGACGTGACCCAGGAGCCGGCGCGGAAAGGTCCGAGGTTGCGGAACGTGAGGCCCTTGAATAGGCCTTCGTTAAACCGGTCCTGTCCGTCCGCGGTCGAGCCGGCGAGAAGGACGAAGACTAAAATGCCCACCAGGTTTTTTTTGAACGATTGAGAATTCATGAGGCCTCCTCGATGCGAGTGATATTTTTATATCATACCTCACTGCTGTCCAAAATAATCTGAAATCATAGAAAAATCCATCCCTCTACAGGCATGTTGGACAAGATTTTCCACATTCTCAAAACCAGGTTGTCGTTTTTTTTAATTATATGCTGTCCAATTAAGCAAAGCTCAACGCCATCTGCTCTTGTTCTTGAACTGCCGGCGGCGGCTCGGCCGGTTTGTCGATTCATTCCCATAAGTCCCGGTAGGAAAATAGATTGAGCCTCAGGAGCGCCACCAGATTGCTCAAGGACCAGGAATAACGAGATCGGACCTTCAGGTACTTCAAAAGCAGGATCGCAATCAATGCTGTCCAAATCTGAATCTTGAGCGCGTTGGCCGTCGTCCCGACAAACGTCTTGACCCGCAGATTCCGTTTCAAGCTCCGATACTAAAGGATTATCGAATACGTTCCTCCGGGGCCCATCCGGCTTTTCTGGCTTCAGCCAACGACAGAAAATAACCGGATTCCCGGCGTTTTTCGATAATTTCTTCGGCCCTCTCAATGCCCATGCCGAGAAAAGACGCCAGGTCATAGACCGAGGCGGTATTTATGTTCACGTTGAGATTCGCTTTAACGTCAGGCACCCAGAGGTAACGCCTGATCTGAAAATTCTTGTTTTCGACCCAAAGCTCGGGTCCCACATTCGCATCGAGAGAATCCAGATTTTCCGAAACTCTGTGGAACACTCTTTTCAGCATTTCCCGGTATTTTTTCATCATTTCCATGAACGAGAAATAATCCCCCACCATTCCGGAGTGAGCTGTTTTTTCGTACACCTCTCCGAGTTCATGGGTGATCGTCATTCCCGCTGTCAGGTTTATGAATATTTCCAGCAATTCTTTCTTGTCTTCCGGGAATGCTTCACACCACACCCTGATAAATTCCGTAAAAACCGGTTTTTCGTTGAAACTGTTTTTTTTCTTCATGAGATGCCAGGTATAGATATTTTTCAGCACCATATTCTCGTAGGGCGAGAAAATATCCCGGGGAGAAATCCCCTTCGGAAGAGGCTGTAGAAGGAAAGCCTTGTAAAATTCAGCATCCCGATAATGGGCCTGAAGAGCCTTGTTTGAATTGATATTGTAAAACAGGCTTGCCAACACCCCTTCGCTCGACATCATTTGTTGACCGTTTCGCAGTTCGGTAAAGTCGAAAACAGGCGATGTGTGCTCCAATAAAATCATATCTTCGACAGTCATGTTCTTCTCATGCAGGATCTGCGGCACTAATTTTTGACGTATAAACCTGTTTTGTTTAACGCCGGTGATCCTCAGCTCGCGATCAATGATGGAATGCCACAAAGCGCTTATGATCTGGTTATACCTATAGCAGTCATCCAAATTGTGCCTATATTTTTCTATATCGTTTGCCGAGCATTCGAAGTGAATTCCCCAGCCCTCGTAAAATGCCGTGTAATAATCCGTGACGCCCATGCTCACATGCTGCTTCGACGTCATTTTTTCTTGGTCCCTCTGCATGAACCCGGACATGATGTTGTTCATCATGACATGTCCCAATTCATGGGAATAAATATACAAATCGCCCTGTCCCACTCTTTCGACATCCAAAACCAGATCCACGTAATTCAAGGCGGGGAAAGCCGTTCTTCTGCCCGACGAATCAATCAGTTCCAGCCCTGTTCTGGGGTAACCGCCTTCATCGTCAGATATGAATAGAACATTCGGCCCTTCGCTGTTTCCCGAAAAATTCCGGCTGCATTGATTGAGTTTCATCAAGGATTGATGAAAGGCAAGATTCAAGTCTTTCATGATCATTTCATGCACAGGATCTGTTGTTTCAATTATCTTGCCCGCCAACATATTCTTATCGCCGCTTTCAATGGCCCTCACCAGGCGGACCTTTTGGTCCGGCTTAGGAAAGATGAGGTGAGAATAATCATTCGGTGCGGCTGAGATGAAACATAAAGCTGGGATTATCATGAACAGAGCTACGAAATACTTATTCATCATCATCGTTTTCCTCCCGTATGTGTCTTGGAGTTTTTGGGCTCAGACGAGTTTTGAACCGGATTTGTTTTCACGAACATTCTCTTTCTTTGAAACATTCGGATGATTGAACAATGAGTTTCACTCCCAAGAATAGACCACGTGGATCGCGCGTTTCATTACGTGAGATTCGTTAGCGGAAAGTTCCGGGGATCATCGGCTGCCAGTCAAACTTTTCCTTTTGCATGTCAGGAACACTCTCTCGCGAGTTCAAGAGGTTCCCAATGAAGGTCTCGAGCATTTGGACGGTTTTTGCCGTCAGAGAGATTCGGGCTTTGAACAGTTTTTCGAGTTTCGTCGGAAGGAGCCGGGCAATATTTCCCCGATCCCCTTCTCCTGAAAGCTCGAGGAATGTCAGTAAGTAATCGGTGAGTAAAATTGGCAGAATCTTCTTATAGAGGAGATAGTCCGCATAGAGGACGGCTTTTTCCTTCAACAGATGAATATCGTACCTTTCACTCCCGGAGAGAGTGCTTCCTGTGGTATCCGGATGACCGGATTGGCGGAGTGTCCATTCATCCAAGAAGAGATGCGTCATCTCGTGGATGGACATGAAAAAACTCTTCAGAATCTCGTTCTCTTGCTCGGGGAATTTGACGGCCGCCCCAAAGTAGTCCCCCGAGGAAAAGCCTCGCCCGTTCCGCGTCATGCTCAAGCAAAGATATATAACGACGCCCTTCTTTCCTTTTAAGGCTGGGCCCAAGAGTTTGAGGCCGCTTTCTTCAAAGAGGGTACGGAAGCGCTCTTTCAAAGCCATCCTTTGCCCATTCTGCCGCTTCCAGAATTCTCGATAAAAAGTTTCGTATTCCACGACCAGGATTTCCGTCAAGGTCCGGAGAAATGATTGAGCCCCCGGAGAAGAAAAATATCGTTGTCTGAAGAAGAGAAGAAACGGCTGGGGACTGTTCCCTTGAAGATCTCCCGATAGCCATTTCAAACCCTCCAGGAGTTGCTCGACGTTCATGAATTGAAAAGGGAGAAAATTGACCATGCGCAGCTTTTGGTCGGGGATGTAAATATCCTTTATTTTATTCATTTCGCCGGTGAGCCAGGCGGGATCGAGGCTATTTTGGATTTTTTCACGGGAAATCCGGCCCATATAAGCTTGGGAATAAAGGCTTGAAGCATCCTGTCCGATATCCATGTGGGCGAGGCAATGGAAGAAGAGATCGACATGGACCTCGGTCCTGAGGATGATTTCCATCGGATTCGTTCCAGAAAAAGCATGAACGGGGCTCGCGCCAGCAAGAAAAACATGCGCGACGAGAAAAAGTACAAATCCTGGCCTCATGCAGCTTTCTCCATTCACATTCAGCTGTCTCTGCAGTGCCGCATGTCCCTTCCGGTGGCCAGATAATTTGTTATTCACGTCATCACTCCATCAGCCAGACAAAGCTGTTGTATCGACGTGACGCTCCGGTCACATCTCGTCGTCGAACACGCGGATAATAACGACGAGACTGCGGCATGTATTCCACCATGAATCGAGTTAAAGCGCTTATTGAATAGCGGCTGTGTCGTCTTCCGAGCGCGTAAATCGGGCCGTTCGATCACGCCGATGCGGGAGCCTCCGCCTCCACGCGCTCTTCCATATACTGAATGTAGAGATCCGACAGATCTTCGCCTTCCAGCTCCTGTCGGGTTTTCAACATACCCAACCGGCCCTTTTTCATGAACCCCACCCGGTCGGCGATGAGCTTGGCCCTGAAAATATCGTGGGTGGACATGAAGATCGATTTTCCCTCATCCCGCATTCTGAGGAGGAGTTCTAAGAATTCCTGGCCAGACTTGGGATCAAGGCCCGCGGTGGGCTCATCCAGAAGGATGTTGGATGCATCCTTGATGAAGGCGATGGCCAGCCCGAGCTTCTGCCGCATCCCCTTGGAGTAGTTTTTGGTCTTCATATCGAAAGCCTCTTCCTGCAGGCCGACGGTTTTCAGGACTTTGGCGTAATCGGCCTTGGTCAGGGTGCGCTTCCCGGCCAGTTTAGTGAAATAATCCAAGTTCTGGAAGGCTGTGAAATTCCCGTAGAGCATCACGTTTTCGGAGACGAAGGAAATATGCTTCTTCGATCGCAGCGGCTCTCTGGTGACGTCGATGCCGTCGATCAAGACCGTGCCTTCGGTTGGGGAGATGAAGTTCAGCATAAGGTTGATGGTCGTCGTCTTGCCGGCGCCGTTGGCCCCGAATAAACAAAAGATCTCGCCCGACACGACCTTGAAACTCATATGGTCGACGGCCAAATAGCCGTCCTCGTAGCGTTTGGTAAGATTTACGATTTCTAACATGGGTTACCTTTCAGCGAACATCGTACTTGATAAAGGAGATATAAGCCCCGACGAAGAAAAAAATAATCAGGAAAACCATCAGCCCGAAGTCGGGCAGGATCCGACTCAGCGATATGGCCAGGGATTCGGGCTCGAACTTGTGCTGGGGCATGTCGTCCAAGTTCGGTTTGCTACCCATATCGAGGGTCTGCTTATTTACATTTAGGGCGCGATACATCTTGGCGTTGATCCATTCGGTGAAGATCGGCTTAAAAATCCGGACGGAAGCCAGAAACCTGGCGTGCTCATCCGGGCCGGTCCGGGCGAGATTCATCGACCCGATCATCAAGGCCGAAGCGGGCGAAATGCGGGAAAGATTAACGGCCAGTTGCTCTTGAGCCCGCTTCTTGACCTGATAATCCCGTTCCAGAGAGGCGTTATAGGAGTTGGTTTTGTCCATATACTCCTGGTGATTTTTCTCCGCCCATTTCTTATACTGTTCAAAGAATTCCTTTTCGGTTTGGCCGGATTTCTCAATTTTCTCCCAATGATTCATCGTCGCTTTTTGCTCTTCGAACAGAATCTGCACGAGGAAGGCGTCCTTTTTGGCCGTAATTTCATGGATCGAGGGGATAGGCTTGATCTGAGCGGCAACCAAGACGGATAACTTGGGTATGATGGTCACAAAGACAACCCAGATGAACAATAGGAGCAGGAAGCTGGTTGAGGACTTGTGCGTCCGCGCCGAGACGAAGAGACCGAGGCTGAAAAAGACTGATACGTATAGAAGGAACAGCAGGAACATGAACATGAGACGACCCCAATCCTGGCCTGACAGGTTGACGTGCGGATAAACCAGGAGGATGATCAGGCTGAGGATCATCGGGATGATCAGCGGGATGAGGAGGCTGATTAAGCCTCCGATGCCCTTACCCAGAATGAGTCGGTCGCGCGGGACGCAGTTGGAGAGAGTCAGTTTCAGCGTCCCCATTTCTTTTTCGCCCGCGATCGCATTGTAGGTGAAGAGGATGGCGAAAAGACTGAGCACGATTTTGACGATAAAAGTCATGTCCAGCGCGCCGAAAACAGAATACGCGGGATTGCTTTCGTACTTGGAGTCCACCAAGCTCGGGTCGGCGGAGGAGCCAACCTTGGCCACGCGGCCCACAGCTTCGCTCACACCACTCGCGATCGTGCTCAACACTTGAGGTGGCTTGTTGATTTTCGTCCCCAGACTGGCGAGGGCAGGGAAGTTCGGTTGGCTCTCCATGTTTTTCTTGTTCAAGGCCACAGCCGTGTCGTATTCCTTTTGCTCGCCTCTATAGTTGGTGATGCCGGTGTAAACCGAAAGCAGGATGAGAATGCTGCAAAGCAGGAATGTGAAGACGAATTTCGCGCTTGTGATGCCTTCAATAATTTCTTTTTTAATGATATCTCTAAGCATGTTTCTCCTCACTTTAGGGAAGTTCCGACTCCGGCAATATTCTTCACGTCTTTCGATATTTAGATGGATCAAGAGTACAAAAAGTTTCATGTCTTTCTGCTCCGAAGTCTCTGATCTCCGCCTTCGCTTCTCGATGGAGCCAGTCATTTTGATGAAACTTCTGTCCCCTAGGTTAACTCTATATATGTGAACTTCTTTTCGGAGGAGATCCGCGTGATTATCCGCGACAATAAGGCAAAATGGACGCTACCGAACCGAACGAAATACGGTTTCAGTTTTATTTTGTTTAAAATTCGAAACACGAAATATCGCCTGTCGCGGAGTCCGGGCTGAAAATCGGCGCACTTTCCAGCCTGTAATTCACAAAAGATGAGGAAAGCAATGCACAATAGAACAAACAAACTTTTTTCGGTAATCATCGGCCTGGCGGCTCTTCCCCTCCTCGGGCAGGAGGTTGCGATGTCTAAACATCTGACCCTCCAGGAATGCCTCATCCGCGCGGTCAAGCACAACTTGGGCGTGGCCGTCCAGGTCTATAGTTCCGATTTAGCCTCCCTGTCCGTCTCGAGGAGCCGGGAGAAATTCCTGCCGACCCTGGGCTTCGATTTCGGGAAGCAGGACCAGAACTCGGCCTCCTATTCCTGGATGGACGCCGCCGACCGGGTGACGACGAACTACGGGAACTATGGCGGTTCTCTCAGCCAGGCCATCCCCTTCGGCGGGAACTTCTCGGTCTCTCTTACCGGATATAAGAACCTGACCAACTCCCGGTTCCAGACGATCAATCCCCGCTTTGGAAATACCCTGACGTTCTCGTTCAGCCAACCGCTGCTCAAGGATTTCGGTTGGGGCATCAGCCATAAGGACATCCTGGTCGCCCGGAACAGCCGGGATATCGCCGAGAACGATCTAAAAAAAACCCTGCTTGACACCGTCTATTCGGTCGAGCAGACGTACTGGCAGCTGGTGCTCAGCATTGAATCGCTCAAAGTCCGGCAGCAGTCCCTGAAATTGGCCGAAGACCTCTTTGTTCAGAACCAGAAGAAAGTGAAGATAGGGACGCTGGCTCCGAAAGAGATCCTGAGCGTCCAGTCGGACGTGGCTTCCCGCAAAGCGGACATCCTCCAACCCCAGTCCCAAGTGAAAGACTACACGGATTCCTTGAGAGCGCTGATCAACAGCCTGGACCCGGCGAGCGGCGGCGAGATCGCACCGGCGGACATGCCTCCGTTCGAACGATACGACATCGGCCTCGACGAGGCGTTCGCCATGGCTTTGAAGAACAGGCCGGACCTGAAGTCCTCGGCCCTCGGGATCCGAAACCGCGAATTGGATTACGCGTTCGCCAAAAACCAGCTTCTCCCCCAGCTCAACCTCTCGGCAAGCTATTGGAGCCCCGGGATAGGCGGCGACCAGATCCTCTATCTCGACAACAATCCGCTCACCGGCGTCATCATCGGGAGGATCCCCGGGGGAGCGAACATGGCCATGCGCGACGCCTTTCATTTCAAGTATAACAACTGGTCCGTGGCCCTCTCGCTGGATGTCCCGCTGAACTCGGTTTTCTCGCGCGCGGCCGCGGCCCAGGCCAGGGCCTCGCTCGACCAGGAAACGGCCCGGATGAAGAACACAGAACAGCAGGCTTACCTCGAGATCCGAACGGATGTCCGGTCGGTCCAGACGAACTACGAACGGGTCGACGCCTACAAAGTCGCCCGCGCCCTGGCCGAGGAGAAGCTGGCCGCCGAGCAGGCCAAGCTCGAGGCCGGATTGACCACGACGTTCGTCGTCCTGTCCTACCAGCGGGACCTGGCCAACGCCAAGCTCATGGAGCTCAGCGCCCTCATCGACCATACTCTCTCGATCGCCCGGCTCGAAAAAGCGATGGGCACCAGCTTGGAGAAAAAGAACATTCAACTGATCGACGCCATGGAGGAAAGAAAGTGAAGAGACAAATCATCGCCATCATCATTCTCCTGGCCTTCGTCGGAGGCTTCGCTCCGCTCAAAGCCCAGGAACAATCCCAGACGATGAAGCTCCTGACGCTCAAGAAGGCTCAGTTGCAGCTGCAAAAGACCAGGGGAGATTTCGAACGATCGCTGAAGCTCAAAGAGCAGGGGCTGACGTCGGAACAGGAATTCGCCCTCATCCAGACCTCCTATCTCCAGGCTCAGGTCGATTACCAGCAGGCCCTGATCAACTTCATGGGCAGCGAAGCGCGGATCTCGGTCGCCAGCGCCGTGAAATTCCAGGACACGGGCGGGAAGAAATTCGTCCGGGTGACGCTCCGCTACTCGTCCAAGGAACTCAAGGAACTGGCCAAGCTCAACATCAGCGCCGAAGACCTCTTCCCCCTCGATTTCATGAAGGAGATCAAGGACGTCTCGGTCTCGCTCAAGTCGGAAGGCAAGATCATCTCCGACCCCTATGAAAAGACCATGGCCTCGCTGCCGCTCGAAACCCAGCAGGACGTGACTTTCCAGCTTCTCAAGGACGTCGAAAACCTCGACATCAACGTTTTCTACTCGGGGAAAAACGAGAGCACGGCCGTTTTCCTCCAAAAGGGCGTGAGCGCGAACATCGTCACCATCAACTCGGCCCAGTTCTCGCAGGAGGCCGACCTCGAAAGCCAAGCCACGTTCGATTTGTCGCTCGAGAAGTTCTCGGGCGAGGCCAACGTCTTCAAGCTCGAGATCGCCAACCTGCCCCACCAGATCAATTATGAGTTCAGCGACCCCCAGACCAACGCCCGCCTCAGCCAGATCAAGTTCACCGAAGGCGTGACGAGCATGAAGCTGTCGCTCAAGCTCTACCTGCCCAAGAACGCGGACGCCCAGGTCGTCATCGACAAACCGATTTTATTTTACGCCTTGGCCATGGACAATGAACAGGCGCCGGTCTTCCAGAATCTCCTGGCCAAGAAAACCGAGATCGGCCCCCAGGACATCCTGAGCCTTAAAGCGGGGAGCGTCAAGCTCGAGCTCGTCCCCCGGGGCGTGGGCAAGATCGAGGTTCAGGCCGTCAACCTTTATCACGAGATCAAAGTCGGGGACTCGGTGGCCATGGAGGTCCGGGTGAAGAACGCGGGGACGCGGAAACTGAACAATATCCGCGTCGTGACCGACCTCCCCTTGAACTGGCGCTCCGAGATCCGGCCCGACCTGATCGCCGCCCTCGAGCAGGGCAAGGACGAGGTGGTCACGATCAAATTCCTGCCGCAGGCGGACGTCGCGGTCGGAGATTACGAGCCCAAGATCAAGACCGAGTGCAGCGCCGACAACCGGAAGGTGGAGTCCGAGGACAAGATCGTCCGGATCCACGTCGCTTCGAAGACGAACGTCCTGGGCATCAGCCTTCTGGTGCTGCTGCTAGTCGGTCTCCTCGTGGGGATCGTCGTCTTCGGCATCAAACTGACGAGGCGCTGATCTGTTCTCTTCAAATCGTCTGAAGGGACTCTTTTTTGCATTGATCGTGGAGCTCGGGTGGGTCAAGGAGAACTCATGGATCATATTTTACGAGAACTTGAAAAACATGGATTTCAGGCTCGAACAGTATCTATTTCTCATTTGGCCGAACTTAAAGAGGCCATCGACAAACGATATGAAAAGGGCGAATTTTCCGAAGAATTTTATCGGGAACGACTGACCGATTTTCGCTTCGAGCCTCCAGAGTCTCTCGCCGGAGCCCGCATCATCATTATCGCGGCTTTTCCACAGCCGAAAAATCAGGTCATCATCCGGCTGCTCGGCAAGCCGTTTCCATTGATCATCCCGCCTACCTATCAATATTATCCCAACTCGGTGGCGGAAAGACTCCTTAAGAGAATTCTCAAGCCGGCAGGGTATAAGTTGGCACGAACGATCCTTCCTCTGAAGCTTTTAGCCGCGCGGAGCGGACTCGGCTCTTATGGGAGGAACAACATCTGTTATGTGCCTGGGATGGGTAGTTATCATCGACTAATGGCGTTTTACTCGGACTTTCCCGCTAATGACGATTTCTGGCAGCCGGCGAAACTCATGAAGACTTGCGCAAAATGCCGGGCTTGCCAGCGCAACTGTCCAACGGGAGCAATTTCGACGAAAAGCTACCTCCTGCGTGCGGAACGCTGCCTCACTTATCTCAACGAAAAAGCGGGGGATTTTCCCGTTTGGGTGAATCCCGCCTGTCACAACAGCCTCGTCGGATGTCTCGAGTGCCAAGATGTCTGCCCAGAGAATTCGCCCTTCCGGAAATGGATCGAACCCGGGGAAGAGTTTTCGGAAGAAGAGAGCCTCTCGCTCATGCAAGGAGACGGTCCTGAAAAACTCCCGCTCTCATTGCGAAAACGGCTTCAAAACCTGGGTCTCATGGATTACATCGAACTTCTGCCGAGAAACATTCGGTCAGTGATGGCCGCATCCCCTAAATTATTCCACAATCTGGAGAAATGATCATGATTATGAGAATCTGGCATGGCGTCACAAAGACCTCTCGAAGCGATGATTTTTTCAACTATTTGATGAAAACAGGAGTTCCTTGGTACCGCTCCCTTGTTGGAAATCGCGGAGTTTTTATTTTGCGGAGGGCGAAGGATGAGACATCGGAATTTCTCCTCTTGTCGCTCTGGGACTCGGTGGAATCCATAAAACGATTTGCAGGATCCGATATCGATAAGGCAATTTATAACTTCTCCGAGGATAGAGATTATCTGCTCGAATTAGAATCCGAAGTCGCTCACTACGAAGTCCTGACCGGCTTCGGTTCTGGAGAATCAACCCCGCACGCCGCGGGGAAATATTCCACAATCGTATGACTTATTAAAAATAATCATCCAATAGTGATGCTCAGCGGAGAAATGGAAAACGCAAGGGTACGGACACTGCCCGGCTTTAGTGATCTTGGAGATCAAAATATTTGTGAAATGTTGAGAAATCCGAAGCGGGAACGGTGGCGCCGAACCATTCATAACGGTTCGGAACAACGCCGAAAAGATTTCGCCCGAGCCGGGTCGCCAAATTGCTTCCGAGCGTTAAATTGTTTTCTTCCTCAACAGAAATCCCCTAATTTCTTTCAAGAAGTACAATGGTCCCATTATGGTCGGCCAGATGGGGTTTTGCCGAAGCGCTGGCGGCCCGCAAAGGACGAATGGTGAAGAAACGAAATGGTTCTGCGACTTTCTTGCTGTTTTTTTTGACATCGGCCATGGCAGTTCCTGGGCTGGCAAAGATTGCTGGCGACGGGTTCATGATCGGCATTCGAGAACCGACTTTGCCTGAAATTCGTTTAATTGGTATGTAAATGAGGTTTTCATGTATTATCACAAACGTTTGATCAAAGCGGGTGGCATCTTGGGAATTTCCGGCATCGTTCTTTTCTTAATCAATGTGGTCGTGATGGAACAATTATATTTCCAGAAACTTCCCATCCATACCACCCGGGATTTTCTGAGAATTTTTGGCGGTTCGCCATGGCGCGAGATGAACATGGGGATCCACCTTTCCATGATCGCCGTGATGATTCTTTTCATCGCGGCGTTTTTGGGCCTTTACCACTCACTGACAGCCGACAAGCTGCGGATCACGGCTACTTGGGGAACGGTAACGGGAATTCTTGCATGCACCGTCATGATCGTTCAGGGAACTGTCCAGGGCGCGGTGATGGTAAAATTGGCAAAAATGTTCGCCGGCGCCGGCGATGAACCCCAGCGTCAGGCCGTTATCCTCCTCTACCAGGGATTGCGTATTATCGATCAAGGCATCGACCTTGCTTTTGACGGTTTATTCTTTACGGCCTGGATCCTGCTGGGATTTGCCATGCTGAATAGCAGATTTTTCGGGAAAGTGCTGGGGGCGATCGGGATATTTTCTTTTTCGGCCTCGGCCGTTCTGAACATCTGGACGGCGCCCGATCCGCCGCGGTTCGAAATCTCCCCTTTCGTAAGCCTTTGGATCCTGGTCGTGTTTGTGCGGATGCTTAGATCGTCGAAAGCGCTTCCCTCGCCGACGGAAGCTGCCGATCCTGCGCGGCCGCTTTGAAGACCCGTCGGCATTGATTATTTACAAAAGGGAGGTATCGACATGAAGACGAAAATACTGAAATGTTTCTGTTTTTTTTCGGTCATTCTTTGCCTTGGTCATGCCACCTTGGATGCCCAGAAAAAAAATATAATACCGGGTCTGACGAACTTGAAAATCGTCGTCGCCGAGATGATGAACGACTGGAAAATCCCTGGGCTTGGAATCGCCATCGTCAAGGATGGAAAGGTTCTGCTGGCCGATGGATTCGGTATTCGAAACGTCGAGCGGAATTTGAAGGTCACCCCGCAAACTCTTTTCCCGATTGCGTCCTGCACAAAAACGTTTGCCGCGGTGTCACTCGCCGCATTGGTCGATGAAGGAAAATTGAAATGGGATATCCCGGTGAAAGAATATGACCCAGCGATAAGATTTTTTGACGCCTATGCCGAAAGTCACATCACGATAAGGGATTTGCTGGCGCATCGTTCCGGATTGCCCCAGCACTACCTCATGTATTTTAATCGTCAGCTTTCCCGGGAAGAGATCATGGAACGGTTGAGGTTTCTCGAGCCGAGCCGGGATCTCCATGAAACCTTCCAGTATTCAAATCTGAACTACATGATAGCGGCCCATATATTGGAAAAAACGACCGGCAAGACGTGGGAAGATTTCGTCCGGGAAATAATCCTGAACCCCCTCGAAATGCGAAGCAGCAATTTTTCCGTTTCCGAGTCTCGGAAGAGTTCGGATTATGCCATTCCTTACGTGGACGAAAAAGGAACGATCAGAGAGACCTCTTTTTTGGAACCGGACAAGATGGGCATGGGGCCCGCAGGTTCGATCAATTCGAACACCAGAGACATGGCGAATTGGCTTCTTTTCAATCTGAACAAGGGCAAGTTCAAAGACCGGCAAGTCATTTCGGAGGCCGTCTTACTCGAAACCCAGAAACCGCAAATCGTTATTCCTGGAAACGCGAGCGATGAAATGTTCTATTCGAGCTACGGGATGGGTTGGGCGATCACGTCGTACAGGGGACATCTGCTGCTCGGACATGGGGGCGGCTTTAACGGTTTCAGTTGTTACGTTTCCATTCTGCCCAGGGATAACATTGGTATCGCCATTTTATGTAATCTGGAAGGTTCGCCGGTGCCGCAAATTCTTGCCAGGATTATTTTCGACCAACTCTTACGCCTGCCGGCGATCCCCTGGAATGATCGAATGAAAAAGAGCCGGACGAATGACGCCGCCTCGGCCTTGAAAGCAGAAGAATCATCCGGCCAAAAAAGTAAGCCTCCCCGTCCCCTCGAAGATTATTTCGGCGAATTTGAGCATCCGGCATATGGAATCCTGTCTGTCGGAAACGAACAAGGTCGATTATTCGCCTCATTTCATGGACTGGCTTCTCCGCTGGAACATTTGTTCTACGATGTTTTCGAGACCAAGGACGAAATATTCGGAATTTTCAGGTTTTCTTTCTTTGCCGATGAAAATGGAGCGATTGCCGGAGTGGCGGTGCCTTTTGAACCGGCGGGGGGGAAAATCATGTTCAACCGGATCCCGAAAAAGAAATGATTCATGAAAGCCACTCCCAAGACGTGAAAGGAAAAAGCAATTTTCCCTGAATATTTCGAATGCAGCGGTTACGTCGTTGGATGACGCGCGCCGAATGTTGCAACTTTTCGCCCCAAAGAGAACTCTAATTTTGGAAGTAACCCCAGACGCTTTATGGCAGCTTCGAAGATGGAGTCAAGAATGCTGATGAATTTATTGACCTTATCACTAGTCATACCATCACTTTTGATCCAGACCGACTCCCATCCTCTTCTCCATGCCGGAACATATTCGCTCATAAAAGTCGCCCCAAACATTTGCGCCGTTACGAATCTGTATCACCCTCCGCCGGGCGACGGAGTCAACGTAGCGTTCATCGCCGGGGCGACAAGTCTTGTCTTCATCGATGCCGGAATGACCATGGACTCCGCCCAAGCGGTCTGGGATGAGGCTTCACGGATGTTCCCGGGGAGGACTTCCGTTTTTCTGATTTTATCCCATTTCCACTGCGACCATGTTTTTGGAATGGACATTTTCAAAAAAAAAGGAGCCCGGGTGATCGGCCACAAAAATCTGGATCCTTGGCTCGATCAAAGGAAATTTTTAGAGCGTTTAAGACAAACGACAGGAAAAAATATGACGTTCGTCGACGTCATAGCTCAAGAAGAATTTCCGAGCCTCGAGGCGGCCAGAAACACCTTGGGCAACGTGTCGTTATCTCCTCCCGATACATTTTTGGAAGGAGACGATATCCTGACCCTGGGAGATGTGTCGCTCCAAATATTTTATGTTCCCGGCCATTCCGACGATCTCCTGGCGGTGTACGAGCCGACGTCGCGCACGCTCGTGGCCAGCGATTTGATCTATAGCTCGGGAGTTCCCTTTCTCCATGACCCGACAAAACTGGCTTATGCTGACTGGATTCGGAATTTGAACCGAATAAAACGATTGCCTGTCAAAGCGATCATTCCCGGGCATGGACCGGTCTGTAATCCGGCGATGATCGCAACAAATATCCGATCGTTGGAAGCTCAAGCGCTGGATTTGCAGAATCGTCGCGATCGGGTCGGCGCTCGAGCGCCCAGGGAACTCGCCCTGAATCCTCATGTTATTTCGTCCCGAGGAAAAAGCCTCAGAGGGAAGACGATCGTAAGGCAGGAAAAGGGACGCCGAGATTGAGAAGAAGTCTTAAACGAAGCAACAAGATCCTAGCGGTAGGATTTCAGCTTTTGTTGTGGATCGCCGCCGCATGGCTGCTCTATCCCCTGACGATTCTGGACTCGACGGACATAACGCGGGCTAAAGAATATCTGTACCGTTCGGCCTCGGGGATCACCTTGATGGTCATTTTTTTCGGAAAAACGCTGATTGACTTGATCTACCCGCGCGTGAGTTCCCGGCCCATGGCGCTCCTCAATACCCTATTTCTTTATGTTTACGCCATCGTTCTCGCGGGCGGAATCATCTTTATAATGACTAGAATTATCATCCTCTACGGCCGCAGCCGCAGAACCGGCTTCGTGTTTTAGCTCATTCTGAAGGGAACGAAATGCGGAATTCGTTGTTTGGTTCACGGACAAACAATGAATTAACCAAAAAACGCTCTCAAAGACATATCCCCGTTCAAGTACGGCCAGACCTACGAGAACATCTTTCCCCAGGTCTGGCATTATCTCTTCGGTTTGACGAACCGGGCCCTTGGCGGAGGCCGGCGAGTTCGCCGACCCGTATGGGGAGCCTCAAAAACCAGAAAGGTTTCATTCCATCTGTTTGGCAACCGAGTCTGAAGGCAAGATGTGGATTAGTTCTCCGGCCTTAAAAAATCGGGAGGCGGACGTCTGGTGCGGTTTCTGATGTAACTTTTCACCCCTCGGAAGTATCTAAGGACCAAAAGGAGTATTCATGTATGCAAAACGATATTTGATTTCGAGTTCGTTTTTCGGACTCTTGATCCTTTTCCTCGCGAGCTTCACCGCCCTCGGTGTCATGCTCGCCGGGGCGACGTGTTTCGGGGCCTCCGGACAGCAATCCGACCTCGTCCTCCTCAACCAGTACAACGCCGTCGAATCCCACATGGCAACGGCAAGAACGGCCTTTGCCAAGGGCGACGCCAAAAAATGCGAAAAAGCATTGGACCGCTGTCTCACCGCCGTCGAGGACCATTATGAAGCCCATTATCTCAAGTCTCAGCTACGGTATCGGGGAGCCGACTATTCGAGGGCGTTGACGCATATGATCTCTGCAGAGAGCGGATATCTTCGCATCATAACGGCGATAGACGCGGCGCGGAAAACCAAGCTCAACAAGGATCTCGACGAAAGCTTGGCCCTCGCGGAGCTAATCCCCGAACTCAAAGAAGCCTATGATCCGTTTACGTGCATGAGTTCGGTCCGTATGGCCGCCCAAATAACGGCCGAGCAAAAGCTGGACAAGATTCAATCGGACAAATCGGAGAAGCTTGGCGAAAAAAAAGGTGGCGTCCCGGCCGAATACGTATATTTCCACGGCAATTGTCTCTTTCGTCTGAAGCGGTTTCCGGAGGCCGAGGCGAAATACCGGGCGGCGTTGGAAGCCGACGACACCCATCGCAACGCCTACAACAACCTGATCAACCTCCTTTACACGGAAAAACGCTTCCAGGAAGCCGGGGCGGTTCTTGCCCAGGCCGAGAGTCATAAGGTCGAAATCCAAGCCGGACTCAGAAAAACCGTTCTGGAGGCGGCAGGAAAATAGGAATTCATCGAGACGAAGCTCCGGCCACACGCGGTTACGGACGATCCTTCTCCGTCAATAGCGCCTTCTTGAAAAAATAGGAATCCGTTCTTCATAAGCCCCGCTCGCCGTCCCCGCGGATGGCGACTTCGACCGTGAAGAACTTGAAGTCCTTGTATGTGACGGCCGTGGTGGAGCGGACAAAGACCCGGCCGCGGGCATTGAGGTAGGCTTCCTCGGCGATGAGACGGCTGGGAAAGCGAAGGCCATTTTTCTCGATCTCGAACTCCGAGGTGAGCGTTAGCCGCGGCCTCAAGCCGAATATCTCGCCCCGTTTCTCGAAGATCTCGTAGTGGCCGATCCGATTTGCGCTCCACTCGATCTTGACGATTTCGCCGCTCTCCGGCTCGATCCAGGCTTTGCCGTAGAGCTCCTTCGCCGGGGGAGCGTCCGGCTTCGGGATCGCCTCGACGATGACGACGAGCTTCCTCTCGAACTTCTCCCGGCCGACGACGGCATAGTCGAAATAAGGTTGGGCGCGCTCGCTGAAGAGACCCGCCGGACCGAGGAGGGGCGTTTCGTAGAGAATGACCGTGGTCTTGAGCTTGGCGTCGGGCTCGTTCATTCTCTTCTCGTCTTCTTGGAGGAGGGTGCGTCTTTCGGTCATTTTCCCGTTGTCGCGGATGCACTGATAGTCGTAGAGGAGCTTCCTTTTGGCCTTCCAGATAGGCATCCTCAAAATTACCACGCGCCGGCCGTCCGGAGAGCCGGACCATTGGCTCAACGGGACAAGCGGTTTCTTGAAGTCGAGGGAAGGATCGATCGTTTCGACGATCTCCTCCAGGCAGATAAAGTCGAGGGCGGCGCCCTCAAGCTTGCGGCTGTAGGCTGCCGCCTTTACGAGCAGAGCGTCGAGGTCCGGCTGTTGGCGGAGACTCCACGGATGGAGAGAAGCCGACTCGATCCGCCCCAGATCGGGAGACTGAACATCGACCTCCGTAGCAAACGGCCTGAAAGCGTACGTTTCCGCCGGGATCGTGGCCATAATTCCGATCAAGATGACCATCGCCACCCTCGTCATGCCGATCACGTCGGTCCCTCCCCTCTCCTTATCGATCACGCCGGATCCGAAAGGTTTCGATTTCCCGGAAAATGCCGCCCGGGATCATGAGCGGATTCGGATTTGCCCGCTCAACCTTGAAATCTTTGGCGATGGTGGATGATTCCCCGCTCGTCGCCTCTTCGGCCTGGAAAGAGAGGCGATAAGAGCCGGGTTCGACCTCGGGGATTTCGAGACGGAGGAAGTAGGTTTTTCCTCCCCGTTCGTCCCTTTCCGAGAGAATTTCAACCGGGACGGCGACGATCCCCCCGAATTCCAGGTCCTCGAGACTCGCCGAGAGCTTGACCTTAGGCTCCGCGATTCCGGTCGCGGCGCACCGGATCGAAGCCCAGATTTCCGAAGGGCTGGCCAACGTCTTTTCCACATAGGGGACATACTGGCGGGGGTCGAGGCCGAGGATTTCGGCGAGGGGGAGGGGCGGCGTTTTCTTGGCCGCCTTCGGAGAGAAGCTTTTAAGATAGAACGCCCCTCGCTCGGGCTTCCATAAGACGGGCGGAAGGAGAGAAATCCCCGAGGCCTTCGGTTCGGGGACGGACGTGGTCATGCCCGCCACCGCGGCCGATCCCGTCTGTAGATTCCTGATGACGATGCGGAAACGATAGGCGCCCGGAGGAACGGACAAGATGGACAGCATATAAGCTCCCGACGGACCGATCTTGCTGAAATCCTCCTCGTTCCGGCGGAGCTCGATGATCTCGTCGGCAAGGTTGAAGATTAGGCCGACGACTTCGACCTTCTTCCCGACGACATTGTCGAGTTTGTCCCGCGGAATCCGGGCCGCGAACACAACGTTCGTCTCCGGATCCTTGGAAAACGGAATAGCCTCCATTTCGAACCGGGCCGGCGTCTGGGAGACGGGCATTTCGGCCAAGGCCAAATCGACAAGCTGGATCGTCTTTTCGAGGTCGGTGTAATCCGTGAAGCGCTTGGGATTGGAATATCCCCACTGGGCACGGACCTGACACCCCGGCCGCTTGACGGTCACCTGGATGCGATGGTATTTTCCGTCCCAGGTCTCGGCGACGGGATAGCCGAGGACATAGTACGAACCGGTCAAGGTATGGACCTTCTCGAGAAACGGTTCGTATTTGAACATGTTGCCCCAGTATTGGCCTCCCGTCTCATATGTCGTTTTCGATAGAGTCCAAGCGCCCGTTTTTGTATCGCCGAGCGTAATTCCCCCCGTGTACAAGGCGTTGACTTGGACGTTCGCCGTCTGCAGCTCCTTTAAAAGATTCTCCCATTTTTCACCGAGTCCTGAGAGGCCACCCGCATACAAAACCGGGTATGGAATCCCTTCGGAAAAAAGAACGAGATGCTTCTGACCCGGAAGAGAACGGAGGGCATAGGCGAGAGCCGTCAAACTATCGATGTACGATATAAGGGAAAAGCGCAACATCTCCGCCAAGTTGAGCTTAGGAAGCGCTGGAGTGGGCGTGATGAACGTCGCCTCCGGCCTCGCGTCCGCAGGATTTCCGGCCTCCAATTCCCTCTGATATTTATCTTCCAGGTCTTCAATCCTTTGGCTGGAATCGCGAAGCCCGATCTTGGCGACAAGATCCCGGACCCGTTGATGATCGGTCGTGAGATAAAGATGGACTTGAAGGCGATTGAGGGCCGAATAAGAGAGGACGCCGATCTCGTCTGTGGACAGAATCCGGGTATCAAGGAAACGCCGCGCCGCTTCCCCCATTTTACGGACCCCGGCGGGATTGTTGAGGGCGAAATCGAAGAAAAAGAATAATTTGCGGTTAAGAAGGCGCGGGGATGTCAGGGGAGTCGCGACGACCCGCCCGTCCGCCGGTTTTTGGAGAGGCGCGGAAATTCTCAGGTCGTGGCTTTCAAATTCCGTCAGATTCATCTCTTGACCGTTGTCGGTGAGGACGAAGTCTTCTTTCTTGAGATCCGTGACGGGCTCCCCTTCCTTGTCCGTGACGATGACCTGGATGAGCTTGAGCGTGACGCTGACGTCGTACTGAAGCTGTTTTTGAAGCCGGACGACGTCCTGGTCGCGAGATCCATTTTGGCTGAGTCCGGCCAGTAAGATCGCTCCCGCGAACGCCGTCCGAATAATAACCCCTACGAAAATATTTCCTAAACGATCCATATTCGACATTCGGTTAAGAGCCGGGCCCGCTCTATCGCGGGATGTCATTCCTCATGATTTTCTCGTACAAAGTGCCGTATTTCGTGTTTAAGACCATGGCGGCGCATTTAATATTTCCTCCTTCCTTATAAAGAACATGCCGAATAACGCCTATTTCAACTTCATTCATCAAATTCTTTAAAATCAACGGCTCCCGCCAGCAAAGGTAATCGACGAACAGCTCGTAAAGATCCCCGGTTTCTTCCCACGTATCCCAAATATCGTTCATCTTCATTTCGGGACAATATCTCCGTAGAAATAGCCTCCATCGATTAGAGGAACTTTGATAGGGAAATGTTACAACAACGGCGACAAGAGGCGAGGCCGGCCGGATGAATATTTTTCCCGCTCTTGTGAACTTATTTGCGTAATAACGCATACTTGGCCTCGAGACCGTGGAAGAGAGCCATGGCTTTC
>Ga0315288_10000917_pt1 | contig 37469 bp, 55 predicted proteins | sample YL17G11_20_MG_FD_203454 | JGI IMG/M metagenome (GOLD analysis project Ga0315288, IMG submission 203454) | Sediment microbial communities from Yellowstone Lake, YNP, Wyoming, USA - YL17G11_20 | ecosystem: Environmental > Aquatic > Freshwater > Lake > Sediment | place: USA: Wyoming | collected...
ACAAGACCATAAGTGTTCTAAACAGAAGAGGGCGTGATAATGGTGTTACAATAGAATATGCCAAAAACTTAACTGGATTCAATTTAACGCTAGATGATAGCAACTTAATAACTAGAATAAAAGCGTTTGCAAAGTATACTCCGGAAGGCGGAGAAGAGACGAAAATATATTCTAATCCTAAATATGTAGATTCACCTTTAGTAGGAAACTATGAAACGCCTTATATAACTACGCTTGACTTTTCAGATAAATTTAAAGATAACGAAATTCCTACAAGTGAGAAGCTTAAGAGTTTAGCAGAAAAATATTTTAGGGATACAAAATGCGACATAGTAAAGCAAAACTATAAAATAGACTTTATTCCTCTATCGAAATGCGTAGGGTATGAAAGTTTAGACGATAAAATAAGTCTATGCGATGAAGTAACAATAATAAACAAAATGTATAATATTACGACACAAGCAAAGGTTATAAAAAGCAAATTCAATGTTTTGTTAGATAGGTTAGAGCGTTTAGAACTTGGAGAAGCTAAAACTACTTTAGGTGATGTTATAGGTGGTAGTGGAGGTCAAGCGGGTCCACCAGGGAAAGATGGAGTTGATGGAAAGCCTGGAGCAGACGGGAATATGGGTGATTTCCCTAATTCTCTTCCTAATACTCCTATTCTTCACAGTAAAGTATATGGATTCTCTAACGTTGAACTTAGTTGGACATTTGAAAATGAAGTTTATTATTCTTATGAATTATATGCTTCTAGAGAAAAGAATTTCACTCCTAACACTTTTAATTTATTGTTTGAGGGTCAAGCAAGTACATTCTTAAATCAATTGGAACCCAATGAAACTTGGTATTATAAGATTTGCGCGGTAAACTCACACGGTGAAAGAACACAGTTTTCTAATGAAGTTGAAGTTAATACTGTAAAAATAGAGGATTTAAGTAATTATGTGGGGAGTGCTGCAATAGGTGATGCTCTTATAGGCGAATTGAATTTAGGCCGTGGTTGGTTTGGCGAACTTAGAGGGAACTACATCGACGCAAAGCAACTGAGTGTAACAGATGGAAACGGGAAAAGAACACTTGATATAGATAGCTTTGGTAATGTGAATTTAGATGTTTCTAGCTTCAAGATTAGAAACGAGAGCGTATTTACGCAAAATGAAGTTAATAGTAAACTTGCAGAGATTGAAACGACAACTGATTCGATATCAAGTAAAGTATCACAAGTTGAGAGTACAACAAATACAATCAACGGAAAGGTTAATTCTCATGAAAGTAGGATTGCAAGTGCAGAACAAAAAATAACGCCTAGTGCTATTATAAATACAGTTTCAAAAACTATTGACGACAAAGTTGCTGTTGTTAGCAATGATGTAACTGAACTCAAACAGTCAAGTGAAGATTTTCAGTTTAGTGTAGAAACAACTAGCAGGCAAAATCTGTTAGTCAACTCCGAGGGGGTAGGCGTAGACAATTGGGCAGGATTTAAATACAATACAGATAAACGACATTCATTCGTAACTTTAAATCAAAACGATAATTTTTCATTCAAAGACCCTATTACAAATACATTTGAATTATCAATAGCAGGTGGTGGAGATATTGCAGTAGGGAGTGAGTTTGGGGTAGTTCAAGTAATACCAACACAGATTGGGCAGAAGTACAATTTTTCAACTTTAGTACGAGGACACAGATGTGCAATGTATATGAAAGTAAGAAGTGCAGATATGACTGTTTTGGCTTCAAAGAGTTTTCTTCCTAGTTCTGATTTTTTTGAACTTCATGATATTTCATTTGTAGCAAAAGAGACTAATACAAGAATAGAGATAGGAATGGAAAACGGATTCTCAAGTCCTTATCTTTGGTTTGCTAAGCCTATGGCTAATCTAGGCGCAATCTCTAAATATATGTGTGGTAATAGAGGTTTATACCAAGGTATAACAAAAATAGATGCAAATGGAGTTAGATGTGACTTTGAAGATGGAACTTATGCGAGCATAGGTCGTAGCGGATTAAGATACTATAAAAATGGCATGAATAAACCTTATCAATATATAACATTTAACACTAAAATAGCACAGATTAGGAATGGATACTGGGCACACGTTCAACTACCAGACTTCTTCAAAGGTAAACAAATAAATCAGGATTTCCAACTGTTAGTTACACTAGGAGCATATGATTTGAATAAGCACGTTATAGGGAGTACCATGGGAGCTTTAAGAGTAGCGTTTGCAGAGTGGAGGGACTGGAATTCTAGCGAAGCAGTTATCCAAGTAAGACCATGTTTCCAAAAGATAGGAATTTCCACTGGAACTCTATTCGGTTGGGACGCTGCAAGCACAAGCCCTAATGGAACAGCTAATGAAGGAGTAGGAGATGTAATAATTTATGCGCAGATGTAGCAGAAAGGAGATTTTATATGTTAATAATTTACTTTAAGAGCGATGGAGAAATCCATCAAGTAGCAACAGGTTATAAAACTATGGAAGAATTTTATGGAAGAAGAGCTAAAGAATTCAGAATGATATTTGATAGTATTTGTGTAGAGGAAAATAACTATTTGTTTAATAACTTTAGCGATTTCTATATAAATCAAGGTAGATTAAGAGCTAAAAACATTGAGATATTAGAGTTATTAAGATGTGAATAGTTGATACAACTAAATATTATTATGTTATAATTAGTTAGGGAGTAAATTCCCTAATTTTTTTTATGAGGTGGATATATGTATATAGGTTTAGATTATGGTCATGGTTTTGGTGATGTTGGAGCGGTAGGGCAATCGGGTCAAAGAGAGGACCTTTTAACTAGAGAGTTAGGACACAAGGTTAAAAGCTTGTTGGAAAAAGAAGGGCATAGAGTTTTAGAAATAGCTTTAGGTACTAATTTAAGTAATAGATGTAAGTTTGCTAATGATAATAATGTGGATTTAGTTGTATCATTACACTTCAATGCTTTCAACAAAAGTGCAAACGGAACGGAAGTACACATATATAGTGCTACAAGCAAATCTAAAACGTATGCAGAGAGAGTGAACAATAACATAGTTAACGCTATTAATACTAAAAATAGAGGCGTTAAAGTAAGTAATTTCGCTATGCTAAGACAAACAAATGCACCTAGCTTACTTATAGAAACTTGTTTCATTGATAGTAGAGAAGATATGCAGAAATACGACGCCGAAAAAGTTGCAAAAGCTATCGTAGAAGGTCTATTAAATAAACCTATTATAATAGAAGGAACTCAAACAGAGTGCAACGATATTCACAGAGTTAAAGTGGATGGAGTTCAAATTGGGGCTTATAAGAATCATGTTAGTGTTGTTAACATTGTTAAGGATAATATAGGAAAGCATATAGAAATTAAGTAATTAGGAGAGGGTAAAACCTCTTTTTTTGTTGTCTAATATAACTATTACTAAAAAAAAAGTAACAGCTCAAAACATACTTTCTGCAAGTTATGAATTTAATAAAGTCATAACTGTAATTAAGAATGAGCCTATAAGCCAATCTTCAAGTAAGGTCCTTGAGGAACTCACTTGCGAAATTGTAAGAATAAATGTAACATTAACTCAATTTGAAAATACTAAATTCAAAAACAAGATATTTAATGATTATAGATTGTCTTTAAGGATTGCAAGTCATTTAGCTATGGTAAGCAAATGCGCTAGAGGTAATGAAGCTAGAGATTACTTCTACGAATGTGAGCAACAACTAATAAAGCTAACAGAATCAAACTTAAAACTATGCTCTATGCTTTTAACTCACAAAGATAAATTAAACCTAACAAAAGTAACAGCTCGAAACAAGTGATTATTTTTATGATGTAGAACAACAATTTTAGCATTACTTATTTACAAGATAGACAATTCATGTTATACTTAGCATATAAAAGAAAGGGAGGTAACATTATATGTTATTACAAGAATTAATAAGAATAGATGAAAGAGGGCAAAGATTTATAAGTGCCAGGGATTTGCACGAGTGGATATGTGTATCAGACAATTTCAGTAGATGGCTCGACGGTAGTCTATATTCTGCAAGATGGGGATTTAAAAAATTCGTTTTAAGAGAAGAAAAATGCCAAGAAACTAGTAAATATGCTAGAGAAGGGTCACGCCCCCTTACTATGAAAGCGAAGGAAGTTTATGTGAAACTTGCAAAAAACAAAGGGACTACTTTCGAAAGGAAGTTATTCAAGGATTATGAATTAAGTTTTGAATTAGCTAAAAACTTAGCGATGGTCAGCGGTTCAATAAAAGGACAAGAAGCTAGGGATTATTTCATTGAGTGTGAGCAACAACTAATAAAGCTAACAGAATCAAACTTGAAACTAGGTTCTATGCTTTTAACTCACAAAGATAAATTAAACCTAACAAAAGAATTATTTTACCCAATCCTTGAGCAACTAGGAGTATTGATAACTAAAAAGAATGCAGTTCATCAGATGATAATTAAAAGTATATTCGGTAAGTATGAAAATGTAAACAAGCTTACTATGATAACAGAAGAAGATATAGAAAACTATAAGAAATTAGCTATAAACTTACAAAAAGATACAGTTTACTTTGAAGACAAAAATCAAATTACAGTTTGGGATATAATAAAAGAAATATAGACAATGCAAGTAAATAAATGGTAAAATAAGATTAGATATTAATTTATCTAATCTTTTTTTGAGGTGAAAATATGAATATTAATGATTTTATAAAAGTAGAACTTATGATAGTTATACCAGTTTTAATCTATCTAGGTAGTGTTCTAAGACAATCAGAATACATTGAGAACAAACATATACCAATCGCATTAACAATTGTTTCGATAGTTGTGTGTGGCCTTTATTTAGGTGCTACTATGAATATATCTAATTCTAAAGAAATAGCTATGTTTTTATTCAGTGCGATAACCCAAGGGTGCGTGACAGGACTAGCTAGTTGCGGTGGGTATGAAGCATTTAAACATTTGAAAAAGTAAAGGAGTTAATATGAGTGATAGAATAGACTTACTAGAGAAAAGAATTAACAATCTAGAAGCAAAAATCAATCATATGGATAAGGTGGGGGCGGTTACACAGGAGCAAATAAAACAAGTTCTTGATATTTCTTTAGAGTTGAGGACTGACATTAAAGCTATAAACAATAAGCCGAATCTATATTGGGACAAGATAATAATGTGTATTATAGGAGCAGGTGGAACGTTTATAGCAGGGTTTATATTTAAATAGAAAGGTGTGTTAACGTGGAAGATAATAAAATAGGTAAAATTCAATTGGCTACTAACGAAACAATCAAAAGCATGATGGAGCATCAAAGGCAGCAAGGGAAGATGTACAAGAATATGATGTTTGCATTACTAGTAGGATTTATATTGAATACTTGTATTTTAGTGGGTGGAATATTGTACTTCTTTAGTGCTTATAGTGTAGAAACAGAGGACGTGTCGGTTACAATTGAAGGTGAAGAGGCTGTATACAATGGTATTATAGGAGATAATAACACTTGCATTGGTGGTGAAGAATAATGGCAAAAATTAAAATAAAGAAGCGTAAAGTAAAAATAAAGAAGAAAAGGAAGTAGTTATATGGATAAAGGGGATATTAAAAAGGTGCTGCAATGTCCTAGTCGAGATTTATTAGAACTTGCTTTGCATCTTGTCAATTTAAAGGATAAAGAATATCAAGCTATTTTGACATGCGATATAAAAGGATATACAGAAGAAGAAACAAGCAACAAGTTACTATGCAGCAAGAAAAGTATTCAGAACTGGAGGAAGAGCGCTTACAAAAAGATGGGAAAAGTTTGGGAAAGCAACAAATTAATAGAAACAATGTTGGAGTTATAGAAATATAATTCCTTTTCTTTTATACCTAAACATGAACAATATTTACTAAAGCTCAATTAATGTTCGTACCAATACGTACAATTTTGACATATTCACAGTTTGTTAACTTCTGATAAAAAGGGGTGTTTTTTTCAGAAATGCAAAATGGCATCTAGCCCAGTCTGTCACAAGCCTAGAAGGTGTTTTTTTGAGAGTTGAAAATCATTTTTGACTCTATATAAAAGAAAAAAATAAAAAAGTAAAAAGTAAAAACACGAAAGCGAATTACAGATTATAAGATTGAGAGTGTTAAAACTAAACTACTATTACTCCTCATATAAAGAACGAAGTTAGGGCATGAAAATATGTATTGACTTTGTCAAGATATAATGGTGTACCATTATTAGTGGTAGAGTTCATGTCGCGAGACAGAATACTACTACCTCTTAATATATTTATCAAGAGGATTTTTTTTGCGAAAGAATTAAATCAAACAGAAGAGTTTAATCTATTCTTTATTTTTTTATAATTAATGTATTGACAAATATAAAATAAGATGATACTATTAAAACATAGCAAGGGAAACAGTTCAACAGAACGACACACAACAAGATATAAGAGGTTTCAACAAAAGGAGAGTGAATATATGGATGAACAATTAAAAGGGCTTAAAACTAATTATAACGCTTTACTGGATAGGATAAACAAAGCATTAGATTATTTCGATAATCAATCAATAGTAGATGAACTTTCGGAAGAACAGCTAAAAAAGATGATTAAAAAGTACAACGAGTACCAAGATTTTAGAATAAAGAATTTGAAAAAAATAGAAGAACAGCAGATTGTTTCGGATGAAGAGATAGTGTTTGGATTAAAAGGGGTGTAGAGAATGAAAAAGATTAAAGTATTAAAAGAACTAAAAGAGATATGTGTAAATCATTGTGACTTTTGCAACTACTATATAGAGTGCAACAAGGTTTGCAAGGGGAATAATACACCAGTAGAACAATTGAAAGAAGAGGGAATAGAATGTTAGAAATTAGAGCGGGATTTAGCTTGGCTATGGTAATAGCTTTTGTATCAAGTATGAGCAAACAAACAATGGAAGGAAATATAGCTGGTATACTATTTGTAGGACTTGCTATACTGCCTTTCATAGGAAATATAATAAGAAAATTAAAAAGGTGGTAATAAAAATGAATAAAGATTTAGAAGTAGTCAAAAAGGATGGTTGGGCGCTAAAACATGTGAAAGAACAAACAGAAGAAATTTGCTTAGAGGCAGTCAAAAAGGATGGTTGGGCGCTAAAACATGTGAAAGAACAAACAGAAGAAATTTGTCTAGAGGCAGTCAAAGAGAATGGTTGGGCGCTAGAATATGTAAAAGAACAAACAGAGGAAATATGTTTAGAGGCAGTCAAACAAGATGGTAATATTTTGAAATATGTAAAAGAACAGACATTAGAAATTTGTCTAGAGGTAGTCAAACAGGAAGGTTTGGCGCTAAAATATGTGAAAGAACAAACAGAGGAAATGTGCTTAGAGGCAGTCAAAGAGAATGGTTTGGCGCTAAAATATGTGAAAGAGCAAACAGAAGAAATGTGTTTAGAAACAGTCAAACGGGATGGTTGGGCGCTAAAATATGTGAAAGAGCAAACAGAAGAAATTTGTCTAGAGGCAGTCAAACAGAATGGTTGGGCGCTAGAATATGTAAAAGAACAAACAGAGGAAATTTGCTTAGAGGCAGTCAAACAGGAAGGTTTGGCGCTAAAATATGTAAAAGAACAAACAGAGGAAATGTGCTTAGAGGCAGTCAAACAGAATGGTTGGGCGCTAGAATATGTAAAAGAACAAACAGAGGAAATTTGCTTAGAGGCAGTCAAACAGGAAGGTTTGGCGCTAAAATATGTGAAAGAACAAACAGAGGAAATTTGCTTAGAGGCAGTCAAACAGGAAGGTTGGGCGCTAAAATATGTGAAAGAGCAAACAGAAGAAATGTGTTTAGAAACAGTCAAACGGGATGGTTGGGCGCTAAAATATGTGAAAGAGCAAACAGAAGAAATTTGTCTAGAAACAGTCAAAGAGAATGGTTTTGCTTTAGTACTTGTAAAAGAACAGACATTAGAAATATGTTTAGAGGCAGTCAAACAAGATGGTAATATTTTGAAATATGTAAAAGAACAGACATTAGAAATTTGTCTAGAGGTAGTCAAACAGGATGGTAATGCTTTGGGATATGTAGAAGAAAAATATCTTAATGCTGTTAAAGAAAAATTAGGATTAATACACTTGAGAAGAAATAAAAGACACAGAAGTTTGACAATAGATAAGAAAACTAAAAAATGTTGGATAGGTTGCCAACACGGAATCTCTATTGAAGAACTAAGATATAGAATATTAAACGAAGATGGTGGGCTTGAAAGGAATAAACATAGACAATATTACTTAGATTTCCTAGAAGAAAATAATTTATAAGTTGATTATTAGAGGGTGCTTAGGCGCTCTTTTTTTGCAAACAATTAGTAAACAGTTATGCAAGAATATAACAGGTGTCATTACAATATGTTATAATAAGATATAAGATAAATAAAGGAGTGTTAATTATGAATATAAGAACATTGATAGGGCGATTAGAAGTTACAGATAATATAAGTGTGGAAGAGTTTAAGGTGATATACAAAGAAGTAGAGCAGATGCAAAAAGATTTAAATCAAGTGCAAGATTTGCTTGTAAAAAAAATGAGAGGTATAAAGTAATATGTTAGAAGTTTTTGAGAGCAGAAAAGGTCACAAGATAGAAGTTAAAATTGACAAAGAAGAAATATTTACAGAAGTTGAAAGCGTTGCTAAAGGCTTAGGTTTAACTAGAGAAAAGAACGGAAAAGAATATGTTAGATGGGATAGGGTAAATAGTTATTTAAAAGAGATTACCCAATCGTGGGGAAACGGAAAAGAGATTACCCAATCGTGGGGAAAAGGTGATTTGATAACGGAAAGTCAATTTTACTTGCTTGCAATGAAAGCTAATAATGATATAGCTAGAATATTTCAAACTTGGGTATGCGTTGAAGTGTTACCAACTCTAAGAAAACAAGGTTGCTATATTTCAAGTAGCATAACAGAAAAGCAAATAAAAGAAGCTAAGAAGTATCTAGACATCACTCAAATAAAGAAGATAATGAAAACTTGCTTACCAACTGACTTAGAGCATAATTACAAATTAGCAAAAGTTGGACTAGGCAGAAGAGGAAAAGAACAACTAGATTACGAGGTTATAAGAATACTAAGGAATAGAGTTGTTAGTATAGAAGGACAAGACTTACTATACAAGATAATAGATAAGAGAAATAAAGCACTAGATAGGAAAGTTAAGAAGATTGATAAAGTAGTATTGGTTTTAGAGGAGAATATAAAGTTAATCCTTCCTTCTGAAACAGAATATACAGAAGTGGAAACATATGGGTTCAGTGTGAATGCAATGTATATAGCTAGAAAAGAATACGAAGAAGTTAAAATGAGAAGAAGTGCAAAATATAACAATTGGCGCAATAACTTTCCATTTGAGCAACTGCCTAATGTAGACCATATAGACTTCACCAAAAGAGTTAATGTGTGGCTAGAATTTGACCACTTGAAAAAATTCGACTGCCATAATCTGCACAAGAGTATAATTGATACAGCGTGTAAGCACTGGGGGGTGAATGATAATAATGTTCAGCTTATGAGGTGTGTTACTAGGAAGTATGTTAAAGACGTTAAAGATGCTAGGATTTATATATGCATAAAGCAAGGAAAGTGTTAATATAAAAGCAGAAAAGTTTGAAGAAGTATAAAACCTTCTTCTTTTTTAAAAAAAATGTATTGACAACGCGTAACTAGAATAGTATACTTAATTTATAGTAAAAGAAGGAAAAGAAACAAGTACTAATTTAAAAAAAATAAGAGGTGGTAGTTAATTATGAGTAAAAAATATGAATTATTAGAAAGAGAAGAAAATGGATTGTGTAGAGTGAAAGCTTTAAGAGATTTTAAATTTGTAAAAGCTGGAGATATAGGCGGACATGTAGAAAGCGAATATAATTTAAGTCATGAAGGGGATTGTTGGGTATATGCAGATGCAAGAGCATATGGAAACGCAAGAGTATATGGAAACGCAGAAGTGTATGGAAATGCAGAAGTGTATGGAAATGCAGGAGTAGGTGGAGGCGCTCATGTATATGAAGATGCAGAAGTATATGGAAACGCAGAAGTACATAGAAATGCAAGAGCATATGGAAACGCAAGAGTATATGGAAACGCAGAAGTGTATGGAGATGCAAGAATATATAGAGATGCAGAGGTATATGGAGATGCAGAAGTAAGTGGAAATGCAGAAGTAAGTGGATATGCAAGAGCATATGGAGATGCAGAAGTATATGGAAACGCAAGAGTATATGGAAACGCAGAAGTGTATGGAGATGCAAGAATATATAGAGATGCAGAAGTGTATGGAAATGCAGAAGTGTATGGAAATGCAGAAGTAGGTGGATATGCAAGAACATATGGAGATGCAGAAGTATATGGAAACGCAAGAGTATATGGAGATGCAGAAGTAGGTGGAAATGCAAAGATAAATAATGGTAGAATTATTGGAATCGTAAATTGCGAGTATAAAAAAATAAACTTTATACAGTGTTCGCAAAGAATTATTACAATTTACACAGATTTGGAAGATGTTGTAAGATGTAACATAGGATGCCAACTCGAAATGACATTATTCGGATTGAAACGAAGAATGATTGAAGATGGTGGAATGAATGCACACAGACAAGAATACTTAGATTTGATGACTATGTTTACGAAATCTTAGAACTAATTAGGAGCTGAAAGGCTTCTTTTTTTATGCCCTAAATATGCTATTTTATTTAGTCGCGCTGAAGCAAACTAAACTATATAATTAAAGTATAAAGAAAAAGGGGTGTGAGAAATGTATTATCCTAATCAACAATACAATCCTTACGATGCTAATATGATAGCACAGCAAAGACTTCAACAAATGCAACAAGCTTATCAACCGCAACAAATGCAACAACAAGCACAAACGCAACAAGTTCAACCGACTGCACCGACTGTGAATTGTAAAATAGTGACTGGTTTAGATGAAGCAAAAGCAAGTACGATAACATTTGATGGTCAACCAAATTTATTCCTTGATACGACAAATAACTTAATTTATATAAAAAAACTTAATATGGATGGAACGGTAGGTACTTACACATATAAACTAGATGAAACTCCTAATGCACAAGTACAAACTGATTATGTCAGCAAACAAGAATTTAACAATTTGCAAGAAAAGATAAGTAAATATGAAGTAATGTTTAACGAATTAATGGGAGGTAATAAGAGTGAATAATATACTAGGAAACTTATTCAGCGGAATGGGTAGTAATAACATACTAGGGAACCTAATGGGTGGTGGAAATAATCCTCTATCTATGATAATGGGAATGATGGGAAACGGTGGATTGAATCCACAAGGCTTAATGAAACAATTTGGAAACGACCCTAACTTCCAGCAAGCACAACAAATGCTAGGGGGTAAAAATCTACAAGAGCAACAACAAATAGTTATGAATTTAGCCAAAGAAAGAGGCATCGATGTAAATCAACTTCAAAATATGGCTAAACAATTCGGTATCAAGCTTTAGGGCTTTATATAAATATATTTATAGGAGGTAGCTAAAATGGCTATGGCAGAAGGAATGGGTGTAATGCCTGTATACAATTTAGACGGTAACAAAAACGACGGAGGAATGGGTGGTAATGGATTTATCTGGATTCTATTCTTATTCGTGCTTTTAGGCTTTGGAAAAGATGGTTTTGGTGGAGGAAATGGTTCTCAAAACGCTTCACAAATATCAAATGACTTCTTAAGTAATCAAGTAGGGCAAGGGTTCGCTCAAGTAACAAACCAAAACTTCGCTACACAAAAAGACATATACCAAGGATTCGCGGGAATAGGAAATGCAGTTTGTGATTCTACTTTTGCGTTAAACAACTCTATTAAAGATGGAAATTACGCATTAATGTCAAAATATGCAGAATGTTGTTGTGAGACAAATAGAAATATCGACAGCGTTAGATATGAAGCAGAGAGAAATACTTGCGCTATAACAAACGCTATACACGCTGATGGAGAAGCTACAAGAGCGTTGATGAATGCTAATACAATGCAAGATTTAAGGGATAGATTGACTAGTGCAGAACTTGGGTTAAGCCAACAAGCGCAAACAGCTAATATAATTTCTCAAATAAAACCTTGTCCAATTCCTGCATACCAAACTTGCAATCCATGGGCAGCGCCTAGCGGTTGCGGAGTATGCTAATTTTGTTAGAGCGGACCCGTTATGTACCAGAAAAAAAAATATAAGGTAGCATTAGGAACGGACCCCGTTCATTATTCTTTAAGATATCTTGTTAAATGTAGTTCTAAGAATTATACATTAACTAGCATTTCTAATGTTAAAGCTACAAGAGGAGTAATAACAGAAGTTGAAGAATAACGAAGTAGAACTGTTGACATTATTTACAAGCTTTCTTAGTGTCTTGAACTATTCTGAAAACTTAAAACAAACATCTAATGATGATTTGATGTCAGAACTCAAAGAAAATCACGATACTAAGTTAGTCAAAATAATAGAGCAGAATGATAAGATAATAGAATTATTGAGGGGGTTAGCAAAATAATGGATATGATGAAATTGAGAGAAATTAACGATAAGATAATAGATAAAGCAGCAATGAAGATTGAAATGTCAATCGATAAAGGGGATTTTGACTGCGAATGTTTTGAAGTGCTAAGCGATGCTATAAACACAAAACACAAGTTGCACGCTATTGAAAAAGAGGGAAAAGCTAAAGAATATAAAGCTATGTCTATGGAAAATAAAGGGAAAACAGAATTTGAGGAATATGTGTGGAAGGTTATAAACAAAGGGGAATATGACCTACACGACATTATGATTATCTTAAGTGAACATATGGAAGATATAAAAATACTTCAGCCGAGGTTTTACGACAAAGTTATGATGAAACTAAAGGAGTTATGCAAATAATGAAAGATTATGCAAAAACAGAAGGTTTGAAACTTATGCAAAGAGCTTTAGACACATTTGCACATGGAGAAATGCAACATGATGTTTGGTCAAGAAAAGCACATATGATGAATATGCAAGGTCTTAAAAGATGGCATAAACTTCAATCAGAAGAGGATAGATGCAGTAGAATTCACTTACAACATTATATAATTGACATGTTTGGGGTTAACTTAGAACCTAAATGGGACTATAAGGAAATAGAAAGTGATACACTTGAAAAACTTATAAATGATTATTTAAATTGGGAAATAAGTGTTTATTCTGAACTTGCTAATTTAGGAAATTCTTTAATGCTACTTGAAATGCCTTGTGAAGCAGCAATGGTATCAGGACCTATCAAGAGTGTCAGAAAAGAGATAGAGAAAGCCAGAAGAATGCTAAATGATTATGAGTATGTAAATTGGGATAAGGCTTATATTAAGCTGCAAGACAAGAAACTTCACGACAGAGTTAAATGTATGGAAAAGTAATGTTAGGCTAGGGTAAAACCTAGTCTTTTTTCATACTTTAAATTAATTGACAATAAGATGAAGAGTTTTGGTTTAGTGCTAGTGAAGTTGGTGAAATAGTCGGGTATACTCAAGCTAATATAAGTAAATTAGTAGCTAAAGTTGATGAAGATGAAAAAGTTAAATCTATGATAGATAGAAAAGTAGTTTCTAATACTACATTAAAAGGTATTCCAAAACGGAATATCGCAAGTGAAGTGGGTAACAAACAATACAGATGGTTCTTGTCAAAAGATGGTTTATACGAATTGCTTTTCCTAGGTAAGAATGATAAATGCAAAAAGTTTATGAGAGCAGGAGTAGTTACAGATTCTATAAAAAGAAATTCTTCACAAAGCAATTGGTGCTAGAGTTGAATTGCGTAAGTATTGAAGAAATAGAATTGGTTGAAAAATAGATAGTAGAATAACAGATATGAAGGGGAATTAAGAGGTGTAAAAGCTTCTTTTTCAATACCCAAAAATAATTTTAAAAAACTTTCTAAAATGTATTGACAATGTATTTGAGTGATGTTATTATTAGTACATAAACAAGAACAAAACAAAAAAACAAATTAAAAAGGTGGTAATTAACATGAATAAACTAAACAAAGTAAAAAAATCATTAGAAAATAAAACAGAGGGAACAAGTAATTTCATAACAGTAACAACTAATACAGACGCTAGACACAGTGGGAAATACGCTATAAAGAATTTAGCTACAAACAACACAACATCAAAAAGCTATAATACGTTAAAAGAGATAATAGAAGAGTTCGAACTTACAATATAAAACTTAGAGGGTTAGCCCTCTTTGCTTAATGAAGCCACCTAGCCAAGCTAGTGTAGACAGTCACAAGCCTGTATGAAAATTCAGAGTGAGCAAATGTATTAGAGGTGTGGAAATGGAAAGAATAAAGGTTACAATAGAAACGGAAAGATACATGACTAGCTACAAAAGGATAGACTTAATAGCTTACAGAGAGAAAGATTATACATCTTATGACAACATAGAAGAAGCTATGAAGTTAGCTGAAGCTTTAAAAGAAAACCCAAGTCTTTATTTCGTAGAAAGAAAAGGCAAGTTGATTAGCATTAAATTAGAAAGAATAACGGAAGAATATGAATATAATTTTAGGAGCGCGTTAATATGAATAGAAGCGAAAGTATTAAAAATTTAGCAGTAGCATTAGCAAAGTTTAACGGGAAGGTTAGCAGTATAAGCAAAGACGCTAAAAATCCATTTTTCAAAAGTGATTATGTAACTTTAGACAAACTTATAATAGCAACTAGACCATTGTTACAAGAAGTAGGACTTAGTGTTATGCAATTCCCAGTTGATAGAGATGGGATGGTAGGAGTGCAGACTTTGTTATTACACGAAAGTGGTGAGTTCATAGAAGGCAATGAGTTCTACTTGAAACCTGCAAAGAACGACGCACAGGCATATGGTAGTGCAGTTACTTATGCTAGAAGATATACTTATCAATCAATACTTAATCTAAATACTAGTGATGACGATGATGGTAATTATGCTACTTATGGAAGCGACAAAAAGCCTGGTAGTTCTAATCAGCCAGGCGAACTTACAGAAAAACAACTCGAAGAATTGTTTGCAATAGCTAGTAGAGCAGGAGTTACAATCCAACAGGTAAAAACAGTGGCATGGAGAGATTACAACGTCAAGAGCTTAGAAAAATTAAACAAGATAGAATACAATGAATTGTGTACGAGATTAGAAACTAAGAAAAAGTAATATTTGGGGCTTATATGCCTCTTAAATAAAGGAGAATAGATATGAGGTACAAATTTACAGATAAAGAATTAAAGCAAATACAGGACAGTATAGTGATTACAGTAGACACACGAGAACAAACAAACGATCATATAACTAAATGGTTTGATAAGTCTAAGATTGAGCATAAGAAAGTTAAAAATGACTTTGGGGATTATAGTTGTTATATTCCCAAGAACGAATCATTAGGAATAATAAGAGATATTTACTTAGATAGATGCATTTCAATAGAAAGAAAAGCTAATATTGATGAATTGTGCGGCAACTTAAAAGACAATGCTAGTAGCCTAAAGAGATTTGCCGGAACACTGCAGTTTGTTTAGAGGTGTAAAAACATATTTTTCATATGTGTTGACAATTGTAAATACATTGTGTTATAATGAGGTATAATCATTTAGGAGGAAAAATAATGAATAATGTAATTTTAACAGGAAACTTAACTAAAGATATAGAAATAAAACAAACGAGTACAACAGTGGGCAAATTCGGTTTAGCAGTAAAAGGGTACAAGCAAGATGAAGTAAATTTCATAAATTGTGTGTGTTTTGGGAAAACAGCTGACATAATGAGCCAATATCTAACGAAAGGTTCTAAAGTTTTAGTAGAAGGAAGTATAAAAACAGGTAGTTATGATAACGAGCAGGGACAAAAAGTATACACAACTGATGTTATAGTGAATAGATTTGAGTTCATTGGAGCAAAACAAGATAACAATTCGAATAAGACTGGCAATTCATTTGATAGATTCAATAACTCTAAAGTTGACGATATGATGCCAGTTGATAATGGGGACATTCCATTTTAGGAGGAAGAAAGATGATTAAAGAAACTTGGTTACAAGTGAGACTGACTAAAGGGCAGAAAGAGAAACTTAGAAAAGCAGCTAAAGAAAGAAATATAACTATAAGTGACATAATAGTTGAATTTATAGACAATTTAGAGGTGTAATAGCCTCTTTTTTTTATTGCAAAAATAGTAGACAATAAACATATTCTTATGGTACAATATAATTACAAAGAGAAAAGGAGGTAGTTATTATGCTACTAAGTGAATTAATAAGAAAAGATGAACAAGGGAATCAATATGTAAGTGCAAGAGAGTTGCATAAATGGTTAGGAAACAAAAAGAGATTCAGCAATTGGGATGACCAAGTTTTGTCAAACCCTAAATTTAAGTTTGTGGCTATGACTGACTTTGTTCATAGTAACCTAGAGGTTACAATAGGAAAAGGGAATAAAAGGATATTCAAAGATTATAATATGACTTTAAGGATGGCGTCTCATGTTTCGATGGCTACATTGCTAGATAAAGGAATTGAAGCAAGGGATTATTTTTATAACGCAGAGCAAGAACTAGCAACACAAAGAGAAAACAATTTAAAAGCTTTTGCTCAACTGTTCAAACATGCAAATAAATTAAAGTTTACAAAAGAAGAATTATATCCCATCTTAGATTTACTTGGAATAAAAAGGTCGGAAAGAAGAAATATACATGACACTATAAAAAGAAAGCTAATAGGTAAATATGAAAATGTAACCTTGATAGATGACTTTAGTTCAGAAAGTTTTAAGAGGGACTATGCTGAATTCGCATTGAAAGAAATAAAAGTTAATGAAGATATAATAAATGATTTTGTTCAATTAAGTTTTGAAAATCTAGAGGTGTAATAGCCTCTTCTTTTTAAAACTAATGTATTGACATTGTAAATATAGAATGATATTATAATAAAAGAAAGATAAAAGAGGGGTTAGTTAATATGAATGAAACAAAAATGTTTGAAGAGAATAAAGGGCTTATAATGTTTACGGCTAAAAAGTACAATCTTGTTGCAAAATGTTACAATTATCTACTATTCGATATAGATGATTTGTACGCATCTGGGAGTATTGGACTATTGAAAGCTATAAGGAATTTTGATGAATCTAGAGAAATTAAGTTTAGCAGTGTGGCAGTTTCTTATATACTAAATGAAATAAGAAACGCTTATAGAAACACATTGAAAACTACAAATAAATCTAGGATGCAATTCAACAATAGCGTTATTAGTATAAACTCTTATGTTTCTAAGAGTGAGGCGGATTGTGACTTTTCGGAAGTGATTGGGAAAGATGATGACGCGCTAGGGATTAGCGAGACGATAGACATTCTAAACAGATGCTTAGAAAGAGAAGAGTTAGAAATAGCTACATTAAGAGCAGAGGGTATAAGTAGCAGAGAAATAAGTGAAATATTGGGAATAAGCGTTTCGTTTTTATATCAAAAGTTTAACAATATAAAAGGCAAAGTAAGAGGAGAGTTATGTCATGAATAGTTTGATAAGAAAAGGCGTAAAAGAAGTTAGTGTATTTGATGCAGGGCTATCACAAGAACTTGCAGAAAAGCTTATATTAAGTAAAGCGAGAATAAGAGAGTTTTACGATGCAAACAAAGGGAGAGTACATTGCTCATTTAGTGGAGGAAAAGATAGTACAGTTTTGCTTCATCTTTGTAGGTTAGTAGAGAAAGATATAAAAGGTGTTTGGTGTGATACTAGGATGGAATATCCGGGTGTTGCTAAGTTCGCAAAATCAGTTGATAACATAGAAATAGTTAAAAGCAAAACGACATTTCATCAAATATTAATGAGATATGGATATCCTGTTATTTCGAAGAAAATAGCTAGAATGGTGTATGATAAACAGAATCCAACTAACAAAAATAAAAGAACTAATGAACTTAGTGATTCAAAATTTTTTGAAGGTGATAAAGGGACTATAAGGAATAGTTTCTACCTTTCGGACAAACACAAGCACTGGGTTGATAGTGAGTTTAGATTAACAAATAAATGCTGCTTGCTCATAAAAGAAAAACCTCTTATAGATTATGCTAAGAAAACTGGCGAAGGTGTTATAATAGGAATGTTAGCAGAAGAGAGTAGGAATAGAAAAAAAGCACTTGAAAACGGATGCATCAATTGGAAAAAGAATACTTGCAATCCTTTACGCGAATGGACAGAACAAAATATATTAGAATATATAAGCAAAATGAAATTAAGATACGCTAGTGATTACGGATGTCTAGTATACCAAAATAGAAAGTATGAATTTACGGGGGAGCAAAGAACGGGGTGTATGGGGTGCTTAATGGGCAATCCAAAAACAGTACACGAAAGGCTTGATAGAATGGAAAAGACTTACCCAATGCATTTCAAGGCTCATATAGAAGGGGGTGAGTTCAAAAGTGGAAAGTTATATCCCAAACAAGGATATGGTTACAGAAAGTTGCTTAAATATATAGAACAACAATACAAATAGTCAAAAAAAGAATGTATGTGGTATTATCTATGTACATTCTTTTTTTACATTTAATTGTATTGACGTTTGATATTAAATGAATTATTATAAGTACATAAGAGATAAGAGATAAGAGGTGTTAGTATGATAACAAGTGTAAAAGAGTTTAATGAAAGTGTAAGTATAAGAGAAGTAATTGAAGTGCTTGCAGGTGCTGATATAAACGCAAACGGAGGTGTGATATGCCCATTGCACGGAACTAGCAACAGAAAAAAGAAATTCAATGCTAGTATAAAAGAGGACAAGAATACTTTTCAATGTTGGACTAAGAATTGTACAGATGGAGCAGTAAGGAGTTTCACTTTCGCAGATAAATGGTGCAGAGAAAAGTTAAGTATGGATAATTGGAAGGCTATATATAAGTTTTTAGATGAAAAGTTTGGTACAAGTTTATATAAAGAAATAAAAGGTGTAGTTTTAGAAAAAGAACTTAAAGAATATACGCAAGAGATAACAGTTAAGAAATATTGTTCAGAAGCTGAAAGAGATATATTCTGCAACTTACTAGATGATAAGATATCAGTTTTAGAAGCGGGAACAGGAGTTGGAAAAACTAGAGCTATCGCCGAACTTTTCAAAAATTCAATTAAAGATTTAAAAGCGTTTGGAATAGATAAAATAATATTTACTACTCCGAGGTCATCAATAGTTGAAGAGATAAGCGAAGAGTATAATTACACTAAGTTCTATAAAAACGACTTAGAATTACCTATAGGCGATTTTGTAGTATCTACTACTCATAAGGCTAGAGTACTGAATGAAGAACTAGGAGAAAAAGTCAAGCTATGCGCTAATGATATAACATATAGAGATAGCTTGAAATATGTGCTTATTATAGACGAATGTCACTTGTTGATAACATCAAAAAACATAGTAGGTTGTATGAGAGAATTAGACAAACTTATAGAAAATGCAGAATTTGTATTATTTACAAGTGCTAATGCAGAACATTTTTACAAAGCGTGCAAAGACTTATACGGCATAAAAGGATATTACAATATTGAAAGAGAAAATAAGATATATAACACAAATAAATTCACAGTTATAAGAAGTAATAGAGATAGAGAAGCTAAAAGGGAGCAACTTATAAGAATTATAAAAGAAGAAGTTGATACAAATAAAGTTTTCCTTGTCTATAATAATATTTCAGAACTGAAAGAAATAGAAACAGAACTTAATAACGCTAGAATACTATCTAAAGTTGTTTGCAGCGCTAATAAAGAAGATAACGAAACAGTAGACGTATATAATGCTATAATCAAGCAAAGTGTCTTAAAATGTACTGTAACGCTTTGTACGAGTGTAGTCGATACAGGTGTAAATATAAAGCAAGGTGAAGGAATAACGACAATATTAGTTCAATCTAGACAAAATATTGATGATGTTACAATAACACAGACTTTTGCTAGAGTAAGAAATGAAGCTAGTGAAAAAGTTGATAACAGAGCAATACTAATGTTAGATAATATTAAGAATAGAGAAGAAAGACACGACAAACTAAGCAAACTTGATAATTTTAAGAGGTATTATGATGAACTTGCTGCAACTGCATGCACTAACTTTAATATGCACATGCTTAACAACTATGATATAGAAAGTTATATTGAATATAATCTAGTTTGGGACTTCTTAAGTGATAATAACATGTATTCTAACATAGCAGCACTCATGTATGTGAAAGCAGATGAATTCAAAGAAAATCCTCGTATGATAGTTGATACAACAGTGGTTTATAATAGAGCAAGGATACAACACTTAAGTGACAACTATTACAACGATAAATTCATTAAGAAACTTACAGAAAGTGTTAATTATAGAACTATTGAATTTATAGAGGTAAATGAAGAGATTAAAGTTAAGAAAGCAGAAGTCAATACAAGCTTCAGTGAAGCGTTAGTGAGTCTAGCGGAAGATGAAGACGAGTTTGAAGCAACTTTAACAAATAGATATATAGAAGATAGCGAAGATTATAAAGAAAACTTTTGGTTAGAAGTAATGGAAGATGAATTTGCAAAGAAATTCAATGAATTAGACAAGAGAATATTTGCAATGAAGAAGATATTAAGTAAGAGCAGAACTAATGTTGACGTTGTAGAGTATGCAAAGAATATGTACAAAGCTTATACTTTAGAGAAACCTCGTTTCATTATTGATCGCATAAGAGAAATAGAGTACCCAATTTACAATACATTGTATAGCCAAAACGGAAAAGATTACAAAGGCGTAGGAGATAGCTTGTATGAATCTATTAGAGATGTTTTTGACTTAGCTAGCAGTAAATCATACAAGATAACTTCAAAGGCATTACAGAACACAGTAGAAGAGTTTCTTATCAAAGATGGAGCAACTTTCTTGGATGGAAAATGGGTAAATAGAAAGGGCAAAAAGATAAGAGTTAGCAGCAAATTAAATGAAGTAAAAGATACAATAGATAAGATTTATAATGTATCAGACAAAGGATATTTAAGCAGCTTAAAGGTAGTGGGGTAAAACTTACTATCTTTCTTTATTTATTAAAACACGAACATTAATTAAGAAAATTCTAAAAACATTCGCAGCGACACGTACGATTTTTGGTTATTGAAGTTTTCTTCATTTCTGATAAAAAAAGGCGTTCGCGTCAATTCGACAAAACCTAGTCTAGCCCTTGCTATGACAAGTCTAAGACCATGTTGGGTAGCAGTTGAAAATCATTTGTTACTCTATATATAAAGAAAAAAATAAAAACACAAAGTGCAAAAGACGAAAGACAGATGACAGACAAAAATACTTCATCCACTCATAGAAATTTTTTGGGCATGTTTTTTTAAAAGAATTATATCAATGTATTGACATTAGCTAACTGCAAGTGTTATAATAAGTTATAGTATTAATCAAGGAGGAAAAGTGAAGATATTAAGATTTAAAGGATTTGCAATTTGTAAAAGATGCTCTAAGGTAGTTGATGATTACGGCGAAGAAAGGTTTAGAGGACTTTGTTACGAGTAAAGGGGGTGTTAAGATGACAAGAGATTTGTTTGTAAAGACATACAACGGAATATTAGAAAGAGATGACACGGTAGAGATAGAACACAATGGGAAGATTTACAGAGTCGGAGAAGGCAGAGCAAGAATAGAACTACAAGATGATTGCTTTGATGTGTATGTAGGGAATAGTCATATAATAGAGATAGCATATAGTGAATTAAAAAAGGGGGATATTTATTAATGAGTAAATTTAAATTTGGAGATAAGGTTATAGAAAAAGATAGCAGGAGAGAATATACAATAAGAGAAGTTAAGAAGTTTAACGATGGAAATGTTCACTATACAATGAGAGAAATATCAAGCGAGTATGAATTTATAGATGAAGATATCGAATTAGTAGAAAGGAGAGAGTTATTTTCATAGCAAAGAACGAATATAAGAACAAAGTAGAAGGCTTAGACGTTATAGCAAATTGGTGCGAGAGAGTAGTAATTAAATAGTACAGAAAGGTTAGGAGTAATGACAATTCCTAGCCTTTTGTGTTATAATTAGGTATAAAGGAAGTGATAAGATGGAAGAGAAAAAAAGAGGTAGAGGGCAAGCTAGAAAGTTTGAAAGTGCTGAAGAATTTGAGAATACCTTTAATGAATATATAGAATATTGTGAACTCAATGAAAGAATGGTTAATATAGCGGGTTTTTGTAGATACGCTAGAATGACACGAGAAACATTCTATAATCAAAAGGAATATTACTTTGACACTTATATGTATATTCAAGAAACAATCGAAGATGAGACTCTTAACGACAATAAGAGAGCAACTCCAATAGTCATGATGTACTTAAAGAATAAGTTCAACTACAAAGACAAGATTGAAACAGAAAACACTAATACAAATACAAACAAGAATTACGATGTTAGTAACTTAACAGATGAACAACTAGATAAAATATTAAAAGGTGAGTAAAACCCCTTACACCCAAACTAAAAGTAAGAAAAGGAGGTGGTTTTGATGAAGATGATACCAAGAGATATTTTAATAAGAAAGGCTAAACAAGAAAAAGCTAAAAGGAATTTTTATTACTATTGCAAATTAATGCACCCTAATTTCTATAATGAAAAGAGGGGGTTTTTGGAAATATTATGTGATAAACTTCAAGAGTTTTATTTTAATGACGATGAATTTATGTTGGTAAATCTTCCTCCGTAGCCACGACATGGGAAGTCATTCAGCTGTCAAAACTTTGTAGAATGGATATTAGGACAGAATCCTATTGAAAAGATTATATCGGCATCTTACGGACACGACTTATCAAAGACTTTCTCTAAGAAGTGTAGAAACGCAATAGAAGAGGCAGGCCTTGACGATAGGATAGTATATAGTGATGTATTCAACAATACTAAAATAAAGTTCGGTAGTGCCGAAGCCACCAAATGGCAGACAGACGAATCAACTCAAACTAACTACCTAGCAACATCACCAACCGGGAGTGCGACGGGGTTTGGTTGTACTTTTATGGTAGTAGATGACTTGATTAAAAATGCTTATGAAGCTAACAACGAAACAATATTAGAAGGGCATTGGAACTGGTTCACGAATACTATGCTATCTAGACGAGAAGGCAAGAAAAAGGTGCTAATAGTTATGACTAGATGGTCTAGTAAAGACTTAGCTGGAAGAATAATAGAATACTGTGAAGAAGAAAACTTATCTTATTCTCATGTGAATTTCAAAGCAGAATTAGGGAGTGGCGACATGCTATCCGATGATATATTTAGTGCTAAAGACGCAGAGAAGGCTAAAAAACTTATGGGTGAAGATATATACAGTGCTAACTATAATCAAGAGCCTATCGACTTAAAAGGTAGCCTATACAGTAATTTACTGACATATGAAGAGTTGCCAAGAGATAAAATTATTACAATAGATAACTATACTGATACTGCCGACAGAGGACAAGATTATTTATGCTCGATTGACTACGCTATTGATAGACAAGGTTATTGCTATATACTAGATGTTATTTACACGCAGGAATCTATGGAAACGACAGAAGAGAAAGTTGCAGCGATGATAACTAAGGATTTTGTTAATTTTGCTCACATAGAAAGTAACAATGGAGGAAGAGGTTTTGCTAGAAATGTTAAAGAGTTGTGCTTAAAGAAGAACAATAGGCATACATCAATTAAACCGTTCCATCAGAGTAAAAATAAAGAGTCTAGGATATTAACGGGAAGCACAGGCGTAATGCAAAATATACTATTCCCAAGCAAGTGGAAACAACTATTCCCAGAGTTCTACAAGAGTGTTATAAGCTATCAGAGAACTGGTAAAAATAAGCATGATGACTCAGTGGACACGCTAACTGGAGTATATGAGAAAAGTGAAAAATACAGAAAAGGTAAAAGGAGATAATATGAAGACTGCAAATATATTAGGAGAAGAGTATAAAATATCATTTGACGATAGTGGTTATTGCGATGAAAGTAGATTAGCTGGTTTCTGCGACTATCTAAAGAAAGAAATAAAGCTAAATGAAACTGAAATAAAGAAATGTGATGCGCCTAATATCTACCAAAAAGAAATTGAAAGGCACGAGATAATACACGCTTTCTTGAATGAAAGTGGTTTGAGATATAGTAGTATTGATGGTTGGGCTGTTAATGAGGAGATGGTAGATTGGATAGCCCTACAATTACCAAAAATATTTAAAGCGATGAAAGAGGTTGATGCAATATGAGAACATATCAAGATTTTATAGAAGCAACAAATAAAGAAAAATTTATAGTTGAAACAATTAGGGAATTTAAAAGTTCCCTCTTCTTCGAACAAGCACAGACAAGTAGACGTTACTACGAAGGTATGAACGATATACTTGATAGAATGCAGTACTTCTGGGCAAGCGTAAGAGGAAAAGGAAGTTACTTAGATGGAGACTTATCGTTAGATAAACCAATTAAGCAAGTTGATAATTTCAAAGCGAATAATACAATATCGAACAACTTCTATAAGAAAATAGTCATGCAAGAAAAGAGCTACTTACTTGCAAACGGAGTACAGTTAGAAGAAGAGTTCCAAGGCAAGATTAAGAAACTAGACCAAAAACTACAAGAAGTAGGAGAGAATAGTTTGTTAGATGGAACAAGTTTTGTATATTGCTATAAAGATAAGAAAAATAAGTTTAAGATACAACCATTCACAGGGCTAGAATTCATTCCTCTGTATGATGAAAAGACGAGCAACCTAATGGCAGGTATAAGGTTTTATCAGATTGACGAAACAAAGCCTATGTGGTGCGAATTGTACGAAGTTGACGGTATCACTGAATATTCTATAATCAAAGATAAAGTTACGCTTACGCAAGAGAAGAGGGCATATAGCGTTATAGTAGGGAAAGATTTATTAGGAACTAGAGTAACAGGTGGAAAGAATTGGAGTGAGCTACCTATCGTTGAAGCGAAGTCAGACAAGAGAGGTAAGCCGAGATTAAGCCATTCACTTAAAACAAAGATAGATTTATACGACATAATACTTTCTGATTTTGGAAATAATCTTGAAGATAGCCAAGACGTTTACTGGGTGTTGAAGAATTACGGCGGGCAAGATATGGGAGAATTCTTATCAGACTACAAGCACTATAAAACAATAAAAGTTGATGATGAAGGCTCGGCAGACGCGCACACAATAGATGTACCTTATCAAGCGAGGGAAACCGCACTTAATTTGCTCAGAGGCATGGTATATGATGAAGCTATGGCAGTTGACATGACGTTGTTAAGTGGCGGAAGTCTTACTACTACACACATAAAAGCTAGCATGAACGACTTAGAGCTTAAAACAGATGCTTTTGAGCAACAGTTGGTAGAAGTAGTAGATGATATACTAGAATTTTATGAGGAATATATAGGTAGTATGGGAACAGAAGTAGACAACGATTATCAGATTGATTTCATTCGAAGAACGTTAATAAACGATACCGAAACAATTGACAACATACTAAAGTGCAGCACTGATTTGGACTTAAGAACTAGGCTAGAACTTAATCCTCTTATTGACAATAGAAACATTGATAAGATTATTGATGCTGTTGAATTAGAAGGACAAGATAGATTTAGCGTTGACAAAGAAATAGTAGAAGAGGTATAATAAAGTATACTAATTAACGCACCTTTTTTGGGAGGGTAAAACCTCCTTTTAATACGCAAATATAGCCAAGTGGTAAGGCAAAAGTCTGCAAAACTTTGACCGCGGGTTCGAATCCTGTTATTTGCTCCAATATATACTCAACGCAATGCACTATGTGCGGAAAGTCAAGTTTTTTAAGGATAGACATAATTGCTGTCGCTTGATGGAGTAGATATAATATTGTACAACAACGAATTAGAATAGCTTTATAGTTATTCTTTTTTTCGTTCAATAGAAGTATTGACAACAACAATATTTAAATATTATAATAAGGTATAAATAAATTTAGGAGGTAGTTAATATGAGTAAGTTTAAAGTTGGAGATGAGGTAGAAATGATAAGGAATCCAAAAAATCATAGCATGTTTGAAGTTGGAGATAAAATGGTTATAAGAAAAATAGAACTTAGGGATAGTGGTTATATTTGTTGGTTCGAAGGTATAAACGATTTTGGTATAAATGAGGATAGTTTAAAACTAGTAGAATCTAAGAAAACATTCACAATTCAAGAGGTTTTAGTAGAAGAGAATGTAGGTAAGAAGTTTGAGTTTAGAGACTTAGTATCATATGAATTAAACAGTTCTTTAGACTTAATAGATGAAAGAGGTTATTCAATAAAAGAGAACTTCAATTTAAAAGGTATAGTTGAAGGAACATTCACACTAATAGAAGGACTAAAACAATTCACAGAAGAGATTGACTTTAAAGAAGCTTTCAAGAGGCTGTGTGAGGGCGAGGAAGTTAAGTTTGAGATTGGAAATGATTATTATGATATATTCATAATAGAAGACGGAGTGTTGATGTTTTATTCTGATTCAATAAATGCATTTAAAGAAATATCTGATGCATTTAAAGCTATTTCACATGATAAATACAAAAAGTACTACAAAAAATAAACAAGAGTGTCAGAAATGGCACTTTTTTTGGTATAATAAATTAAGAGGTGATATTATGGAAATTATTAAATGTGATGAATGCTTAATTTTTAAAAACTGGAGCAAAATACTATTTAAACAGACTATAAAAATAGATAAGAATAGAACTTATATAAAAGTTGAAGCTAAAGAAAATATACTTCACTTGATATTAAATGTTTTGTTGATGCCTTTAGAATTAATTATAGATGGTTTTAACTCAACTACTGTGAAAAGGAATTTATCTAGAAGTGGTTATTCTCAAATAATACAAAGAAATAAATATAACGAGAAAACTTTCTTACAAATAGAGGAGGAATTAGATGGACTATATGAAAAAGAAAACAGATAAGCGTTTAAAAACACTAGAACGCGATATAAAGAAGAATTTCAATGAAGCATATAAGAAATGCGAGGTAGATTTAAAGAAGATACAGGCTAAGTTAGATATTACTGATGATGCTATAAAAAGAAGAAACTTAGTTATGCAATCAAAGAGAGTGCAAGGCTTAATGGATAATATGGTAATTGATATTCATAATGCTAGTAAGATAGCAGCTGCAACTATTAATAATGAAACTATTTCAATGGTAAAGGATAATTATTTATACACTCTTTATGATTTAGAGCAACAAGCAGGTGTTAATATGAACTTTAGTGTTTATAATTCTAGGACTTTAGCAGAAATAACAAAGAAAGATAGTTCGGTTTTTACTAAGTTAGCATTGGATGGTGTTAAAGATAAAGGAATAATATACAGAAGATTACAAGGACAACTTACACAAGGGCTTTTATTGGGTGAAAGCATTAGAGATTTATCTAAGAGAATACAAGGAGTAGTTGATAAATCTTCTAATGATTGTGTAAGAATAGCTAGAACTGAAACTACTAGAGCAGAAAATCAAGGAAGAATAATTGGAATAAATGAAGGCTCTTCAATGGGATTGGAAATTAAAAAGCAATGGATAGCAGCGGTTGATGCAAGAACAAGGGATACACATAGAAGTGTACACTTAGAGATAGTTGGGAAAGATGATGCCTTTGAAAATGGACTAGAGTTTCCAGGAGACCCTCGAGGCGGAGCACGCGAAGTTTGTAATTGCAGGTGCAGTGTAGTTGGTGTACTAGGTGAGTATTCTGATGAAGAAAGAAAGCTAAATGAAGCATTAAAGAAACAATCGTTTGAGGAGTGGTCTAATGAGTTATAAAACAACAGGGTTTAGAGTAGAGATACAAAAAAACAATAGAAAGTTAGTCGATTTAGAACTTATAATGAAGAAGAGGAAGATATTAAAAGCGTGGGGTATCAAATGGCAGGAACTTGTTACAAAAGTAATTACTATAAAGAAGATAGTTGATACTAGTAGATTAAAGAACAGTATGAATTATTATGTAACCCTTAGTAATGTTCATGTTGGAACTAATGTTAAGTATGCTGTGTAGAATGATGCACCTTTATACAGTGATGTATATCGAATAATCGAGCAAAATCGGTGAAGGCTAAGTTTGATAATATGCTAATACCGAGGTAATTTAGTTGATAGCAAAAGGCAACTAAACACCGTAGAGCGTAGCAAGTGAATAAATATAATCTTGCCAAGAGTGTTCGACAACTCAACGAGTTGATGATGTACGCCGACCTTATAGGAAACTATAAGAAGCAGAGGATAAAAAGCCTTTGCGATAACAAAGTGATCATGAATTAGGAACTAGCAAAGTAGGGCAAAGGGAGTTCTTAAAGCCCTCTATCGTAAAGTTTAGTGGTTCTTATGAGAAGATAGCTAAATCTATATTAGAAGAATAAAAAGAGCGTGTAGGCTTATCTACACGCTTTAATTGGTCATTAGAATGATATTTCATAATCTTTGAACGTTAAAAGATTGTTATTTTCTCCTATCGCCATATATATTAGTTCTTCTTCGCTAACCACAAACCCACTTATTTCCACCACACATTCTTTATATCGTTCGCACTCTATTGCTACCCTTTCCCCAATCCTGTATCTGTGTTCAAATGTTGTTGTATTCATATTAACTCCACCTTTCTTATTTTTAATCTATTTTCTTTCTTATCATGATAAACCCTTAAATACAAATTTTCTTTTAATACTTCTTTCATTAATCTTTCTGTAAGTTGCAAATTATTTATAGCGCAAGCTTTGCTCACCCATGATGTTGCAACGTTCTTACTATGCGAGTAAATGAGTTTTGCAATTTCTTCTTTATATTTCTTCAAAAAATCAACTCCTTGTATTTATAATAACATCTTGCAAATACATTGTCAATACCTTTGTTATAAAAAAATAACCTAACATTTCTGATAGGCTATATCTATATGAATAAGGAGGTATTAATTAAAGGGGGTTATGTACTTATTATAGCATTAATAGTTTTATTATGTCTACTATTTTGCTACTATTTTGCTATATTCTAATTTCTTATTTAATTTTAATTTAATTAAACTTTTCATAATATCTATATTTTGTTAGTTTAATTCATAATAATATACATCTTTTTTTATAAATATACGCTAAGTAAACGATTAAATGTATAAAAATGTGTAGTGACACTTCTGATAAAAAAAGGCATTCCTTTCAGTTCGACAAAATGGCATCTAGCCCAGTAGCACCAACGTCTAGAGGTACTTTCGGTGAAGGTTGAAAATCATTTGTTACTCTATATATAAAGAAAAAAATAAAAACTTTAAAAAACTGTATGCATAAATTTATGCAGAATATATATAAAACAAAACGAAGTAAATCACTCTTCACAGAAAACGAAGTGAAGGGCAGGTGCTTTGAACATTGGCCAAAAGTATTGACGAGTAGTTACTAATGATATAATATATAGTTATAGCAAAAAAAAATAAAGGTGGTAATTGATATGAGAAAAATAATAATAGGTAGTTTTTTAATAGGGGCATCATTTTTGATAGCTGGGTGTGGAACATCTAAAGAAGTTAAGGAAATTAAATCAGAAGTTAATGATATGAGTTTGTTTGAAAAGCACGACGCGATTACAATTAAACTTGCAACAGAAGAAGGATATATAGCTAATGATGATATAAACGCTCTTATAGAAGAGTTTGAACGAATAGAGACTAAACAGTCTATGATATTAGCAGAAAGCTTACAAGCGTTGTTAGATGAAGATAAAGAGCTATCAGAAGAGTTATATTTCAGTGCTATGTTAGATTGAATTGTTTTAAAAGAATAGGAACATCGCTTGCACACAATTGTAGACAATACAAGCTATTATCTGTTATAATTTAGGTAGTAGCTTTTTTGTGCTTAAAACACAATAAAAATTTAGGAAGGCGAGGTATGTTAGAATGAATTTAAAGGCAATATTAAGTAAAGCAGGCATCACTGAAGATATAGACGAGATTGTAGACAATATAAAAGGTGAGATATGTACAGAATTTGTAAGTAAAAAACAATATGCTAAGAAGAACGAGAGAGTTGACGAACTTGAAGGTAAGTTAGCAGATTTAGAACTAAGTCAAAAAGATAATTACAAAGAAAAGTACGAAGCTTTAGACCTAGAATTTAGCGGCTATAAAAATAACTTAGAAGTTGAGAAAAACAACAGTATTAAAAATGGTGTACTAGTCGAACACTTAAAAAATAGTGGAGTAAATGAAAAGTTGATACCTCTTCTATCAAAAGAATTTGACGTTAACGAGATAGAATTGGAAGATAATAAAATAAAAGGTTGGGAAGATAAAATAAAGCCCATTCAAGAAGCTTATAAAGATTTCTTTACAGTTTCTGAAGAACAAGGGCAAGGCATTAGCTTACCGCCTGCAAACAATAATACAACAGCAGAAGACCCATTTTTACTAGGGTTTAAAAGCTAATTCAAAGGAGAATTGATTATGGCAATAAATTATGCAAGTAAATATTCAAGCAATGTACAAGAGAAATTCACAGAGAAAGCGGTAAGTAACGCTATTTCAAATAACAATTTAGATTTCAGTGGAGTTAACGCAGTAACTGTTTATTCAGTAGGAACTGCCCCTATGAATGATTACTCTATGAGTGGTGATAGCAGGTATGGAACGGCGGCTGAACTTCAAAACACTATACAAACATTAACAATGTCTAACGATAGAGGTTTTACTTTTACTATTGACAGAAGAAATTACACAGATTCTCAGATGGTAATGGAGAGCGGCAGAGCTTTGGCAAGACAGCTTGAGGAGATAGTAATACCGGAAGTTGAGAAATACAGATTCTCGAAAGTATTGGCAGCTACAACTCCAGTTACTACTGCTATAACATCGGCATATGATTCGTTTTTAGATGGAACAACAGCATTAGCTGAGAAGAATGTGCCTTTAGAATTATTAGTAGCGTTTATAACGCCGGCTTTTTACAAAATGGTAAAACAAGACGCGGGGTTCATTAAGTCTTGTGATATAGCTCAAAATATGCTTTTAAAAGGACAAATAGGCGAGCTTGATGGAGTGCCTTTAGTCCTTTCTACTGAAAGTATCTTAGGTGAAAATGTTAAGTTCATATTAGCACATAGAGGAGCTTTAGAGGTTGCCCAAAAGATTGAAGACTATAAAATTCACAATAATCCCCCTGGAATAAGTGGATGGTTAGTAGAGGGTAGAATGTATTATGATGCTTGGGTATTGGACAAGATGAAAGATGCAATATATGCACATGTTGTAGCGAGCGCAAAAGTTTCGAGAACATCTAAATAGCTTCCACTTAAATTTCATATAAAAGAATAAGCACTCTTAAATGGGTGCTTTTTCTATAAAAAGGAGATAAAATGATAGAAGAAATTATGAATGAATGCAATAATTATTTTGCTATAAAAAGAGGAGCAGGAACATTCAAAATAGAAGATAATAAACTTTATGTGAATAGTAAATGTGTTAAAGAACAGTACGTACTTATACAAGGTTCTGTAATGAATGACGGGGTTTACAAGGTGTTAAATGTTGGAGAAGACTATATAAGCTTAAATGAACTTACAAATGAAGAGTTCAATGGGTATATATTCTTACTGGCCGTACCTAAGCAATTTAAAAAACTTGTTATGGAAATTGAAGAATTCAAATCAAAGAACAAATCAACTGTTGTTGTTTCAGAAAGTTTCGGTAATTACTCAAAAAGTGTAGCTACTGATAAAGATGGAAATGTTCAAAGTTGGCAAGGGGTGTTTAAGAAGCAGCTAAACAAGTACAGAAAAATATATAGTGACTTAGAGAGTTTTGATAGGGGGCGTTATTAATGGCTTTAGAGGATTTTTTTGAGAAGCTAGTGCTATTAGAAAGAAAGGTAATTTCAGATGGTATGGGGGGGTTTGAGGAAACTTATGGTGATGGTATACAGTTTCTAGGGGCTGTTAATACAGACTCTTCTATTGAAATGAGGTTAGCAGAACAAAATGGACTTAAAAGCGTTTACACTGTTACGATAGATAAGAAATTACCGGTTAAGTATCACGACATCGTAAAGCGCGCGAAAGATAATAAATTATACAGAATTACAAGTGATCCAAATGATAGCGAAACTCCATCTTTTTCTGACTTGAATTTCAAGCAAATGTCGGCAGAAAAATGGACAATATAACGCACGAAATGATATAATGAAAGTGAGGGTTTTTGATGGGACGATTTTCTGACTTATCTAAGGCTTATTATGGCTATTTTGCAAGTGTTATGAATAGCTTCTTAGTTGATACAGTGCCTAACGATGTTGTTTTTCCTTATTTGACTTATGAATTAGTAGACGGAGAGCTCGAAGATAACTTACTTATGACAGTAAGGATTTACGATAAGTCTACAAGTGTTAAAACACTAACAGAATGCGTTGATAAGATAGAGCAACACATAGGCAATAATTTAATCGAAGTGAATGAAAATAACTACTTTACGGTTTACAAGGGAAGTCCATTTGCTCAATATTTCAATGATGTCGAGGGTGGAATTAAAAGTGTGTATATCAATTTACAAATAAATGTATATTAGAAAGGAGAATAAATATGGGAATTTTGAATGGTTTAAGAGCTGATAGCGCTAAGAATTTTCAATTAGACGCAGGTATTTTAGTCAAAAATATAAAAGATTTTAGCGATATAACGAAAGGTGAATTGCTAGGAGCAACAAGTGGGGGAGGTAGTTTTACCGCGATTCCAGAACTGAGAAATATATTTGAGGATATCGATGGTGCTAGAGGGAAATATGCAGAAGGCGACGTAATTGATAATTGGGAAACTAAGCTTTCGGCTACACTTAAAGAAGTTACGAAAGAAAATATAACATCAGCTTTAGTCGCTTGCGATGTGGTTGTAGGTAGTGGAGAAAGCGCTACATACGATACAATACAAGCTAGGAACGAAATAAAAGATACTGATTATATAGAAAACATATGTTGGTGTGGAACTCTTAAAGGAAGTACATCTCCTATTATAATAGAGCTAAAAAACGCTATAAATGAAAAAGGTTTTGAACTTGCGTTCACAGATAAAGGAACTGGAGGTATTGCGGTTGAGTTTGCAGGTAGATTTAAATTAGCAAATCCTAACAATGTTCCATTTACAATACATTATCCTAAAACAAAAACAGCTCTGAATCAAAAAAAATAATCAAAAAAGGTGGAAAAAAATATGAAATTAAGTGAAATGAATAACGACAAGGCTTTTGACACAATAATAGAAATAACTCCATTTTTCGCCAATATACTAGAAGATGAAAGACTTCTCTCTATATGGTACGACAAAGTTGATGTAACTGGTTTAGACGAAAAACAAGGGAAGATAAAAGGTGCTACAAAGGGATTCAGTAACATCATGAAAATAGCACCTCTTCTATTGAAGGCTCACAGGGAAGATATTTTCAGTATACTTTCGATAGTAAATGAGAAAAATGTTGAAGATATTAGAAAACAGAATCCTATTGAAACGGTGAAACAGCTTAAAGAACTATGGGAAGATAGAAAACTTCTAAATTTTTAGCTATACTAAAGATGATAGGCATAGATAGAACACTATTACATTTAGCCAGTATATCAAGGTCTATGTCTTTAGGAACTCTAGTTAGGGTGTTGATAGCCAAGGAAAAAGATTATCAACTTGAATGGACTTACAAAAGACACATTGCTCAAAGCAATTGGATAGTTGCGCAATGCAATTCTAATAACAAAGAATTCAAGAGTTTTGAAGAAATGTACGATATTATAATAGGAAATACAAAAGAAGACACTAGAAATGCAAAAGATATAATAAAAGAAACTTACGCAAAGTTTGGGGTAGAGGTTTAAATCCTTTGCCCTATTTTTGTAAAAAAAAGGAGTGATGAAAAATGAATTTATTTGAGTTGGGCGCTATATTAGGTTTAGACACTACTAAATTCAATGATGGGCTTGACGATGCAGAAAAAAAGTCAAATAAAAGCGGAGGTCAGATAGGCAGCGCAATAAACAAAGGTATGAAAGTAGTAACGGGTGCTTTAGTCGTAGGCGCGACCGGGTCAATAGCTTTTGGAAGTAATTTTGAAAGCTCTATGTCACAAGTTGCAGCAACGATGGGAATAACAGCGGATAAAAGCAATAAGGATTTCAAGATATTAAGTGATGCAGCTAAAAACGCAGGTTCAACAACTAAATTTAGTGCAAGTGAAGCGAGTGACGCTTTAAACTTCTTAGCACTAGCGGGGTACGATGCAAGCACTGCTGCTTCAACACTTCCAACTGTCTTAAATTTGGCTAGTGCGGGAGGTTTAGACCTTGCTTATGCCTCAGATTTGGTTACAGATAGCATGAGTGCGTTAGGACTGCAAACTTCTGATGCTAATAAGTTTGTCGATGAACTCGCTAAGACTTCACAAAAATCAAATACTGACGTGGGACAGCTTGGGGAAGCTATACTAACGGTAGGGGGAACTGCAAAAACTCTAGCTGGTGGTACTGTCGAACTAAACACACAATTGGGTATTCTTGCTGATAACGGAATAAAAGGAGCAGAAGGAGGAACGGCTCTAAGAAATATAATACTTTCATTATCAGCACCGACTGACGCAGCTGCACTCGCGATGAAAAACATGGGACTAGAAGTACACGACGCTAACGGAAATATGAGGAGTACAAACGATATATTCACAGACTTAGATGGAATATTATCAACTATGACACAAAAAGAACAGACAGAAGTTTTGAACACTATATTTAACAAAGTTGACTTGAAAAGTGCCAATGCACTACTAGCGGGGAGTGGAGATAGATTTAGAGAATTGAGTGGTCACATAACAGACTCGGACGGTGCAGCACATGGAATGGCTGACACGATGTCTAACAATTTAGCGGGTTCATTCAAGAATTTCATGTCTAAAGTTGAAAGTTTAGGGATAGCTATTTATGAAAAATTTCAAGTCCCTCTTACTAATGCAGTGAATAAAGGAATAGAAGTGCTAGGAGACATTACAGCTAAGTTTGAGAATGGAGATTTAGAGGGTACAATAACTGGAATAGGAGTTTCAGTTGGGATTCTTACGGGGTTATTTGTCTCATTGAAAGCGGTTCAAATAGGTCAAGCGGTATTAACTTGGATAGCTAACTTTGTTAGTTTAGCATCTACACAGGGTATTGTCACTGCTGCGCAGTGGGCTTTAAATATTGCTATGACTGCAAACCCAATAGGAATTATAATAGTGGCAATCGGCGCTTTAATAGGTGCTTTAGTAGCGTTATTTGTTTTCAATGAAGATTTTAAGAACATGGTAATAGGAGCATGGGAAGCTATAAAAGAAGCGGGTGTTTTTGTTTGGGATTGGTTAGTCAAGACTTTCACTGAAACAATACCTCAAGCTTTTACTGATATGTATGTTTGGTTTACAGAATTACCTAGCAAGATAGGAGAGTGGTTCAATCAAGCTTGGGAGAAAACTAAGCAATGGGGAATAGATATGTGGAATAGTGCTATCGAAACTGGTACTAACTTCATTAATTCAATTGTCGAATTCTTTCAAACATTACCCGAGAGAGTCGGAGAATTCATAGGTTACACACTTACAAAAATAGTTGTTTGGAGTATTGAAATGTGGGCTAAAGCTAGAGAGATGGCTAGTAAGTTTGTAGAAAATGTAATAACGTTTTTCAAGGAATTGCCCGGTAAAATATGGACTTGGGTTACAAATACTTATAATAAAGTTGTAACTTGGGGAAGTAATATGTTGGCTAAAGCTAGGGAAACAGGAAGTCGATTTGTAGAAAATGTAATAAACTTCTTCAAAGAGTTACCTGGTAAAATATGGACTTGGCTATCAAACACAATACAAAAAGCAGCAACTTTTGTTACAGAAATGGGGAATAAAGCTAAAGAAGCTGGGAGAGAATTTACAAAGTTCATAGTCGATGGAGTGAAAGGCTTACCTGACAAATTTTTTAGCATAGGTTCAGATATTGTAAAAGGTGTTTGGAATGGTATAACTGGTATGGGAAAATGGCTTACAGACAAGGTTAGTGGGTTTTTCGGTGGTATAGTAAGTGGCGCTAAAAAGGCTCTAGGGATACATTCTCCTTCTAGGGTTTTCAGGGATGTCATAGGTAAACAGATTCCGGCCGGAGTTGAGGTTGGAATTGAACAAGGTATGCCGGGACTAGAGAGAACTTTAGACAAAGAAATGTTTGGGCTTACACAAGGCTATGACTTTAACGCTAATATGAGCCAAACAGGACAAAATACACCTAAAGATGTTAAAATAGAATTAAGAATAGAGAACTTTGTGAACAATACAAAGGCTGATATTGAAGAGATAACAGAACAAATTGCTTTCTCTATTGAAAAGAAAAGATATGCACTAGGAGGTATATAATGATTAGTTTTACTTATAACAATATCAATAGTAGAGATATAGGACTTTTAGTAGTTGATAGTGACCATACTAGAGGATTTAATAAAGATTTAGAATTTGTAAAGGTGCCGGGCAAAACTGGTGACCTTATCATAGACAATAAGACTTATTCAAATAAATCTATAACAACTAATTGTAAGATAAAATATAAATATCCAGTAAGCGAACTTATAAAAACACTTGAAAACTGGTTACAATCAGATAGTAATTATAAGAAATTAGAATATAGTGATGGAATTATAGTAGAAGCAGTGTGCTATGAAGTTTTAGAAGTTATTAAAATAGCAGAAGGTTTCTATAGTGTGAGTATTAAATTTAATTCAAAGAAGGTGTAGTTATGGATTTAAAGGTGTTAGATGGAAAAGGTAAAGAGTTGGGGGTATTAACTTCTACTCTCAATGCTTTTGTTACAGAAGAAAGAAACGGAATGTTTGAACTAGAGTTAGAGCATTTGGTGAATAAAGCTGGATATGAACATTTAGTTAGAGGAAATATAATAGTCTGCAATACTAGTGATACTATTAAAAATCAGCAATTCAGAATATACAGAGCGTCGAAAGCGATGGCAGGTAGGGTTGTTGTTAACGCAAGGCATATAAGTTTTGACTTGGCTAAAGACGTTACTGAAGGCTTAGATATTAAGAATCAGTCGTGCGAATATGTGCTTAATCAATTATTTAGAAATTCTCAATTTTCGACAGATTACAAAGGATATTCAGATGTTATAAACGCTCAAGACTATAAAATTGGAGAAGAGAATATACTAAGAGCAATAGGCGGGGTTAAAGGCTCTATCTTAGATACGTTCGGAACTGGTGCAGAGTTATTGAGGGATAACAAGACCATAAGTGTTCTAAACAGAAGAGGGCGTGATAATGGTGTTACAATAGAATATGCCAAAAACTTAACTGGATTCAATTTAACGCTAGATGATAGCAACTTAATAACTAGAATAAAAGCGTT
>Ga0315288_10000918_pt1 | contig 37456 bp, 29 predicted proteins | sample YL17G11_20_MG_FD_203454 | JGI IMG/M metagenome (GOLD analysis project Ga0315288, IMG submission 203454) | Sediment microbial communities from Yellowstone Lake, YNP, Wyoming, USA - YL17G11_20 | ecosystem: Environmental > Aquatic > Freshwater > Lake > Sediment | place: USA: Wyoming | collected...
AGCTTGCTCCGGCAACTTCCTGGAAGCAAGTCCGCCAAAGGCCGATCTGCCTTAGGCATGACTTCCAGGTCTTAAAGCGGCAGCGAGCTGCCGCAGTCCAAATTGGCTTAATCTTTCATGATAGATGAGTTCTTTAACTTCGCTTAGTAAATAATTCTCACCATTTGTGAACTGTTACAGTGGTCAGTTATCAGTTATCATGATGTGAAATTTGTGTTATGCTCGATTAGAGGGTGGATGGGAAATGCGCACGAGACTTTTTATTTTTGCTTTTTGCCTATTTGCTTTTGCCTTCGGCCTGGCGGGTTGTGCCCGGCGGGGGCCGGCAGATTTTTCCACGCCGTTGCGGCAATGGCTGGAGAGGCAGCAATATTCCACCTGGGAGCTTGCCTGGGAGAGCGGCAAGGCCGCGCCGCGCCGGCCCGACGGCTTGACTTTGGGCAATCGCCAGATCTTTGCCGGCATCGGCTGTGCGGATCATGATGTCAGCCAGATTGAGCCGCTCTATGGCGACCGCAAAGCTTTGCGCGCCATTTCTTCCGCGATTGAATTCTCGCTCGAACAGGACGGCCGGACCATTGCCTTGAAGGATTTCGGCAATCAGCGCCTGCGCCGCATTGTGCGAACCTCGATTGCGGTGGCCGATTTTGCATCTGAAGACGACCCCATAACTATGGTTGATTTTGCGCCCCTCAAGCCCGAACTGAACTGCCTGGCAAGGTTTGTTACTATCCAGAATAAGGGGGACAAGACGGACCTGGCGCTGCATTTTTCGGGCCGTTTCGGGGAGCTTGAGAAAAAAGATGACAATACCATAATCGCGGGCGGGAAGCTGGCGATCTATTCCAATTATCCGCTTGAAACCATCGGCGAGGATTCGCAAGAGCTGGCGATCCGCTTTGGAAAATTGAAACGAAATGAGAGCCGTTCCGCGGCCATCTTTTTCATCCCCTCAAAGAATGCGCAGACCTTGCAGGCTGAATTGGATAAAGCAAAAGAGGCGATGAAGGACCCGGTCGGATTGCTGAACGCGACCAGTGATGAATGGCGCGCCTGGCGCAAACAGGTGAAAGTGGATGCCGACTCCCAGCGGTTGAATGATTTGATTGACGGCCTCTTGTGCATGATCAAGAGCCATGTTGGCTTCGATGCGATTCATACCGGTTCGCTGCGTTATCCGCATACCCGCGCTTGGACGAGAGACAATTATTGGGTGCAGCGCGCCCTGCTGGAAGCCGGTCTAAAAGATGAAGCCAAACTGAATCTCGATTTCTTCTTTGCCGCGTGGAAAAAGAGCGGGTTGTGTTCCTATTACGAGATTGCCGACAAGCAGGGGCAGGCCTATGGCGACATTCATGTCGAACTGCCCCATTATCTTGTTTTGATGGTGAAAGACGCGGAGAAACTCGGAGGCATAGACGGCAAGCCCTATTGGCCGATGGTCAAAGGCTGTCTCGATGTGGCGCATGTTGGCGAAAACGGCCTGCAGCCCATCAATGGCGACGAGACCTGGCTGCTGGCGGCAGGGATAAATCAGTTGGATTATGTGCTGGATAATTCACTGCTGCTGATCGCGTCGGCGGAATATGGGGCGGACTTGGCGAAGAGAATGGGGGATCAAAGCGCGGCGGAGAAATATGGGGGGATGGCGAAAACGGCGCGGCTGGCAATGGAAACTTGGCTTATAACAAATCGCCTCTATGGGAGATTAGCTGTCTCCTGCTCTGGTGGAGAAGTTCAACAACGTTGGATGGATGAATTCCCAGCCTCCGGCGTATCTGCTCGTCCAATTATTTTTGGCATCGCTTCAGTAAAAGACTCTAGTAAGGGTGCCGGTTTGCTTGAAGCATGGGGCAATCTCTCCTATTCCGAAGGCCTCCGCGCCTATTCCCGCTCCCATGTGATTGATGGTGGAACACCCGGCTATTTCTTATATGCCGCCTCCGAAGCGAAACTGGGAATCAGCCATACGCTGATGCAGCGCGTGATGGATGGCTTTTGTTCGGCGACGGGGAATGTATGGGAATTGCAGAGTGTAACCGACCCGAAGTGGGGATTGGAAAAGCGGCGGCTGTGGGATTCCGCCGTGTTGTTGATGGGATTGCTGCATTATTGCGGGCTGAAAGGCAGCATACCGGCCGATGCTGAACCCTCTTATATTGCCAAAGAACCTGAATTCCTGAAAACGGCAAATGATGGTGTAATTATTCTTGAGGAAAATTCACCGGCTCATGCGCGGGAGCTGGCGACTCAGCTTGCGCGGCATTTCGGCAAGCCGCAAAAGGCGGGGAAATGGGCGGGGCAAGTGCCGGCAAGCGGGCATGTGATTGTAATATCAAAAACGAATATAGCCAATTTACCTGAGGCAGCGCAAATTGGTTTTGGGGGCTCCGAAGAAATAAAGAAAGGCGTCTGGGTTCGAAACACAGGCAATGTATTTTATGACCTGAGCGGCTTGGAATACGACCTCTTCCGTTCCACCGTTCCCCTCCGCGCGCCGGCGGCTTTTCCGGATTCGGACATCGAACTGGCAAAACAGATTAGCGAAGAGCCGAAGGGCTGGCTGGAGTCGAAGGTAACTTGCGATCAGCCCATCTCGGTTTCCTTCGGGAATCAGAAGCTGCAGACCAAGAGCGCAAAATTTGCCTTGGAGCTCGGCAGCAGCAGCGCGGACCAAAAGGCCAATCTGCAGGTCAGCGCGACGACAGCAGATAAACTGGTTACGCTTACTGTCGCGGCCAATGGCGGCCCGCAGGCATTAGCCAAGCTGGAAGTGGTATTTCCGGCGGGCTATTGGGTGGTTGAGGCAAGAGGCATAGGGAGCAACTGGGATAGAACTACAGATCCGATAGATGAGATTCATCGGAAGGACGGCAGCCGCGTGTTTGTGTATCAGGTCCACCTGGGGCCGGGAGTGGCGAAATCGTTTTCCTTTAAGCTCGCGCGCCCGGCGGTAGCACCTTAATTCTACAACAAGGGCGCAAGGCCTTGCGCCCCTACAATTTGATTTGTGGAAATCAGCATTCGCTAATCCTCTTCACTAGAGCTACGTAGGACGGGAAGCACGGCGGACAGCTTCAGTCAATTCCGGATAGAGATTCTTCGCGGCATCCGCCACAATTATGTGGCAGATGCGCTCAGAATGACGTTCTACTTCACTCTTGTCCAAAATCGGTTTTCTTGGACATCATCGAATAGTATTCAACTAGCGCATAAGACCTCAAAAGCATTGAAATTCGCGTCCATCCAAGCTCAGAAAGATCTATTTTGCTCTGATTTAGCGTCTTAGGTAGCATTTTTATCGTGAATTGCCAAGTCCGCCTTACAGAGAGACCTGGGTTTCGGCATAGTGGCGATTATCCACTTTTCACGAGGCAAAAATCCGTCCAAGAAGCCTTATTTGAATTATTTTGGACAACAATGGTTCTACTTACTATCTGTAAATTGTTGCTGCAGGACGAGGGAGGCGCCGCCGATGATGCCGGCGTTATCTCCCAGGAGGGATTGGACGATTTTGCAGGTTTTCCCCGGCACCATTCTGGCGCGGGTATCAACGACCTGCTGAATGACGGGCAGCATCCAGGGCAGGGCGCCGGAGATGCCGCCGCCGATTACCAACACTTTCGGATTATAGAGGGTGATGAGGTTCACACAGCCGAGGCCGACCCAGAAGGCGGTCTCGCCCAAAACTTCATGGGCGAGTTCGTCGCCCTTGGCGGCCGCCGAAGAGATCAGCGCGGGTGTGATATTGGCGATATCGCCCTTGGCCAAATCGAGCAGGATAGAAGGGCCGCCCTGCTGGAGCGCGAAGACTGCCCGGCGGATAATGGCATCTCTTGCCGCGACAGCTTCCCAGCAGCCATGATTGCCGCAGCCGCAGGGAGGGCCATTGGGGTCAACAATCATGTGTCCCACTTCGGCAAAGCCTTCGGTATAGCCGACGCGCAGTTGGCCGTCAATCACCGCGCCGCCGCCGATGCCGGTGCCCAGGGTTATCATCACCATCTGGTCATAGCCGCGGCCCGCGCCGAAGCGGTGCTCGCCCAAGGTGGCGATATTTGCATCATTCAGCATATAGGCCGCGATTCCGAGGGCGGCTTCAATGGGCGCGAGAATGGGGACCGGGAAAGTGCCGGCGAAATTGGGGGAATAGTTGCAGATGCCCTTTTCGGAATCATGCCGGCCGGGAACGCCCAGGCCGAGGCCGCAAATATCGCTCGCCTTGAGCTTCTTGGTCTTGAGCAGTTCGCGAATCGCTTCGATGACCATGACGACGGTCTTTTTCATGCCCTCCTGGGCCTGGGCGGGCCGCCGCGCCTCCAATAGCACCTTGCCTTTCAGACTGACCAATCCGGCGCGGACATTGGTGCCGCCGACATCAACGCCGATGAGATATTTGCCCTTTGGATTCGGTTTAAGTTTGCCCATGATTGCTCCCGGCCAATTCAATTATATTGCATCTGAAACTGTAACTTCCTGAACCGCGGAGTACACTAAGATCGCGGAGAATTTTCTCGATGGGCGCTGATGCGCCCATTAGACTTTATCTCTGCGTTCTCAGCGCTCTCTGCGGTTAAAGAAGTCTAATGCAATTTCTCCAGTCTTTCCTGCACTTCCGCGGCAAAGCGAGTTATATAACTATTCACATAATCCGAAATGCTGAGGGCGGCATCGTTTATCAAGGGCGTCAAATCCAGGGCGAAAATCATCGAGGTGGCGGCATCGGTGGCATGGGAGGCCAGCATGGTGGCGTGCGCCCGGCGCCGGCCCAGAGCGGCCAGGTCGTAGCGCTTGCCGCCGCAGATCTGGGAATCGAAGACTTCCAGCAAGGCGGTCGCCAGGTTTTCATGTGCGCTGACATCGAAGACGATCTTGTCTTCATCGCAGGGCCAATCAAGGTCGCGCCAGGATTCGCACCCATAGCAGGCTTTGGGTCGCATATCGGCGGGCAATTCTCTCAGCGCCTGAATCAGCCGGAGGGCGACGGCGACATGAGTGTCGTGTTTATCCGCCGGATTATGCGTATAGACGATTTCCGGACGCGCGGCCTCAAGGAGTTGTTTGAGATCCTCAATCACCCCTCTGCTCTTGGCATCTTTGACGGCGGCGCTGGTATATCCCAGGAGCGCCTGCGCGCCATATTCGCCGATGACGGCGGCTTTTTTCTGCTCCGCGGCGCGCACCTGCACCATCTGCTCATTGGTATAATTTGCATACAAGTCGGCGCGCGGGCTGCCCGCGCCATCGGTAACCACGACGCCGGCGAACCACTGATCTTTTTTGCCAAAACACTTAAGGATGCCGTCATAGCAGGCCATTTCGAGATCATCCGGATGGGCCACAATGCCCATGTGGGTGGTGCGCGCCAAGGCGTCTTTTTCGGGCGTTCCGTCAGGGATGAATATTTCTACTGTGGCGCTTCTAAGTCTCATGTCATATCCTCTTTGCCAGGCTGGCGGCGGCAATGGCCTGGCCGACGCGGCGGTCGGCTTCGTCGGGCAGGTGAATTTTCACGCGCGCGGCCAGCGCCGGGAACTCCTGCGAGAGAACTTCGCGCGCCTTTGCCTCAATAATGGTTCCTCCCGCGCCGGAGGTAACCCGGCCCAGTATCAACAAATGGCGAATCTCATAAAAATCGGCATAATGCGCGATGGCATAACCAAGATAGCAGCCAATGGTCTCGAAGATCATGCGCGCCTGCGCATCGTCTTTCTCCAGCAAGACTTGCACGGCTTTCAGCTTGTCGGCCGGCGGCAGCGCGGCGGCCAATTCGATACCCGACGAGGCGGCCAATCTAAAGACCGCCTGCTGGGTGAGATATTGCACTCCACATCCCCGGTCGCCGGACCATTCATCCACCGGCGCATCAGGATTATAATCCAGGGGTGCGAAGGCGAGTTCATCCAGCCAGCCGGTAATGCTGCCTTCGGAATTGATATATCCCGCGGCCTCGCTCGAACCCAGGGCGATGCCCAGCACGCAATTATCCTGCAACCACAGGGAACCGGCGAGGGCGGTTACCTCGCCGTCATTGACCACCTCCAAAGGCACGCCCCAGGCTTGCTGGATTTCGAGAAATATGTCTTTCACCCTGGCTTCGAAGAGGGGGCGGGGCACGCCTCTAAACAAGGAGGCGATCATCATGCGGTTATTCAGGATGACTCCCGCGGAACTGCCGCCGATGGCGTCCACCCGCGGCATATGGGCCGCGGCGCGCTGCAGGCCTTCCATAATCTGGTCATAATGATATTGGGGATCGCTCTGGTTTCTCGGATCCCACACCACCTCTTCGCTGAAGACGGCCTGGCCGTCAATCACCGCGGCAACTTTCCGGTCGCTCGCTCCCAAATCAAATCCGAGGCGGCAGCCCTCAAGGTGGTGGCCGAGAGGAAGGGCCGGCTCCTGGGTTGGCGGCGTTTTGCCGGCGGAGGTAACAACCACCTCGAAGGGGTGTTCGTTGATGGTCGGGCCCATAATGTCGGCATCGAACGCCCGGGCGCCTTCGGCCGCATAGGCGGCTTTAATATAATTGCCGATGTCGCCGGGGCCGCCGAGGGTAATCTTCCAGCCGCCTTTTTGCCAGAGGAGCAGTTTTACCAGGCGCTCCACATAGGGCAGATTGATGTCGGCCATGGGATGATTCGGGGGCAGCACCTGCGTCTGATAAGTGGAGACCGCGCCATCGCTGCGCTCCAGGGCGATGGCCAACGGCGCACCTTTTTCACATTCATGCACGATGCGATGGAAGGCGCGATTGGCCAAGACCGCGGGGCGGAAGCCCGGCTCCAGGGGCGGGGTCAAGCGCGGCATCCCCAAATCGGCAAATCTTTTAAGCGATTCGCGGCTCATATAGACCTATCCATTTCAGTAAGTTTGTCAGGAGGCCTCATTATAGCAGGCAGGTCTATTATATCAAAGATACGACTGTAAACGGGTGTGACCGCAAAATCCAGGTTTACCTGCGGCGGCCCGCCGCAGGTAGCTAAAGAACGAAGCTGCCGCCGAGACGGTCGCCTTCGGCGATCCACCACTGCGTGGCGGACGGCGCTACGATAATAGACAAATTTGGCCATGGTTCAAGACCTAGGAACTTCGGTCACACCCCTGTAAACTCGTAACAGTTCACAATTGATGAGAATGCAGTCATTCTGAGCAAGTAATTCAGAACGGTCTGAATCCCTCCGCGAAGAATCTCATCATATTTACAGGTGAGATTCTTCGCGGCCTCCGCCACAATTATGTGGCGGAGGCGCTCAGAATGACGTTCTGCTCACTATCTGTGAACTGTTACGTAAACTCGGATGGGTTGCATTATAGCGGACAAAAGTTGTATTATTAACAAGCCCAAAGGAGACCCTGGCGGCTAGCCGCGGCACTAAGTATTTGGCATTTATTTTTGGAATAAATGCCAAAATGCTAGCGTTAAGCGTTGAGCGGAACTGCTCAAAAGCTTAAGATGTAATTGGAGGTATCAGGATATGCCGGTTTATGAGTATTATTGCAAGAAGTGTGACAGCACCTTTGATGTGCGGCATGAGGCCGGCAAGAATGGGCAGAAATGCCCGACTTGCAAGAGCAAGGCGGAGAAGGTATTTCATGCGCCGGGCCTCATTTTCAAGGGCAGCGGATTTCACACCACGGATTATTGCAGCAAGGGCGCGAAAGAAACTGCATCAACCTCCACCGAAACTTGCAGCAAGGCGGCCGATAAGACCTGCGCGGGCTGCGACAAATAATTTTATGTTAGCTAAATGCCGCACAGATACAGATGTCTGTGCGACATTTTTATTTAACCGCGAGGAGATGAAAGAATGGCAAAAAAGGAAAAGACCGTTAAATGCGCTCTGATTGGCTATGGCGGCGCCTTCAACATGGCGAAACATCATGGAGACTCGATCAACTCCAATCCCGGCATGAAAGTGGTGGCCGCCTGTGATGTGGATACGGCCCGTTTTCCGCAGATGGAAGCGGATTTTCCCGGTATTCATACTTATTCATCGGTAACGAAACTGTGCAATAACGAGGATTTCGACCTGGCCGTGATTATTACGCCGCATAACACGCATGCCAAGCTGGCCCTGCAGTGTCTGGAATCGGGGCGGCATGTCATCCTGGAAAAGCCCATGTGTTTGAACACCAAAGAGGCCACGGCGATGATTCTGGCGGCGAAGAAGAGCCAGGTGATGCTGTCGGTCTTTCATAATCGCCGATGGGACGGCGATTACCTGACCCTGCAGAAAATCATCACCTCCGGCGCCATCGGCAAGGTCTTCCATATGGAGGGTTTTATCGGCGGCTATAATCCTCCGGGAAAGTGGTGGCGATCGGTCAAGGCGATTTCCGGCGGCGCATTGTGGGACTGGGGCGCGCACTTCACGGACTGGATGCTGAACCTGATGGGGCCGACGGAAAAGGTGAAAGATGTGGCCGGCTATTTCCACAAACTCAAATGGATGGATGTGACCAACGAGGATCAGGTGGAAGCCGTGATTCGCTTTGAGTCCGGCGCGATGGCCGATCTGCAAATCTCCAGCCTGGCGCGCGCGGGCAAACCCAAGTGGCGCATCCTGGGAACCGAGGGCGCCATTCTGCAAGAGAGCTGGGATGGAAATGTCCCCATCAAGGTTTACACGACGCTCAACGGCATGAATGTTGAAATCCTGGTGCGGCAAATAGGCGGCGACTGGGGCGCCTATTACCGGAACATCGCCGGCCACCTGCTGAAGGGCGAAGCTTTGGCGGTAACCGCGGTATCCTCCCGGCGCGCCATTTCGGTGATGGAGTCGGCGGAAAAATCCGCCAAATCCGGCCGCATCGAGCGCGTCGCCTATCCGTAGCCGCGGGTTTAATGATTCCTTGCTTGAAGAGCGGCTGGAATTGTTGTAATAGTTCACAATTGATGAGAATGCAGTCATTCCGAGCAAGTAATTCAGCATGGTCTGAATCACGCAGCGAAGAATCTTATCATATTTACAGGTAAGATTCTTCGCGGCATCCGCCACAATTATGTGGCGGATTTGCTCAGAATGACTTTCTACTCACTATCTGTGAAGTATGACGAATTGCTACTGCATCTTGCAAGAGGAACGGCTTTTGTGATACAGAAATAGCAAAGGCAGTTCACAGTTGAGAGTTCACAGTTGAGAGTTCTCAGGATTGAAAATAGAGCGGGGACTTGGAACATTCCATTGAACTTGCCGGCTGAAAACTCACAGCTATGAACCACCACAAAAAAGACTTTAATTCGGGATTACCGAAATAGGAGGAAAAATGCGAATTCCGATAGTTGACGCAGATACTTGCACCGGCTGTGGAGCGTGCACAGACCTGTGCCCGGAGGTGTTCGAATTGGGGAGCGACGATATCGCCAAGGTGGTAAAACCGGATGGCGCGAGTGAAGAGAAGATTCAGGAAGCGATAGACGGCTGTCCGGTGGAAGCCATCTCGTGGAAAGAAGCCTGAGCGTTGAGCGTGGCTAGGTCGCGCTGCGACCGCCATGGCGGCCTTTAGGCCTAGCAGACTTGTGATAAAGTCATTTTGCTGAGATTTGGCTGGCGCAGTTACGCTCAGATTTTTATATTAGCCGACATGGAAGGGACTTTATCCCTTCCCTCCTAGCCATTCAGCGTTCAACGTTGAGCGAAACTGCACACATCTTTGCCTTTGTTTTCTATGGCAAAGGCAAAGATGCTTAAATCTGCAACAAATGCTTCAAATTCAAGCATGCCCTTCCCGCCCGAATCTTTTATAATTCGGGCTGGAGGAATCGCTTGCCGGCAATGGACCAACCGCAAACATCATATGACACAGGAATTTGGCCCTGGTTGTTGCAGCGGGTAACGGGCCCGGCGCTGCTGATATTCCTGGGCGTTCATATGTTCGTGACGCATTTTGGCGGCTTCCATATCCTGACCTTCGCTAAGGTGGCCGAGAGGTTCCGCACTGCGCCTGTATTCTGGACGACCTTTGACAGCCTCTTCTTAATCTTCGTGGTTTTCCACTCACTGAACGGCCTTCGCACCATTATTTACGATTTCCGGCCGGGGCCGCGGCTCCGGCTGGCCGCCACTATTTTGCTGTGGATTATCGGTATTGTTACCGTTTTGCTGGGACTGGGAATTCTCATTCCTTATGCGAAGGCGGGAGGCTGAGATGCTGCAAACCGCCTTGAGTATTCTGCGTGAGGCCGCGCTTAATAACCGCGCGGGCATGTGGGCCTGGATATTGCAGAGGCTGACCGGCCTCGCTCTCGCGCTCTATCTTATTCCCCATTTGGTAGTCTTAAGCAGCGCGCGCCAAGGGGCGGCGGCTTTCGACCGCATGACCGCCGGCATTCAGACTCCCATTTGGCATGTCTTCGATATCGGGCTATTGGCCGTATTTCTCATTCACGGCTTCAACGGTTTGCGGATTGTCGCGGTGGATACCGGTGCGCGCAGCCGCCGGCAGAAATCCTGGCTGGTGGCGATGGCGGTTATCGGCGGAATCCTGATGATCATGGGCACTGTGGGCTTGATACGGCAGATGATGGGGAAATGAAAGGGAGCAGTTGTGTTTCAACATCAGGTACTGGTTGTGGGCGGCGGACTGGCGGGGATGAGGGCGGCGATTGAGGCTTCCGCGACTGCGGAGGTGGCCTTGCTGGCGAAGGTATATCTAATCCGCTCCCATTCCGGCGCGGCGCGGGGAGGCATCAATGCCGCCTTGGGGAACCATCCGGAAGGGCGGGAAGATTCCCCGCAAAGACACGCCTTCGATACGGTCAAGAGCGGCGACTATCTGGCGGACCAACCGGCCGCGCTGATCCTCGCCCGGGAAGCGCCGGAAAGAATTATTGAAAGCGAACACTGGGGCGCGGCTTTCAGCCGTTTTGCCGACGGCCGTATTGCTCAAAGGCGTTTTGGCGGAAGTGGTTTCCCCCGCACCTGCCATGCTGCGGAGCACACCGGCCACGCGTTGCTGCACACGCTGTATCAGCAGACCATCAAGCGCAAGATAAAGATTTATCCGGAATGGCAGATGCTCGCTTTGGCGGTTGAAGAGGGCCGCTGTCATGGCGTGATTGCGCTGGACAGAATGAGTGGAGAGACGGCGGCCTTCGCCGCAGAGGCCACCATTCTGGCGACGGGAGGGGCGGGCCGGCTCTATGCCCACACCACTAATGGCATCATCAATACGGGTTCGGGCATGGCCGTGGCCTATTGGGCGGGCGCGGCGCTGAAAGATATGGAATTTATGCAATTCCATCCCACCACGCTGTTTGGCACAAATATCCTCGCCAACGAAGGCGGGAGTGGAGAAGGAGGCTACCTTTTGAATGTTCTGGGAGAACGGTATATGCAGAATTATGCCCCGAAATTAATGGAACTGGCGCCTAGGGATGTCGTCGCCCGCGCCACACAGACTGAGATAGATGCCGGGCGCGGTTTTGAGGGCGGTTATGTCCTGCTGGATTTGCGCTATTTGGGCGAAAAACAGATCCGGGAGCGGCTGCCGGGGATCAGCGAGCTTTGCCTGGATTTTCTCGGCATCAATCCGGCGAAAGAACCCGTCCCCATCCAACCCGGACAGAATTATACCATGGGCGGTATTGCGTGTAATGAACATGGGGAGACTGAGATAGCGGGGCTTTACGCCGCGGGCGAATGTGCCTGTGTCAGCGTGCATGGCGCCAACCGGCTGGGAGGCAACTCGCAGCTTGAAACATTGGTCTTTGGCAAGCGCGCGGGAGAAAGCGCGGCAAAGAAGGTGCAGGAGGAAGCCGTTGCGCCTGTGGAAAAAGTGCTGGCCGCGACGTTGGCGCAACAGCGGGAGCGCGTGGAAGCCTTATTGAAACGCGCGCCGGGGCATGAGACCGGAGGGATCCGGGCGGAATTGCGCACCCTAATGACCGAAAAAGTCGGCATCTTCAAGCATCGCGCGGGCTTGACGGAAGCGTTGGAAAAGATCAAGGAATTGCAGGAGCGCTTCACGCGCGCCGGAATATCGCATACCGGACGCACCTTCAATCTCGATTTGGCGCGCGCTTTGGAATTGGAGGGAAAGCTGGCGCTGGCTGAGGTTATCGCGGCCGGAGCGCGGGCGCGTGCTGAAAGCCGGGGCGGGCATTGCCGCGTAGAATATCCGCGGCGGGACGACCAAAACTGGCTGAAACATACCGTGGCGCATTGCGGCGCGGAAGGGCCGGCGCTCTCCTATGGCGAAGTTGCCATTACCGATTTTCCGGTGGAAGAGCGGGGGCCTTGATGACGGAATTTACCACCTTCAAAATTTTCCGCTTCGATCCCGCGACTGACAAGGCGCCGCGCTTCGACACTTTTCAGGTGCGGACGCGGCCGGGGCAGAATGTACTGGAGGCGTTGTTCGAGATTCTGGAATTCCAGGATAGTTCGCTGGCTTTTCGCTACTCCTGCCGGGGTGCGATATGCGGCTCCTGCGCCCTGCATATCAATGGGAAATATCGCCTAGCCTGCCAGACTCTGGTGCAGGACCTGCGGGGCGAACTCGTGATTCAGCCTTTGCAGCATCTTCCCATCATCAAGGATTTGGTGGTTGATATGGAGGGCTTTATGGAAAAATTCGCTTCCATCAAGCCCTATCTGCAGGCTCTGCAAGAGCCGGAAAAAGAGAGATTACAGTCGCCGCAGGAACGGGAGCGCGTGGATGAAGGCGTGAGCTGCATTCTCTGCGCCTGCTGTCAGGCTTCCTGCCCGATGACCTTGACCCATGAGGGGTATCTGGGGCCGGCGATTTTGCTGCAGCTTGACCGCTTCTTTCAGGACAGCAGGGAGGCTGAGAAGGCGACGCGGCTTGATACCGCCGCGGGCGAAGGCGGGGTATGGAGATGCCACACGGTATTTAATTGTGTGGCCGTCTGCCCGAAGGAACTGCATCCGGCGGAAGCCATCTCGCATTTGAAACAGGGGCTGGTGGCGCGCAAACTCTTTGGGAAATCGAAAGGGCACAAATAAAAAGTTTGCCCATCGTGGCGGGGCAAAAAGTCCAGAGACCAGGAGGGACTTATTTATCGTGGTATCCAGTGCCCACTTTTCCTGTCACCAAATAAGAGGTATTATAATGATGAGGCGGCGGACAAGTCTGCAGCTATATTGAAAAAATGAAAAAGACGAAAGAACCATTGCGAATTGTGCATTACGGAGCGCCCTGCCTGCGCCGCGCGGCGGCCAAGATAGGCAAGGTAACGCCTGCTTTGAAGGCGCTTGCCAAAGAGATGGATGCGCTCATGCGCGCGGTGAACGGGGTGGGTCTGGCCGCCACGCAGGTGGGCATCGAGCAACAGATTGCGGTGATTGATGTCGGCGAAGGGCCCATAGTCTTGGTTAATCCGCGCATTGTGAAGAGCGAGGGTGAAGAGGTGTTGGTGGAGGGCTGTCTCAGTCTGCCCGGACTTTATGGAGAAGTGACCCGCGCCGCGAAAGTTACGGTGGCGGCGACTGATCTCTCCGGCAAATCTATAAAGATAGACGGCGAGGGAATGCTGGCGCGCGCCTTGCAGCATGAGATAGACCACTTGCGGGGGAAGCTGTTCATTGACCGGGTGGATGAATCCTCCCTGCATTGGCTGATAAGGCCGAAGCAGGCGGCTGAAGGCGGCGGAGAGGAAGAGCCGGAAGCCCTGTGCCAGCCTACCAGTCTGCAGGACGCCCTCAAAGTGTTTCTCGCGCGGCAGAATTCATAGCTAATTTTGGCCACAGATTTGTACAGATTAACGCAGATAAAGCCTTTTGAATAAACCCGAGATTGGCCGTTTTCAGTGAGCCTATCTGCGTGAATCTGTGGGCATCTGCGGCCAAATCTTTGTTTTTTTCTGCTTTCCCGCTATAATTCCCCTATCCGCATTTATGAAAGGATGCTGCTTATGTCAAGTAATCTGACGCGTGATGCTGTTTCGAGGCTGAAGCCTTATATTCCGGGGAAGCCGATTGATGAGGTCAAGCGGGAGTTGGGTTTGACGGATGTCATCAAGCTCGCCTCCAATGAAAATCCGCTGGGCGCGTCGCCCAAGGCGCTGGCGGCGATGCGGGAGGCGATCAAGACTACGCGGCTTTATCCGGATAATGAATGTTTCGAATTAAAGCGGGCCTTGTCGGTGCAGTTGGGCTTTCCGCCGCATCAGATAATTATAGGGCGCGGATCGGACGAGGTAATCCACATGCTGGGCATTGCCTTTTTGAGACCGGGCGATGAGGTGCTGATGCCGAGCAATCCTTTCGTGCTGTATGAATTCACGAGCGACTTGATGGAGGCGGAGCTGGTGCGCGTGCCTTTGAAGGATTATCGCTATGATCTGGAAGCGATGGCGGAGCGGCTCACTCCCCGGACGAAGCTGGTCTTTTTGGCGAATCCGAACAATCCCACCGGCACGATTGTGTCGCAGCAAGAGGTGGAGAAGTTTATTGCGCGCATGGGCGAGAACACCATTCTGGTGATGGATGAGGCCTATTATGAATATGCGGAGGATCCCGATTATCCGCGTTCCCTGGAATTTGTGCGGCAAGGGAAAAACGTGGTGGTCTTGCGCACCTTCTCCAAAATTTATGCGCTGGCGGGATTGCGCGTGGGCTATGGCGTGGCGAACGAGCAACTCAGCGCGGCGCTGAATCAAGTGCGAGAGCCGTTCAATGTCTCCGGCGTGGCGCAAGCCGCGGCGCTGGCCAGCCTCTCCGACCCCAAACAGGTGGAACGCAGTGTAAAAGTGAACAACCAGGGCAAAAAATATCTGTATAAAGAACTCCGCAAGCTGAAAAAACTGGGCGTGCAATATGTCCCGACGCAGGCGAATTTTATTTTTGTTGACACCGGTCAAGACGGCCAAAAGGTCGCCTTTGAACTGCTCAAACGCGGCATCATCGTGCGCTTTGACCCGGCCTTCAAATATCCGAGCTGCTTCCGCGTTACGGTTGGGACGAGGGAGCAGAATAAGAGGTTTATGGGGGCGATGACGGAAATAATAAAGGCGTTATAGGGTCGCAGGGGCACAACGCAAAGAGGTTCGTTGGGCAGGAGAAAACTCCCGCCCAACGATCATTCCAAATCTTGAGGCCAGCGCAGCCATAAAGGCTGCGGCTACCAACTTCATATCATTCGCCTGCCAACAACTTCTTGATTATCTCCTGAGCTATCTGCGGATTGGCTCGGCCTTTGCTTTGCTTCATCAACTGGCCGACGAGGAAGCCGAGGACTTTTTCGTTGCCGGCGCGGTATTTGGCGGCGGCGTCGGCGTTTTGCGCGAGGATTTCTTTGGCGGCGGCGGTGAGGGCGTCTGCGTCGCCGATTTGGGCGAGGCCTTTTTCCTGCACGATGGCGGCGGGGGATTTGCCGGTGTTGAAGGCTTCATCCAAAACCTCGCGCGCGCCGGTGGTGCTGATGGTTCCCTTATCTATCAGGGCGATCAGTTCCGCCAGATGCGCGGGCGAAATGGGAATCTGCTGATTCGACAGGCTGCTCTCATGCAGGCGATAGGCCAGGCGGCCGGTGATCCAGTTGGCGGCGGATTTGGCGGCCGCTTCTTTCTGTAGGGCTGGCGTTCCCACGCCAGCCGGACTCTCGGCGGGCGCAGGAGCGCTCCGCCCTACAAAATTCACTACAGTCTCAAAGTAATCCGCCAGGGCGCGTTCTTCGGTGAGCAGCCGCGCGTCATTGGGAGTAAGGCCGAATTCGCGCATAAAGCGGTTGCGCCGCGCGGAGGGAAGTTCCGGCAGGGCGGCTTTTTCGCGGGCGATCCAGGCCTCATCAATCACGATGGGCACGAGGTCGGGTTCGGGAAAATAGCGGTAATCATTGGCGCCTTCTTTGCGGCGCATGGTGAGGGTGCTTTCGTGAATCTCGTCCCACAGGCGGGTCTCCTGATGCACCGGCTCGCCGGCTTTCAGCAATTCCGTCTGGCGGCGAATTTCATATTCGATGGTGCGGGTTACCGAGCGATAGGAATTGAGATTTTTTATTTCCACGCGGGTGCCGAGCGTTTCCACGCCGACGGGCCGCAGGGAGATATTTACTTCAAAGCGCAACTGCCCCTGTTCCATGCGGGCTTCGCTGGCGCCGAGATAGAGCAGCAGGCGGCGAATCTCCTCCATGTAATCTTCGACCTCGGCAATGCCGGTGAGGTCGGGCGCGGAGATGATTTCCAGGAGCGGCATGCCCGTGCGATTGAGGTCCACGAGGGTGTAGTCATCGGTGCCGGGATGAATCAATTTGCCGGCATCTTCCTCCAGATGGACATCAATGATATTGACTAATTTGGATTGGCCGTCGGTGAAGATTTCCAGCTTGCCATTTTTCCCCAAAGGATGGCGGCGCTGGGAGATCTGGTAATTTTTCGGCAAATCGGGATAGTAATAATTCTTGCGCTCGAAGATGGAGGGATTGGATATTTCGCATTGCAGGGCAAGGGCCACGCGCAGGGCGTGTTCCACGGCCTGGCGATTCAACACCGGCAGCACGCCGGGCATGCCCAGGCAGATGGGGCAAGTCTGGGTATTCGGCTCGGAGCCGAACTTGGTGGAACAGCCGCAGAAGATTTTCGATTGGGTCGCCAGTTCGGTGTGGACTTCCAGGCCGATAACCGGCTCGAAAGCGGTTTGTGTCAGAGTTTGTGTCATTATAAAAATCCTTAGAAACTGATATTGAACCACAAAGACACGAAGACACAAAGAATTCATTATTGTGGGGGCGCACGGCATGCGCCCAGGGGCGGATGCCATCCGCCCCTACAATCTGCCTTTGTTGTGAAATGATTTTTTCAGTTCGATAATTTATCGCGTGCGGGTGATTTCGATTTCGGCGAGTTCCACCCAGCCGCCGACGGAGGGTTCGCGCTTGCGCACCCTTATCATCGCTTCCGTTACTTGAGAGAAGGTTTGCAGCAGTCGCTTGGCGATATTTTCGGCAATCGCCTCCAGTAACTTATAGGAGCCTTTTTCCGTTACTTCTTTTACTACAATATAGACCTGGCTGTAATCCAGCGCGCAGGAGAGGTCGTCGGTTTCGCCGGCCTTGCGCGCATCGAGCGTCAGGTCAATATCCACGGAAATGGTGCGCCCCAGTTCCCGCTCGTGGGGATGCACGCCGTGCGGCCCGTAGAAGGTCATATTCAGTAAGCGGAGGTGATCATGGGTCATAAGTCTATCGTCCATAGTCTATCGTCCATAGTCAGAGACTATGGCAGCAAGACTCATCAATTATAATATAGTTTCGAGAAGGCAATTCGACTATTTGAATTTTAGCAGGCGGCTTTCGGTAATCAGCATATCCACGCCGAGATCGTGGGCGTCGCGCGGCACCTGGGGAAGGACCTGACAATCGAACCCGATGCCAATACAGAGCTTATCGGCGGCGCGCGCCAGCAAGCGGTCATAAAAGCCGCCTCCATAGCCGACGCGATGGCCGGTCTCATCCCAGGCTACGGCGGGGACGATAATCAGGTCTATCTCCTCCAAGGGCACAAGCGAGCAAGTCTCATCCGGTTCCAGTATTCCCAAGGCTCCCTTAGATAGCTGCGCCGTAAGATCGCTGAGGCCGCGAAGCTCCATCTCTCCGGGGTGGCCTTTTTTCACTTTCGGCGCGATGACGGTCTTGCCCTGGCGAAGCGCCTGGTCAAGCATGGGAAGGGTAATCACCTCGGTATCGAAGCCGATAAAGAACAGGACACTGCCGGCCTGGAGATATTCCGGCAAGGTGAAAAGACGTTTGGCGATAGCGGAACTCTTGCGCCTGCGTTCCGCGGCGGTCAAGCTGGCGCGCTGCAACAAGACATATTTTCGCACTTCAAGTTTGGTCAATTCCGGTTCCTCGGTCATCGTGCTATTGCCAATCTGTCTAACCCGACTGCCGTCGTGTAATATCCTAGCGATTTAACGCGAGGTTGACAACCACCACGGCAGAGCAATCGCATTTTAATTCTCAAGGCAGGAAATTGCCTAAACAACCGATATATAGTCATAAAGGCATGGATTAATCGCAAATCCAACTACACTGTCATGCTGAACGAACTGAAGCATCACGAAGAAATTCTTCGCGAAGCTCAGAATGACCGTTGTTTACAGTTTGGGGGTCAATATTCTAAGACCTCATTATCCCTTTACTGTTTAATGCGATTGCCCTGACCACCACGGACGGTTCGGCAGCAGAGGAATATGCGGCGGGTGCTGGCACTGGTGAAGAGGAATCAAGATTGACCATAGCGCCGGAGGGGCGAGGAGATTCGCTTCGCCTCGGGGCGGGAATGTTGCTGAGAGACTCCAGCGCGCATTTCAAAAGTCATTTCTCCCTGATAGGCAGCAGCTTGGGATTGAAATGCGCTCCAGGCATCCATGCTTATCACTCAGCTTGACTGCTGACAAAAAATCGTTCAGACTTCAGTTATGATTTGGCCTGCGATTCTACTTTTATACTCGCCCGGCTAGGTCTTTTTCATGCTGCTATTTAGTTAGGATCAGAGGAATTGACCAATGAGATTTTTGCAGGGATTAAAATTAGGCAGTATTCAGGCGAAGGGAGGGTATGATTCCAGCAATTTACGCCAGGATCTCGCTGCCGGAGTAACGGTCGGCATGATGCTGGTTCCCCAGGCTATGGCCTATGCGCTGCTGGCCGGGCTGCCGCCGGTGATGGGCCTCTATGCCTCCATCCTCCCCTTGCTCATCTACGCAGCCTTGGGCACAAGCCGCCATCTTGCCGTTGGACCGGTGGCCGTGGTTTCCTTGCTGGTGCTCTCCCAGGCCTCTCAATTTGCGCTTCGAGGTTCTCCTGAATACATAGGCATCGTAGTATTATTAGCGCTGCTGGCCGGCATGGCACAATGTGTTTGCGGCATTCTGCGACTTGGGGTTATGACCAACTTCATGTCCTATGCCGTGACCAGCGGATTTATATCGGCCTCCGCCATTATTATTTGCTTAAGCCAACTTGGCGCCATCCTCGGCGCGAAGGCGGGAGGTCAAAGCCATAGCACGGGTGCAGGCATTATGCTTGAGATCCCGCGGCTGGTGCAAGAGGTTAATCTCCCGACACTTATTATCGGCCTCGCGGGCATTGTATGCTTGTTGCTTCTGAAGAAATGCTGTCCGCGTTTCCCCGCGGCAATGCTGCTGACGGTGGCCACGGCCGTCCTGGTATATGTGTTGAAACTCCAGCATGCGGGGGTGGCGGTGATCGGTGAGATCCCGCGGGGTCTGCCGACCTTTGCGTTTCCCCCATTAAAACCCCAGCTTATTTGGGAATTACTGCCCACCGCGCTGACCATTCTTTTTGTCAGCTATCTGGAATCCATCGCCATCGCCAGGCTTATCGCGGCAAGAGAGCGCTACAAAATAGATCCCAACCGAGAGTTTCTGGCCTTAGGGCTGGCAAATATTGGAGCGGCCTTGAGTTCCGGGTGCCCCATCAGTGGAAGCTTCTCTCGCACCGCGGTAAATTATGAAGCGGGGGCGCGTACGAAGCTGGCGTCAGTGTTCTGCGCATTGCTTGTATTAGGCGCCATGTATGCCTTGACGCCGCTGTTTTATTTTCTGCCGAAGGCGATGCTGGCCGCGATTGTGATTGCGGCGGCTATCGGCCTGATAAATGTGAAGGAAGGACGGCAATTCTTCAAGATAAAGGCGAGTGACGGGTGGAGCCTGCTCCTGACGTTTATTGCGACGCTGCTCTGGGGAGCACAGATCGGTATCATCAGCGGCATTATCTTCTCTTTGTGGCTGTTAATCTGGCGCAATGCCCATCCGGATACCCCCGAACTCGGCTGCATGCCCGAAGATGGAACCTTCCGCGATCTTAGATACTTTCCGAATGCCCGGACCATACCGGAGGTCTTGATTTTACGTATAGACGCCTCCATGAACTTTGCGAATGTCGAACTGATACAAGATCGCCTGATTGAGGTCTTAACCAACCGGCATGAGATCAAATGGGTGGTGTTGGAGCTTTCCGGCGTAAACGACATGGACGGTGTTGCCATCGAGGGGCTTGGGGTGTTGATTGAGACCTACCGCGCGGGTGGCATAAGCTTCGCGTTGGCCGGCGCGAAGGGCCCGATACGGGGCTTGCTTGCCCGAGCCGGTTGGGAGCAAAGATACCCTCAACTCATCCGGCAAAAGTCACTCTCACAAGTCCTCAGTGAAATTGGCAAATTGCAGGGCACTTTTCCTTTAATCTGAAACCGGCCTGGCTGCAAGCCGGGTGCGCCGCACCCTTGCAATTCCAACCCAAAGCCCAAACCACAAAATCCCTGAAGCAAGCTTAACCGGCCAATATTTGCGGCGCTAGAAGCATTTTGGCCTGTGAATTCACCTCCTAATATGGAATCGAGAATTGCATCAGCTTCAGGCGCTGATCGAGGAGGCACTCAGGTGTTTTATAACATGTCCTGGGCAACATTTCTGTGGATTCTTATAGTTTTTCTACTGGTTGACGCCATCAAGACCTATATGGAAATCTGGCGCCGGCCAAAGGTGCGTGACTTTGATACCGATCTGTTACGCGTGACGGCGCTTATACCAACCTACAATGGCGGCAAGGTTATTGGGCAGACGCTTGAGGATTTGCTCAAGATGGGCCTGTCGCAAGAGCAAATTGTCGTGGTTGACGATGGCAGCACCGACGACACGGCGCAAATCGTAAAGAGCTTTGGCGTGCGCTATTTCTGGATTCCCAATATGGGCAAAGTGCATGCCATTCACTTTGGCATCTTTCGCGTTAAGACAGATTATGTTTTGTTGCTCGATGACGACACGCGGGTGGCGGATATGAAGCTGCCGACGTCATTGATGAGCAGCTACAGCGCAGTCGCCTTCAAGGTGCTGCCCGACCGCCGCAACCGCTATGGCCCCAAGGGACAGAGCTTCACCAGTTGCATTCAACGTTACGAATATGCCAAATCCATGGAGATAGGGCGACGCTTTCTGGATGGCACGGCGAGCATTAGCTGCATTTCCGGAGCCGTCGGGCTCTTCCATACCAAGCGCCTTATTGACCTGCATCACCGTCACAGCGGCGCCTTCGAGGGGGAGGATTTTCAACGCACGATTCTGGAACATCTCTACGGCGGCAATGTGGCCTTTGTCGAGCAGACCGCCTGGACCGCCGCGCCGGACAACTTCAGAGGACTTTTCCGCCAGCGCTTATGGTACTGGTATCCGGCGCATTACCACATGTTTTTGAACTATCTGAAACTCATGATAAAGCCCCGCACGCCGGGGCGCTTGCGCGCCGAGATGGCTTACAATATGGTGGTCGTGCTGGGTGAGCCGTTGCGTTTCTGGTCGCTGGTCATGCTGGCCTATCATCAGGTCTGGGAAGCATTTGCGCTCATCTACGGATTATACTTTGCTTTGGAAATCTACCCGTTTGTGACGATCCAGCGGCAAATGGATACCGGCAAGAGGCTGGCTGTGCTTTTTGTCTATCCGGTATATAATATGTGCGTTTTGGTGCTGAGAGTGCTGGCGGTATTAGTGTGGCTGTGGAAACGCTTTGTTTCAAAAGAGATGAAGCCCAAGACGGCAAAAGATAGAAAGTGGTGGGTGCCCGCGGATGCGGACTTCCAGCCGGCAACGGCGGAAAGCGAGGAGGAAGAGGAGAGCTATGCCAATATTACGAGCTAGCATTATTTCAATACTTGCACTATCTCTATTTTCGCCGGGCTGCCCAAGTGCAGGGAACGCGGCGGAACCGACGACGAAACTAATTTTGCAAAACGAATTTATCCAAGAGTCGGGACATCGCCTGCAAAATGACCCCTCGATCTATTTCTCCCAAGACCGCTTCCATGCGCAGGTGTGGTATGGGGACATCACTAAAGGTCTGGAGCTTGGCGGCTACACTAAGGACAAGCGCAATTCCAGCTACAGTCTGCTCTATCGCTATCGCCAGGACTCCGATCACGTGTTTCAATTTGAGACCGAGCAGATTACGGGAATAAAGGGCCTGGTGGCGGTGGTCGGCGCGCGCCTCATACAGGCAATTCCTGAAGATACCCCGCGCAATCTCATGGAATATCGCTTTGGCGCGGACCGGTATTACGGCGAATATAACTTCACCAGCCTGCGCGCCATCAGCGACCCGCGCCAAGCGGGACGTTGGAGCTTCGTGCTCTCCAATCGCTTTGCCACGGAAAAATCCTATCTGACCGTGGGCCTCGTGCCGCGCACCGACGGCGAAATCGGCTACTTTGTCCAGGGAAAGAAAGATCATCTTCTCGCCGGCATTGGCAGCTATAATCGTTTCGATTTCACCGGGCAAAACCGCACGATTTTCACTTTGGGGTGGGAATGGGAATGGCAATAGCGCCCGGCGGGATTTACGCTTTGGTAACTTTTCAGTCGCCGCCGCAGGAGTCTCGGCAAACCGCCTGGACTTACAAGAGCGAATCCTCGTAAGCAGCACCGGCGCTTATTTGTCATCTCAACATTGTCGCCGCGTCATGGCTTGAGCAATCCATGACGCGGGATGATGATTGTGCCGCATTGATACTGCCTGGTTAGCCACAAAATGGCCGGTGAGAGAATTTATGATGGTTAAACGCACGCCCGCCAATCACACACAAGCCTATTTGACCGCGGGTATAATAAAAGCATCTGTGGCAAAAGGGATCTGCATTATTACCTTCCAAGTTTTTGCATCTAAAACGGAAACCACCTCCCTTGGCTCGATGCCTCTAGCCAACATATTTATAGTGGAAAAAGCAAGGTAGCGTCCATCCCGGCTCCATCTTGGGTCTTTAAACCAGGGCGCTTGTGCCAGGGTTATACGTGCATGAGAAAATTCATAAGCTCTATCATATACTTGTACGATGGGTTGTGGGACGGACTTCCCCCAAAGGCGTTTCCCCGAGGGCAGAGCAAAGACATCTATGCATGCCGTATAACTATAGCCCAAAAACCGTTTTCCGTTAATGTTGGTCGTCATCTTGCGTCCGGTCAATATAAATGCGCTGCGAACAAGCTTGGTTCCATCTGCTGAGACAGCGACGCTGGGCCAAATTAATTTACTCTGTCCGGGATTTCCCCAATGGACGATCCCCATGGGGCGCAGAAGCAAATCTTCCGGGGTATCCGACTGCCAATACTCAGGAACGCGAAGATAATTGGAAATGTTCAGTTCCTTCTTTAACGAGCCCAATGCAGACTTTAATATTTTTAATTCCCTGGCAAAATTATGGCGAATAAATTGCCGCCGCCAGAAATCCCCTTTTTCTAAATGACCGGCTTCATCAATATCTCTATTGAGGAAAAGATCGGCTTCTTTCGTGCGAGGTGGGAGCGGATTAGTGAGCCGGCCGGTTCTGACATCAAAGATAGTATTCTTTTCGCCTCTTTCCAAAGATAATCGGTAGTTATCCAGCCAAAAGGGAAAGTAGCCAGTTCTGCCGCGCGGTTGCTCACCTATCTTGAGGAGCCGGTTGCTGGATAGCTCAAGCGCGAACCAGATTGTCTTAATTGGAGCGTCGCCCTTCCTGTCGAAAGTCTCCCATATATGCAGCCAGCGGCCGTCGGGCGAGGGTAGAATCCCGAAGCCGATAGGCGGAGGCTCGGAAACAGGATTTATGTTACCTTTAATATATCGGCCGGTTTCATAGACCACGCGGGCGTCTTTGGGATTTGTGACGCGCTGCCAGATCACTTGCTCTCTATGGGTTGTAGGGTTAAACCGTAGATAGAGTATTGCGTAACCGGGCATCCCGGACGTCTTGCTACTACTTGCCCTCGCCATCTTTCTTGCGCCGCAGCCCACGATACTTAGGAGCATCACAGTAAGAATTATTCCTCGCAGGAAAATCAAGTATTTCATACCTTCCTTCTCCTTTGGCGGTTCATGCATATTGCTATTTACCCGGGATATTAGGTGACAGGTACCTATTTCTTAGAGTCACCTATTTCTTCCCTCTCAAATATATCTTAATCATATTACCATTTAACGGCCGCAAAATCCTGCTTTCTTTGTGCAAAAGGGAGCCGCAAAATTTGGGGAGAACAAGCCTGTTTAGGTAACAGTTCACTTTTCATGAGAATACGGTCATTCTGAGCAAGTGATTAGGCGCAGCCTGAATCACGCCGCGAAGTCCCTAAGTCTGCCTTAGGCAGACCGGGATGGCGGCCCGCCATAAGCGGGCTTAGCCAAATCTGCAAGTAATTATGGTAGAGATTCTTCGCGTCCTCCGCCACCAATGGTGGCGAACTCGCTCAGAATGACATTCTACTCACTATTCGTGAACTGTTACCTGTTTAGCGCTTGTGTAAATTGTTCGACAGGGGGAATAAAGCGACCAACGGATGCAGCCCCGGCGGGATTCGTATGGCTGGAGCTCATTTCATCCCCTAACCTCGTTCAGCGTATATTCGAGATGGCGTTTTTAGCCGTATCGTGCTTGGTCTTCATGATGTTCGATACCAGGGTGAAGCGCCGGTTCTCGTCCTGCATTTGCTGCTGCAGCCCCAGATATTGCAGGTTGAACGACTGGTTCATTTCCACCAGGTTGCGCCGCGCTTCGATGGCCGTGTTCAGTGTCGCTTTGCCGCGGCTATCTGTCAGCCATACCCGGGCGGTCATAGCCGCGCCGTCGCGGGCGGTCCAACTAACAGACCGCTCCGGGGCGTCAAGGCGGCCTTTCGTCAGCTTCCCCCGCAATTGCTTGGCGATATTGGTCAGCGCGGGGTCAAGTTCGGTCAGCCGCGCCTCAAACTGAGCTGAGCGCAAAGCCGGCTCCGTCGCGGCGGCTGCGGATGCCCTCGACACCAAAGCGAGCGATAGCGCGAAACCCAGCGCGCCCCCCGCCGCAAAAATCCAGAGCAGCATCAGCTTCCTCATCTGCCACCTCCTGTATCTCAACGATAATGCCGAGTCGGCCGGGCCTTTCGGGCGATGCGGCGCCCGCGGTTTGATCACTTGCCGCCGCCGCATTGCTCGTCTGCGGAGCGACCACGACTCTGTATGAAGGTATCGTAATCTCACGCGCCGCGGCCGTCAATGGTGAGTCAGGGCAATCGCATTTTAATTCTCAAGGCAGGAAATTGCCTAAACAACCGATATATAGTCATAAAGGCATGGATTAATCGCAAATCCAACTGCTCTGTCATGCTCAACGAAGTGAAGTTCACCCGCCTTGGCGGGCAAGTCCGCCTTCGGCGGGCAAGCCGTGCCTCCGGCAGGCAAGTCCCGAAGAGATTCTTCGCGAAGCTCAGAATGACCGTTGTTTACAGTTTGGGGGTCAATATTCTAAGACCTCATTATCCCTTTGCTGTTTAATGCGATTGCTCTGAATGGTGAGTGCTTTTTCCGCGCGGATTTGTTTCTGCTGGACTGCTCTTGCGCCAGGAAAAACAGCTTCACCTGTGTTTTGCCGATTATCCCGCGCGATCTCGCCTCGCCCCAACTGGCCGGATTGGAGCGGAATAGGCAGGCCGGAAAGCATGGGACACATTATGCCGGGCCGGGGAGGCGCGGGCAGCTTCGCTGAATGATATGGATGCTTGGCTAACGAAGGAAGTAGTCGCTTGACGTGGCCTCGGCATCCGTGGTGACCGAGATGCCCAGCTTGCGGAGGCCGGTCTCATCCCCGGCCCCGGGCTCGTGGGTGAGGTGGATCTCGGCGCCCCGGAGCTTGGGCAGTGTGTCTATGCCCGCCTTTGCCGCCGGGTTGCTCGCGGCGCTGATGCCGAGGGCGACGAGCACCTCTTGCACGTTGAGACTGGCGGAACTGGAGGCCAGGTAGTTAGACTTCAGTTCGGTAAGGCTCTGGATGACATTCTGGGGCAGCAGGTGAATGGCATCGGGAATGCCGGCGAGATGCTTGACGCCATTGATAATGGCCGCGGAGGCGGAATGGAAGAGGTGGGAATTAGTGCCGGTAACAATGGTGCCATCCGGGAGCTGCAGCGCGGCCCCACAGTAAAAGCCCTCATTGCCGCGATCGCGTCGCTGCGCCTCGGCGGCGGCTTCGCGCGCCGGCTTGACGACGGGCCGATCGGTAGCTGTTACCCCCAGCCGCTCCATAAGGTGCTCAGTGCGCTCGACGGTCTGCCGAGGAGACAGGCTGCGACGCCATTCCCAGAGGTGTCGGTAGTAGCGCCGGATGACCTCTTGTTTGGCGGCCTCCTGAACGGCGCAGTCATCTACAATCCCCGCGCCGGCTCGATTCACCCCCATGTCGGTCGGCGACTGGTAGTGCAGCGCTCCGCCATCATCACCTGCGATGCGGTCCATGATGGTCTTGAGGATGGGGAAACTCTCCACATCGCGGTTGTAGTTGGTGGCAGTAACGCCATACGCCTGGAGATGAAACGGATCTATCATTGAGATATCGCCCAGATCGGCCGTAGCAGCCTCATACGCCAGGTTAATCGGATGATCAACCGCCAGATCCCAGATGGGGAAGGTCTCAAACTTGGCATAGCCGGAGGCAATGCCGCGGCGATGGTCGTGGTAGAGTTGTGAGAGGCAGGTGGATAGCTTGCCGCTGCCGGGCCCGGCACCAGTCACGACGACGATGGGGGCGCGGGTCTCGAGGTAGGGATTCCGCCCAAAGCCGTCATCGGAGACGATGAGGCTTACCGCGTTGGGATAATTGGGGATCGTTGGCTGCACAAATGTCGCAATGCCCTTGCGCGCCAACTGCTGCATAAGACGCGCGGAGGCGGGACCCTCATGGAACCGCGTCACCATAACACAGGAGACTTTAATGTCCCAGTCGCGGAGGTCGTCTATGGACTTGAGGGTGGCGAGGTCGTAGGTGATGCCGAAGTCGCCGCGGATACGGCCCCGTTCGAGGTCCGCCGAGGAGACACAGAAGATGACCTCGATCTGGTCTTTAAGCCCCTGCAACAGGCGCATCTTGACATTGGCATCATAGCCGGGCAGCACCCGCGCGGCATGGAGGTCATAGGTGAGCTTCCCGCCGAACTCCAGGTACAGCTTCCCTTGGGAGCGCCCCACTCGCTCCAGGATTGCCGCGGTTTGTTCGGTGAGGTATTTCTCGTTGTCGAAGGCGCTAGATGCCATTGATATATTGCTCCTGCCTGATTTATTACTCTGGTAGTGTTCTCGAAAGTCGCAAAGTTTTGATTTGAAGTTCTTTACGTTTCCACAGGATTCCTTCTCTGCGGCCGAAAATATCGCGCCATCCCATATTCACAGCCGGCTAGAGCAGTTCATAACCGAGTTCCTCCAAGGCCTCTACGAAGGAAGTAATAGATAAACCCAACACATTGTTATAATCGCCTTGCACACTCTCTATCAGCAAAGCTCCGAGGCCTTGCAGCGCGTAACCTCCGGCTTTTCCGAAAGGTTCGTCAGTCTGAATATAGCGCTCAATAGTTTTGGGAGACAGCGAACGGAATGTAACGGTTGAAATATCCCACTTCCGGGCGGAGGCGCCGGTTGCGGAATTGATAATTGCCATCCCGGTAATTACCCTATGAGATTTGCCCGAAAGGCGCGCAAGGATGGTGCGCACTTCGTCCGGGCTATTCGGTTTTCCAATTATCCCCTGGTCATCCACGATCACTGTATCCGCGCCGATTACCAGGCACGATGGATGTCTGCCGCTCACCTTCACGACCTTGCGAAAGGCCAACTCAGAGACATGTTCAGCCGGAGTTTCCCGGTCTTGAAGGTTTTCATCAATATCGGCCGGATCAATGGTAAATGAAAGGCCAAGCTGTTTCAAAATAGCCTTTCTCGCCTGCGACTGAGACGCCAGCACAAGTTGGATTTGATGAGTAGTACCCTTTTCTACAGGCAGGAAGCTGCCACTTTGAAGGCTGGAGGCTGAGGTGTTTCGTTTGTCTGTCAACTTGTCTTCCTCATACGGCAATTGCATTACGGCGCGGGCATCTCGCTTGCCACGCGCGGTATCAGTGTCCCAAGTCTACCTGACAACGGGAGGTCTCGTCCAGGTTAGGCGCGAATGGGATTGGGGGTTCTTTGTTAGGAAGAAAGCGTTATGCTATAATGAAGCGTCAGATGAATGTTTGATAATTCGCGCAACAACCAATATTCAATGAGTCTGATGAGACAAAGCTAGCTGCTCGATTTGCGCCGGCTGAGATTTCCGGGATGATATACCGCATCTGCAAAATATTGTATAGGGAGGGATTTTCCGGATTAATTTTCCGCCTATGGCGCCGTTTACATCATGCCGCCTTCCTGAAATCCTCTTGCGCTTTTGTTTTCGAGACTTATAAACAAAAGCGCAAGGCAATATGCGACGAAAATCTTTCCTCCCTGCGTGGTCCCGGCAAAAGAGATTTGGTTTCTATTGTCCTTCCCGTTTACAATGGCGAGGCCACTCTGGAAGAAGCGCTGGACAGCATTCTCCAGCAAACTTATGAAACTTTTGAATTGATCGCCGTCAATGACGGATCCACCGACCGGACGCAGGAAATTCTGGAGCGCTACGCCGCAAAGGATGCGCGCATAAAGTTAATCCATCAGGAGAACCGCAAACTGCCGCGCACGCTTTCCCGAGGCATGCGGGCGGCGCGCGGGGAATTCCTGACCTGGATGAGCGCCGATAACCGGCTGCGACCGGATTTTCTCAAGCGGATGACAGCTTGTCTTGGACGGCATCCTGACTGGGATATGATCTATGCCAATATGAGCATCATCGGCGAGGACGGCGCTCCCCTGCGGGCCTCCGAGTGGTTCGATGGCTACCAGCAGCCGCCCGGCAGCGACAATATTGTTTTCCCCAGCGATCCCTCCGAACTCAATACTCGGGGAGGCGATTATGTCGGGGCCGCGTTCCTCTATCGAGCACATGTGGCCTACCTTCTCGGAGATTATAGCCCCAATCTGTTTGGAGTAGAGGATTACGATTACTGGCTAAGAGTGAACAGCTTGCTGACTCTCCGCCACGCGGATTTTGCCGAGCCCTTATATGAATACCGGTATCATTCCTGCTCCTTGACCGCAAACCGTGAGCAGTTGGATCATGCAAGAAAACATAATCAACTCGTATTATTCGACTCTTTCCGGCGGGACTTCTTCCTTTCGCCAATGCTCTGGTTTATAGAAGAAGATGACACCTCGGCCGCAAAGCACGCGGCCGATGCACTACGCGAACACTTGGCAAAGGCCGGACAGTTGGTAATGCCAATCTATGGCCTTGATCCTGCGGAGTCGCCCCGCCTGTGGTTTCCTTGCATTTATCTAAGGCTTTCGGCGGATTCAGCATCGCCAGGCAAGCCTCCTACCGGCTTGCCTCCGAATACTTTATTGGTATTCCTGACTGTAAGCGATGAACCATTGCCTGAAGAAGCGCCTCCGGAATGGGACCTTTGCCTGGCCTTGGGAACTCAAACGACGGTCCCGCGTCTGGCCAAGGATTATCAAGGATGGCTGGCGAGCGCGGACCTGCAAACCATTCTGACGGCGATTGATATACGCGCCAGATCTCATAATGTGGCGCTGATTGAAGATGAAAGCAGTCAATCGCCCGCTGCCGGCAAAAAAATCAGTGTCGTGGTTAATGCTTTGAGAGGGGGTGATGCGCTGGCTCGAACCTTGTCTTCCCTGGCAAAACAAACCCTCGCAAGCGAGCATTATGAAATACTGGTGGTTGAAAATAGCCTTGGCAACATAGCTGCAAGGAAATGTATCTCCCAACTCCGCCCGGTTTTTTTTGCCGAGCAGCCCAATCAGCTCAGGCTGATCTCATGCCCCATCCCGGGATCGAGCTATGCTCGTAATGCCGGCATTTCGGAGGCCCTTGGCAATATCGTTTACTTCCTGGCGGAGGGCGCCGTGGCGCCGGAGCAGTTGCTTCAACAGATAGCCGATACCTTCGCAGCAGATGCCGAAATTGGAATTATGGGAGGGCCGGTAAAGCTCGAAATTCCCGCGCCGCGTCCAAAGATTCTTAAACCCGGCTGGGAGACATTATGGGGCGCATTTGACGCAGGCCGCTCAAAATATACGGAAGTTGAAGCACCGGCAGACTTTCCCTCAATGATGAATTGGGCGGCGCGGCGGAAAGCGCTTTTGGAGATCGGCGGATTCCGCGCGGCAAGTGCGCCGGCGCTGCCGAGGTATTTCGGCAGCCTTCCCAATTTGGTCAGACTCGCTCGGCGGCTTCCTTTACAGTTGGCCATTTTGGGCAAGAGGGCGATTATGTATGTATTGCGCCGGTGCCTGCCCCGGCCGATAAAGCATCTCTTGCGCAAGCTATGGGCCAGACCTGCAGTCTCTCCCCCTCCTTTCATCGTGCCCGCGCCGGAAGCTGAGATGCTGGAAATCTGGCAAGCACAGTTACAGCGCATTGTGGCCAATCATCAAGCAGCGCGCGGCGTGATAGTTTATCCTCCCACCATAGAGTGGGGTATTCACCTTTTTCAAAGGCCCCATCAACTGGCACGCATATTCAGTTCATTGGGCTATCTTTATTTCTTTTGCTCCACTTACCCGCATACCTGGGATCCCATGGGCTTCAAACGAATTGCGGATAATCTTTATCTATGCACAGCCTCACTGGAAACCCTCAAACAGCTCAGGCGTCCGGCCGTCTGGATTGGCCGCGGCGATCTGGAACGCTACTTGGTGAATTTTACCGATCCCTTCGTTATCTATGATTTCCTTGACGATCTGGAGGTATTTGCAGTATGCGGACCCGCGCTTTATACGGGCCATGACAGGCTTCTACGGACGGCGGATCTATGCATTGCCACCGCTACCAAGCTGGTTGAGGAGATTAAACCGCGAAGACCGGATACCATCTTCTCCCCCAATGCCGGAGATTACGATTTCTTTAAAAGCGCACGCTACAAGGACCGACTTGCGTGCCCGGAAGATATGAAACCGATTATAAAATCAGGCAAGCCGGTGATTGGGTATTATGGCTCGCTTGCGGAATGGGTGGATTACGAGATGATTCGCTATGCCGCGCAGCAGCGGCCGAATTGGCATTTTGTGCTAGTAGGCTTCGATTATGACGGCAGTTACAAGACTTCTAATCTCGCCAGCTTGCCCAATGTATCTTATTTGGGCAGCAAGGAATATCAAACCTTGAACGCCTACCTGGCTTATTTTGATGTAGCAACGATTCCCTTCAAGATCAATACAATAACACTGGCCACTTCTCCGGTTAAGCTTTTTGAATATATGGCCGGCTGCAAGCCGATAGTAAGCACAGGATTGACGGAATGCCGCTTATATTCAGGAGTCCTTATTGCGGAAGGGAAAGAGGATTTTGTGGCCAAGGTGGAGCAGGCGCTGCAACTGCGAGACGATGAGCAGTACTTGCAATTACTTGATAAAATCGCTTTTGAGAATAGTTGGGAAGTCAGGGCAAGGCAGATAATCGCGGAATTTGCCTCCCGGGGCTTTGGCTCGCAGAAGGGATAGACGCGATGAACATGAAAGGGCTGCAGGAAATAACTGCGGCGACAATGATTCAGCAATTGGGTTATAAGGTGGTAATTGTCCCGGAGGCGGAAATCAATTATCAAGCGGATCCGAGCAGTTACACCATGGATTATGCACGGCAGGTGCTTACCGATGCCGTCATGACGCGTTATGCCGCGGAAAGAAACTTATTCATTCCCATGTCCTATGTTCCAACTCCCGCTATATTGAGCCAGCCGCGTTTATGGCGGCTTTATCGGAAAGCCAAAGTAAAAGTTCTCATTCTGCAGACAATAGACCTGGCCCATAGGGCTTTTAGGCGCTAAAGCTTTCTTTTTATGCTAAAATAGCTAATCAGCAAGAAGGCTTTTTTCAGCAAAAGGTATTCAATGATGGTTGCCGACCGACCCAGGAAAATAATTATTTCCGGTTATTATGGTGAGTCGAATCTTGGCGATGAGGCCATTCTTGCCGTGCTGCTGGATTGGCTCCGCCGGCATCTGGAAAGCGCCGAAATAACAGTAGTTTCGCTCAATCCTGAACTTACCCGGCAAGAGCATAAGGTCAATGCCATTGGATATGATAACCTGTATGAAATTGACGAACTCGTCCGCAATGCCGATCTGGTCATCAACGGCGGCGGCGGCGTTTTCCATGAATATAATGCAATAGATATACCCAAGCTGTTTGACGACCCTTCCTCCGGCATAATCTCCTATGCAGTTACCCCAATCCTGGCGGCGATTTATGATGTTCCCTGCATGCTTTTCGCGCATGGCGTCGGGCCTATCTTGACCGTGCCGGGCGCGCAGCTTGTGCGTCATGTTTTCAAGCTGGCGGCGTCCGCGACAGTGCGCGATGAAGAATCGCTGGCCTTGTTGGAGGAGCTGGGAGTTGTTAACCATGGCGATCCCCAAATACCCGTTTCATCCGATCCTACATTTCTCCTGCAGCCTGCTTCCGAAGAGCGCATCAAGGAGATTTGGGATGAGCTGGGGCTGACGGAACTGCCCAAGCCGTTTATCGGGATTTCGATGCGCGCGTGGTTCGAGCGACTCAATAACGGCTTTATCCCGGAATTTGCCCGGTGCCTGGACCAACTGGCGGAGCAGACCGGCGGCTCGCTTGTTTTTCTTCCTTTTCAGACTAAAGAAGGTTTCAGCGATGTGGAAGTAATTAACCAAGTCAGGCATGAGATGCGCAGCGCTACGCACATTGCAATGCCAGCAACCGCCCTTAGTCCCGGCGAGATGCTTGGGATGATCTCCCGTTTCGACATGATTCTGGGCATGCGCTTCCATGCTATTCTCTTTGCCATAGCCTCCGGCGTGCCCTGTTTGGGCTTCAGCTTCGATCCCAAAGTTAGGAACATGCTTAGGCGAATTGGACAGGGCAATAACTACCTGGACCTCAATGAGGGTTTTGATGCTGATGCTCTGCTGAAGCTGACAGCCAACCTTCTGGCGCAGGCAAACAGTGTGCGCACGCAACTTCAGGTCAGCCTCCCTAAGCTCAAGGCCGCGGCGCAACTCAACTTTGACAAGCTGGAAAATTTACTCAACCTTGAGCCGAAATCCTTGCCGGCACGTCTAAGCGCGCCGGCGCCTTCCAAGTCTATTCGGCTAACTCAAGCGCGGCAGTTGAAGAGCTCCCTTCAATGGAGCGCGGAGCTTCAACAATTGTTAGAGGCAACCACTCGGCAGTTAGAGGCAACCACTCGGCAGTTTGAGACAACTTGTCGGCAGTTGGAGACAACCGATCGGCAGTTGTACACAGCCCGTCAGGAGCTGGCTGCAACCCAACAGGTCTTATTAGAAAGCGAGAGGCATGTAGCCGCGCTTCGACAGCAGCTTCATTCAACGACGGAGCAACTATGGGCAACAGAGCATCAATTAGTGGTCGCAAACGAGCGAGCCCAGGCGCTTTACAACGAATCATTGTCCCTGCGCCATCTTGCCAAGAACTTGCTGCGCGCGGTTGCCAGAAAGGTATTTCCAAGAAAAATAAGAAAGTTCATTAAGCTCCTTTATCTTTGGCCGGAGGCCTATGTGCTTGAGCCAAACGCGGAACTTGAGGTCAAGGTCTATACGGAGCATAATGATCAATTTGCCAATTATCCCAACCGGGTGCTCCTCTCCCAAATAGAGCAGCCGCGGACTCGCCGGCCAATAACCTTGATAGCAACCATCAAGAATGAAGGCCAGGGCATTCTCAAATGGCTTGACTCCATTAAACAGCAAACTCGAAGACCGGACGAAGTCATCATCGTGGACGGGGGTTCGACGGATAATACCGTGGAGTTAATCATAACCTACGAGCAGGAAAATAGACTTGGCATACGCGTCATTAGCGAACCCGGGGTGAATGTGGCAAGAGGGCGGAATATCGCCATTGCGGCGGCTGCGCATGACCAGATCGTCGCGACTGACGCCGGTTGCGAGCTTGATCCTCGTTGGCTGGAGTTAATCTCCCTCCCCTTCGATCTTCATCCCGAAACAGAGGTAATTGCCGGTTTCTATACGGTTAAAGGTTCCACACGTTTCGGAAAAGTGTCGGCAAAGCTGCAAGAGCCGGATTTGCAGGCGATTAATCCATCGTCTTTCAGTCCGTCTTCCCGTTCCATTGCCTTCCGTAAGAGCTTTATGCTGGGAATTGGCGGCTATCCGGAATATCTCACTCTTTCCGGGGAAGATACGCTAATGAATATCCGGGCCAGGGCGAATGCCAGACACTGGGCCTTCGTACCTGACGCCATCGTTACCTGGCAACCGGCGCATAGCTTTACGAAGCTATTTCGCACGTGTTTTTCCTGGGGACGCGGCGATGCGGAAGCACGCATATTCCCGCAACATTATGAGAAGCTGGCCACAGTTTATGGTTCAGCCTTCTTGCTGTTGCTGCTGGCAGCAATCTTGGCCGGCGTTTATTGGCCCGTAGCCGTCTTGCCCCTGATCGGGGCTTGTGTAATCTGGTTCAAGGCGCTCAGAGATTGGGGAGTCCAAAAAAGGATGTTTTCGCATCCCGTGGATTTCATTTTTGCCGCCGGTATCGTCAGCACTATGCATCTGGGCAAACTATACGGTTTCTTGAAAGGTCGAAGCAACCGACCTATGGTTGACCAACGAAGGTTCGCCGACATCAAGCGCAACATCTTAATGCTCGCCGGAATACCCATAAATGATACCGGCGGCGGGCAGCGCAGCACTCAGCTGACCCTGGAATTTTTGCAGCAAGGCTGCAGAGTTACCTATGTGAATCGCTTCCCATCTTATGAGACCAAGAAAATCAATCTTCGCTATCTTCATCCGCAATTGGACTGCGAAAGTTTCGATAGATTCGATCCGGTGCTTTACAGCCTGCTGCATGAAGCGATACTAAGCAAAACCACAGTATTGGTGGAATATCCGGTTTCCGAATATATAACAATAGCTGAACAACTGCGCGCGAAAGGCGCGCAAATCGTCTATGACAAGATGGACAAATGGGATTCCGCGCTGGGCGGAGATTGGTATTCCAGAAGTGCGGAAGACCAGCTTATTGAATTCAGTGATATCCTTGTGGCTACCGCGCTTGATATTAAGGAAGAGATGGAGAGCCGGGCCGCAGGCAAGCCGGTCCATCTCATCCCCAACGCGGTAAATGGGCATCTCTTTGATGTAGCAAAAAATTACGAGCGGCCCCTGGATTTGCCGGAACAAAGGCCGCTTATCGGCTATACCGGCTCCATGTATGGGGAATGGTTCCGCGAAGATCTGGTTATCAAGACGGCGGAAAGCAATCCGGAGGCAGCGGTGGTGCTGCTTGGCGATGCCCGAGAGCGTTTCTCAAAGCGCCCGCCGAACCTTTTTACTTTAGGATTGAAACCCCATGTTGAACTGCCGGCCTATCTGGCCCATTTCGATGTCTGCATTATCCCTTTTGAGGCCAGCGAGCTCATCCAGGCCACAAGCCCGCTGAAGGTTTTTGAATATCTGGCCATGGGCAAACCCGTGGTGGCCACCTTCATGCGGGAACTGGAAGGTTTGCCTTATGTGCTGGTTTCCAAATCTGATGAGGAATTTATGCAGAATATAGGCAAAGCGCTGGATTGCCATCCCGACCCGGAAGTAACCGCTGAATTTGCCAAACAGCAAAGTTGGGAGAAGCGCATTGAGATCCTTCTGAAGCTAATGGAAGCAAAGAGGTGAGCGATGTATATTCGCGCTAAAGCGCCGCTTAGAATAAGTTTTGCCGGGGGAGGCACCGATGTGCCACCATTCCCGGAGCAAGAGGGCGGCTGTGTATTAAGCACTACCATTAATCACTATGCCTATGGCACGTTGCGGCCGCGCAAGGATAAGCAAATCTATATTGAATCAGTAGATTTTGGCGCCTCCGTCAGCTACAGTTTGAAAGACCAGTTGGAGTATGACGGCAAACTCGACCTGGCGAAAGTCGCCATATCCAAACTGTGCGGAAAAGCCACTTCCGGGTTTGATCTTTTTCTCCATACCGATGCGCCGCCGGGCTCCGGGCTGGGCGCCTCCTCGGCGATGATGGTAACGTTGGTCGGCCTGCTCAAGGAGTTTAGAAGACTGCCCTTGACGGATTATGAAACTGCCGACCTTGCTTATATACTTGAGCGCAAAGAACTTGGCATACAGGGAGGCATACAAGACCAATATGCCGCGGCCTTCGGCGGCTTCAACTATATCGAATTCTTTGCCGATAAAGTTGTGGTCAATCCTCTACGTTTGGCCCCGGATATAATAAATGAACTGCATTATAATCTGCTGCTCTGTTATACGGGCCGCACGAGGCTGGGCGCGCAGATTATCGAAGATCAGGTCAAACGTTATCAAAATAGTGAAGAGAACTCCTTACAGGCGCTGCGCAACATTAAAAGAATAACCGGCGAAATGAAAAACGCATTGCTGCGCAACAGACTCAACGAATTCGGCGGTCTGCTGCATGAAGAATGGCAGAATAAAAAACAGATGTCAAAGAAGATTTCCACCATCGAGATTGACGAGTTGTATAATGCCGCGCTCAAGGAAGGCGCCATCGGCGGGAAGGTAACCGGCGCCGGCGGCGGAGGCTATCTGCTCTTTTACTGCCAGTTTGACCGGAAGCGCGCGGTCGCCGAGAAGATGAAGGAGAAAGGCTGTGTGGTCACGGATTTTGCCTTTGATCCTCTGGGACTCCAAGTCTGGCGAGTGCCCGGTTAGCCCCAAGGCTTGGGCGACCACGCAGGATCGCCCCTACCAAGGGCCAGCATGACATCTATACCCATCAGTTTCTGCTCCTCTGTTTGAGCCACCATTCAACAGCTTTGCAGAGCGTGGTTGTTACATGATCCGGTTTAAGTCCGATTTTCTCCAGTTCCCGCTTTGCTTTCCTGCCATGGCCACCGAGCAGCAGGATGGTGGTTGCGCCAACCGCGCGGCCTGCTTTGATATCTCCGACATTATCCCCGATAACAACGCTTCGCATTAAGTCCAAAGAGAGCGCTTTAGCCGCCCGCAGCAGCATACCGGGCGCCGGCTTGCGACAACGACATTTCCGGGCATATCTTTTCACCCTGCCTTCGGGATGATGGGGACAATATTCCAGGTGATTAATGGCTGCCCCGCGGCGCGCCAATCGTTTCACGACCTCTTCATTGATGGCTTTTACCCTCGGCTCGTCAATGAGACCCCGCGCAACCGCCGCTTGATTGGTTACTATCGCCACCGGCAACTGCTTTTTGTTCAGCCGCCGGATGGCGGCCGCCGCGCCCGGGAGAAGTCTGATCTTCCGAATATCGGTAAGATATTCGGCCTCTCGAATGACCGTGCCATCCCGGTCGAGGATAACCCCACTGACGGTTATAAGCCGGCTTGAATCTTGTCTCATCTTCATCTCACAGGGACCAATGCTCCAAGCTTCATGCTATGTTTTCGTTCGCCTTTCTAAAGTAGCCGGTTCGCCTGCTCTAGTCAAGCGTTTCCTCCGGTTGTTTCGAATCAGCCCTTCTGAGGCGGCTTTGCTCCCGAATAAAATACCATTGTAATGCACCTGAATTCCCATTCAATTTGACAAAAAGCGTCGTCAGTCTAATAATGAAGACGATGGACAGCGCAAT